>JAEEGL011673963.1_pt1 | contig 10803 bp, 6 predicted proteins | sample 9134231 | NCBI WGS metagenome assembly JAEEGL01 (sample SAMN16246548, study PRJNA631951) | gut metagenome | biome: gut microbiome; feature: rumen; material: fiber-attached | host: Bos | place: Iran: Karaj | collected 2018-10
CCCTATCTGCTGATTGGTGCCCTGGCAGCCATCATCGTGATGTGCCTGCTGCCCAATGCCGGCTCGTTCGGCCTGACCATTGCCGGTGCGATGACCTTTGGCCTGATCGCCCTCATGTTCCTTGACACGAGCATCAACATGGCCATGCAGCCCTTCAAGATGATGGTGGGCGACATGGTCAACGAGAAGCAGAAAGCCAAAGCCTACTCGATCCAGTCGTTCCTGTGCAACGCAGGCTCGCTGGTGGGCTACATCTTCCCGTTCCTGTTCACCGCCATTGGCATCGCCAATGTGGCTCCCGAGGGTGTTGTGCCTGACAGCGTGAAGTGGTCCTTCTATGTGGGTGCCGCCATCCTCATCCTGTGTGTCATCTACACCATCAGCCATGTGAAGGAGTACACTCCTGCCGAGATGGCTGAGTTCAATGCAGCCGCCAATGCCGAGGGACAAGGCGAACAAGTCTCTACCGAGATGAGCCCGGCCCAAAAGAAGCACGCTTACAAGGTATTCTTTGAGGTGGGTCTGGTACAATTCTTCTGCTGGGCAGCTTTCATGTACATGTGGACTTACACCAACGGCACCATTGCCGACACCGTATGGAACACTACCGACGCTTCCAGCGAGGGTTATCAGCTGGCCGGTAACTGGGTGGGCATCCTGTTTGCCGTTCAGGCTATCGGCAGCGTGCTGTGGGCCGTTGTTCTGCCTCAGTTCAAGAACATCAAGGTGGCCTATGCCTTGAGTCTTGTCATCGGCGGTATCGGCTTCGCCATGGTACCCTACATCCACAACCAGTACATGCTGTTCGTGCCCTACTTCCTGATCGGTTTCGCTTGGGCAGCCATGCTGGCCATGCCGTTCACCATGGTGACCAACGCCTTTGAGGGCAGCAGCCGCATGGGCACCGCACTGGGTCTGTTCAACTGCACCATCTGCATCCCGCAGATCGTTGCCGCCGCACTGGGTGGCGTGCTGCTGGCAGCCATGAGCAGTGTTCAGGGCAACATGCTCCTGCTGGCAGGCATTCTGCTCTTTGTAGGTGCCATCTGTGTATTCATCATCGAAGACAAGAAACACAAAAACTAAAAGACTAAATACGCTAAATCATGAAAGTTAGATTCAACATCGAGTACAACACGGTTTACGGCGAAAACCTCGTACTTAATATCGTGAATAATGCCGAGGACGGGAACGTGACACGCCATGCCATGAAACCCGCGACCAACAAGTCGTGGAAATGCGATTTGGACTTCCCAGCCAAGGCCGGACACATCAACTACTATTACAGCGTGGAGCGTGACGGCAAGGAACATCGCCACGAATGGATGGTCATTCCCCATCGGCTTGACCTGAATGCCGCAAAGGCCACCCGCTATATCACCTACGACCACTGGAACGACTTGCCTGACGACAGCTACCTGTACAGTTCGGCCTTTACCGACTGTGTGGCCCTGCGAAAACTGCAGGATCCTGCCAAGTGCAAGTATTCAACCATCGTGCAGCTCAAGGTTCGCGCTCCTCAACTTCGCACGGGTGAGGTGCTCGGTGTCGTGGGCAATGAACCCACCCTGGGCGACTGGGACGAGGCCAAAGCTCTGAAGATGACAGAACACAACCACAACGAGTGGGTTATCTCACTGGATGGTTCCGCTTTCAAGAAGGCATTTGTCGAGTTCAAGTTCGTCATCATGGGCGGCAAGGGCAAATCCGTCATTTGGGAAACCGGCGACAACCGCACGGTGCTGCTGCCCGTCCTCAAGGAGGGTGAGCACATCGTATATGAATTGCAACAGGCCTATTTCCCCTTGTATCCCGTTAAGTTGGCGGGAACAGTGGTGCCCATTTTCTCGCTGCGTAGCGTGGGCAGTTTCGGCGTGGGTGACTTTGGAGACCTCAAACTCATGGTGGACTGGGTGGAAAAGACAGGACAGCGCGCATTGCAGGTGCTTCCCATCAACGATACCACCATTACCCACACGTGGAGCGACAGCTATCCTTACAACAGCATCAGCATCTATGCCCTGCATCCCCAGTATCTGGATATGCGCCAGTTGCCCAAACTCGAGGACAAGAAACGCGCCGCCGAGTTCGAAAAACTGCGCAAGGAGCTGAACGACCTGCCACAGATCGACTATGAGCGCGTGAACAATGCCAAGCGTGAATACATGAAGCTGTTATTCGAGCAGGAAGGCAACGAAGTGCTCAAGAGCGATGACTTCAAGGCATTCTTCACCGCCAACCAGGATTGGCTGGTGCCCTATGCCGCCTTCTGCCACTATCGTGACCTGTATGGCACCGCATCATTCTCCAGCTGGCCCAGCCATCACATCTTCACCGACGAGGAGCGCACGGCGCTGACCAATCCCCGCACCAAGGCATTCAAGGAGGTTGCCCTCTGGTATTATATCCAATACTATCTGGACAAGCAGATGCGTGGAGCACACAAGTATGCCCAGAGCAAGCATGTCATCCTTAAGGGCGACATCCCCATCGGCATCAGCCGCGACAGCGTGGAGGCTTGGGTAGAGCCTAAATACTTCAACCTCAACGGTCAAGCAGGTGCGCCGCCCGATGCGTTCTCGACCAACGGACAGAACTGGGGCTTCCCGACCTACAACTGGGACGTAATGCTTGCCGACGGCTGCAAGTGGTGGGTAAAGCGCTTCCGCAAAATGTCACAGTACTTTGATGCATACCGCATCGACCACGTGCTTGGTTTCTTCCGCATCTGGGAAATCCCCATCAATGCAGTTCATGGCCTGTTGGGCCAGTTCTCGCCCTCGTTGGGCATGAGTGCTGATGAAATCCGCAGCTATGGCCTCAATTTCCAGGAGAAGCTGATGACCGAGCCCTTCATCGCCGACTGGGTACTCGACCGCATCTTCGGCAGGTTGGCCAACACCGTGCGCGAGAAATATGTGGAGCGCGTTCATGATGACATCTACCGCATGAAGCCCGAGTACGACACCCAACGCAAGATTGAAGCCGCCTTCAAGGGCAAGGAAAGCGAGGAGGACATCTGGCTGCGTGACGGCCTGTATGCCCTTATCAGCGATGTGCTTTTTGTGCGTGACCGCAAGAATCCCGCCTTGTTCCATCCCCGTATCTCAGTACAGTTCGACTTTGTTTACGAGGCGCTCTACGACAACGACAAGGCCGCCTTCAACAAACTCTATAACGAGTACTACTATCGTCGCAACAACGACTTCTGGTACCACGAGGCCATGAAGAAGATGCCCAAACTGGTACAGGCTACCCGTATGCTCGTGTGCGCCGAGGACCTGGGCATGGTGCCCGATTGCGTGGCATGGGTGATGAACGAGTTGCGTATCCTGAGCCTCGAAATTCAGTCGATGCCCAAGGACAACCATATCAAGTTCGGCAACCTGAACAGCAATCCTTACCGCAGCGTGGCCACCATCTCGACCCACGACATGCCCACGATGCGTCAATGGTGGGATGAGGATTGGGACCGCACCCAGGACTACTTCAACACGTCGTTGTGGCACAGCGAGGCTGCACCCCACCCGCTACCCGGCTGGCTGGCTGATGATATCGTTCGCGCCCATCTGGCATGCCCGTCGATGCTATGCCTGCTCTCGTTGCAGGACTGGCTGGCTATCGATGAGAAGATGCGGCTCCAGGATGCCGATGCCGAGCGCATCAACATCCCGGCCAATCCGCGTCACTACTGGCGCTACCGCATGCACATGACCATCGAACAGCTGATGAAGGCCAACGAGTTCAATGGCCACGTGAAAGAAATCATCACACAAAACGGACGCTAATGAAACACCTCTTATCACTGGTAGCGATAATCATGGCATTACTCGTACCACAAACAATGAACGCTCGCACCGGGGTCACCTATACCCCCGGCGCGAGTGATTTCTCGATAGAGACCAACGACGATGCCCAGCAGGTCAAACTCCGCATCTACAAGGACGGCCTGGGCGGCAAACCGGTCAAGACCGTCAACATGAAACGTGCCCAGGCAGGGATCTGGCAGGCCACCGTCAAGGGCGACCTCAAGGGCAAGTTCTATACCTTTGATGTGAAGTATGGCGGCAAATTCCGCGGAGAGAGCCCGGGTATCTGGGCAACCGCCGTGGGCGTGAACGGCAAGCGCGGCGCCATCGTTGACATGGCCGACACCGACCCGAGAGGCTGGAGTGCCGACAAACGTCCCAGCATTGCCGCCAAGGACCTTATACTGTATGAGATGCACCACCGCGACTTCTCCATCGATGAGTCGGGCGGCTTTATCCACAAGGGCAAATACCTTGCCCTGACCGAGCCGCGCGCCATCAGTCACCTGAAGGAATTGGGCGTGAATGCCGTCCATATCCTGCCGTCGTTTGACTATGCCTCGGTCGATGAGACCCGCCTCAACGAGCCGCAGTATAACTGGGGTTATGACCCGGTGAACTATAACGTGCCCGAGGGTGGCTACTCCACCGATCCCTACAAGCCCGAGGTGCGCATCAACGAGTTCAAGCAGATGGTGCAGGCACTCCACAAGGCAGGCATCAAGGTCGTTCTGGATGTTGTGTATAACCATACCTGGAACATCGACGGCAGCAACTTCCAACTGACGCGTCCCGACTACTTCTACCGCAAGAATGCCGACGGCACCTACAGCAATGGCAGCGGGTGCGGCAACGAGACCGCCAGTGAACGTGAAGCCATGCGCCGCTATATGGTCGAAAGCGTAAAATACTGGGTCGAAGAGTACCACATCGACGGATTCCGTTTTGACCTGATGGGCGTGCATGACATCGAGACGATGAACGCTATCCGCGCTGCCCTACCCTCCGACATTTTCATCTATGGCGAGGGCTGGAGTGCAGGAAGTTGCGCCTATCCTGGCGAGAAGTTGGCAATGAAGGCCCACATCAGTCAGATGCCGGGCATTGCCGCCTTCAGCGACTGCATACGTGACGGCCTGCGCGGTCCGTGGGACAGTGACAGTAAGGCAGCGTTCCTGGGCGGTGTCAAGGGCAACGAGGAGAGCCTGAAATTCGGCATCGTGGGCGCCATCCAGCATCCCGGTGTGGATTACAGCAAGGTAAATTACAGCAAGGAGCCTTACGCGTTGGAGCCCACCCAGATGATTGCCTATGTGAGCTGCCACGACGACATGTGTCTGGTGGACCGCCTCAAAGCGAGTGTTAAGGGCATCACGCAAGATGAACTCATCCGCCTGGACCTGATGTCCCAGACCGTTGTGATGACTTCACAGGGCGTACCGTTCATGCTTAGCGGTGAGGAAATGCTGCGCGACAAGAAGGGGGTTCACAACAGCTTCGAGAGCCCCGACAGCATCAACCATCTGGATTGGGACAACCTGGAGCGCTACCCGCAGGTGATGGACTACTACAAGAACCTCATCGCCCTGCGCAAGGCACATCCCGCCTTCCACATGGGCAATGCTGACATGGTGCGCCGTAACCTTGACTTCCTGCCCACACAGAATTGCCTTGTGGCATACCATATCAACGGAAAGAACGTGCCGGGCGAGACCTGGGGCGACATCTACGTAGCTTTTAACGCCCACAAGCGCGCCCGCACCATTGAGGTCCCCGAGGGCACCTACACCGTCGTCTGCCGCAACATAAAATGCGACCAAGCCGGCATAGGAACCGTCAAGACCAAAGACGGAAAAGTCACTATCCCCGCCCAAAGCGCATTAATCATCCACAACTAGTCGTGGATGATTAGATTAGAGATTAGTGATTTCTAAAAACAAAAAAGAGAGCCGCGGCTCTCTTTTTTGTTTTAGAATTGATTCTCGATGATGTCGGTGAGGACGTCTTTGAGGTCGAGGCCAGCGGCTCGCACTTGCTGGGGGATGAAACTGGTAACGGTCATGCCGGGCGTTGTGTTGATCTCCAGCAGGTTGATGTGGTCGGAGCCGTCAGGATTCTTGGTGATGATGTAGTCGATGCGGATGATGCCGTTGCAGTGCAGGATGTCGTAAATGCGGGACGTTTCGGCCTGCAGGGCAGCGGTCAGCTCGTCACTGATGCGGGCAGGAGTAATTTCCTCGACCTGGCCGTTGTATTTGGCGTCGTAATCAAAGAACTCGTTGTCGGTTACTACCTCTGTGACGGGGAAAACGACTGATTTTTCCTTTGTCTTATAACAGCCCACTGTGACCTCGGTACCATCGAGGAAGCGCTCGATCATCACGTTGTCACACTGCTTGAAGGCAAACTCCATAGCGTCATCCAACTGGTCACAACTCTTCACCTTGGTCACGCCGAAGCTGGAGCCGTCGGCAGCGGGCTTAACGAAGCAGGGCATACCTAGATAGTCCTTTACCTTCTCAGCATTCCAATCGTGTGGCACACCGCGGCGCACCTGGATGCTGTCGGGCACCGAGCAACCGAAGGCACGGAGGTAGTTGTTCAGGGCGAACTTCTGGAACGTCAGCGCCTCGACGAGCACGTTGCAGGTCGAATAAGGCAGGTCAATCATGTCGAAGTAGCCTTGCAGGACGCCGTCCTCACCCGGAGTGCCGTGGATGGTAATGTAGGCGTAATCGAAACGGATTTTCTCGCCGTCTTTCATGAACGAAAAGTCGTTCTTATCGATCTTGGGCGTTTCACCGTCAGGCAGATTGACATGCCAGTCATTCTTCCTGAGCACAACGATATAGACGTTGTAACGCTCATGGTCAATAGCGCCGTTGATACCCTGGGCCGAACGCAGGGAAACCTCATATTCCGAGGAGTCGCCACCACACACGATGGCTATAGTTCTCTTGGTAGTATTCATTGTTATACTTTGTATTTTGCGCGCACAATATTTTTCGGTTGCAAAAGTACATAAAAAAGCGGTTATTGTTGTAACTTTGTGGCAAAATAAAAGATATCATTATGAACAGCAACGATCTTTACGCAATCTACAAGCAATATCCTGTGATCACCACCGACAGCCGTGACTGTCCCGAGGGCAGCATCTTCATTGCCCTGAAGGGCGAATCCTTTGACGGCAACCAGTTTGCCGCCCAAGCGCTCGACAAGGGATGCGCTGTCGCCATCGTTGACGATGAGCAAGTGTATAATGCCTACCACGGCGACAAACAGATGATCCTTGTGCCCGACACGCTGCAGGCCTACAAGGACATGGCGCGCGAACACCGCCGTCGCTTTGACATCCCCGTTATCGCCATCACCGGCACCAACGGCAAGACGACGACCAAAGAACTTGTACGTGCCGTCCTGGCCGAGCGCTACGACGAGATGGCTACCGAGGGCAACTTCAACAACGACGTGGGCGTGCCCAAGACGCTGTTCCGCCTCAGTGTCATGCACGAGATTGCCGTGGTCGAGATGGGTGCCAGCCACCCAGGCGACATCAAAACACTGGCTGAGACTGCCGAACCCACCTGTGGTCTCATCACCAACGTGGGCAAGGCGCATTTGCAAGGTTTTGGCTCACTCGAGGGTGTCATCCGCACTAAGGGCGAGCTTTACGACAACCTGGCGACTCGAAAGGGCAGCGTCATCTTTGTCAACGCCGACAACGAGTACCTGATGGGCATCCTGCCCAAGGGTGTCAAGACAGAGTGCTACACCCAAGACGAAAACAAGGCAAATGCCGACGTGTATGGCCAAATCATTGCCTGCGACCCGTTCCTGCGCATGAAATGGCGCAAGAAAGACGGCGATTGGCACGAGGTGACCACCCACCTTATCGGCAGCTACAACCTTGACAACGTGCTGGCAGCGGTGACCGTGGGATTGCACTTTGACATCACACCCGAACAGATTTGCCACGCGATAGAGAACTACACGCCGTCAAACAACCGCTCACAGCTCACCGAGACCGAGCACAACCACCTGGTTGTTGATGCCTACAACGCCAATCCCACCTCGATGGCAGCAGCACTCGACAATTTCTCGCTAATGGAGGTTAGTCCCAAGATGGCCATTCTGGGAGAAATGCGCGAATTGGGCGAAAGCAGCCATGAGGAGCACGTCCGTGTAGTCGAGAAGCTGAAAGAGTGCCCGTTTGACGAGGTGTGGCTCGTGGGCCAGGAATTCAAGGACATTGACTGCCCCTACCGCAAGTTTGACAACGTGGAGCAGGTCAAGGCCGCCATCGCCGAGAACCGTCCTGAAGGCCGCTACATCCTCATCAAGGGTTCCAACGGCACCCGCCTGTTCCAACTGCCGGAACTGCTGTAATAATTTGAATAATACAACAAGACAATAATAATCAAAATGAGAAGAATTCTATTGATAATGGCGGTGGCTATTGGAGTGCTGGCCACTCATGCCGCCAAAGTTAACGTGGACCGCATCGAGCCCACCAACTGGTATTTGGGCCTTAAGGACCCCTGCGTGCAGCTTATGGTCTATGGTCAGGGCATCCGCGATGCAGAAGTGGACATAGACTATGCCGGTGTGACGATCGACAGCCTGGTACGTCTGGACTCGCCCAACTACCTGCTTATCTACCTGAACACCCGCGGTACGCAGCCCGGGACGATGGACATCACCTTCAAGCAGGGACGCAGCAAGAAAAAAGTGAAATACCAGCTGCTCGCCCGAGAGAAAAGCGGCAACCAGCGCATGGGGTTCACCAACGCCGATGTGCTCTATATGCTGATGCCGGACCGCTTTGCCGACGGTAATCCTGCCAACAACCAGATTGCGGGTATGGAGGCCTACAAGAACGACAGGACGAAGCCGAGCTTGCGTCACGGCGGCGACATCGAGGGCATACGCCAGCATCTGGACTACTTCACCCAACTGGGCGTGACCGCCCTGTGGTTCACCCCCGTGCTGGAGAACAATTCGCCCGACAGCCACAACGGCAACGTCTCGACTTATCATGGCTATGCCACGACCAACTACTACCAGGTGGACCCGCGCTTCGGCACCAACGAGGAGTACCGTCACCTGTGTGACGAGGCCCACAGCCGTGGCCTGAAGATCGTGATGGATATGATTTTCAACCACTGTGGCGACTACCACCCCTGGCTAAAGGACATGCCCAGCCACGACTGGTTCAACCAGCCCGACTACAAGAACAATTACCTGCAAACCAGCTACAAGCTGACGCCCGTGATGGACCCGTACGCCAGCGAGATCGACCTCAAGGAGACCGTCGAAGGCTGGTTCGTCCCCTCGATGCCCGACCTGAACCATCACAACGTGCACGTGATGAATTACCTGATCCAAAACAGTATCTGGTGGATAGAGACCGTGGGCATTGACGGCATCCGCATGGATACCTACCCCTACGCCTACGCCGATGCCATGGCGCGCTGGATGAAGCGCCTCGACACCGAGTATCCCAACTTCAACACCGTGGGCGAGACTTGGGTCGAGAATCCCGCCTATACCGCAGCTTGGCAAAAGGGCAACAAGATGGGCAAGCCCGAGAGCTACCTCAAGACGGTGATGGACTTCTCTTTCTATGAGAAATTGGACAGTGCCCGCCATGAGGAGACCGACGGCTGGTGGCGCGGCTACAACCGCGTGTACAATAGCCTGTGCCTGGATTACCTCTATCCCAACCCGTCGAGCGTGATGGCCTTTATCGAGAACCACGATACCGACCGTTATCTGCATAACGGACAGGACGTGCCGGCCCTGAAGCAGGCTCTCGCCCTGTTGCTGACCATTAAGCGCATCCCGCAGCTGTACTACGGCACCGAGGTGCTGATGAACGGCACCAAGGAAGTGACCGACGGCAACGTGCGCAAGGACTTCCCCGGCGGCTTCCCCGGCGACGCGCACAATGCCTTTACCGCCGAGGGCCGCACACCCGCTCAGAACGACATGTTCAACTGGCTGAGCGCCCTGCTGCACTGGCGCCAAGGCAACGAGGTCATCACCAAGGGCAAAATGACTCAGTTCATCCCCAAGGACGGCATCTATGTCATCGCCCGTGAATACAAGGGCCGCCACGCCGTGACCATCATCAACGGCACGACCCAGCAGCGCCAGATGAAGCTCGACCGCTACAGCGAGGTGTTCGGCAACACCACTGTTGCCCGTGATGTACCCACCGGCAAGACCGTCAGTCTGGCCGACGGTGTGCTCACCCTGCCCGCCCGCGGCACCCTCGTACTGGATTATTAATTACAATTTCCAGTAGTTGAATTTCGCGAAATGCGAGTCAATTTTGCAACTTGTCAGATTAAATATGAAGAAACTTCACAGATACTACGCTCGAGGCCGTCAACCCAGAGGTTTTTGGGGTAATCGCGTCCTGCAGGCCATGAACGGCAAAAATCATGCTGAAATGCCCGAATGGGTGTTGTCGGAGCTTGTTACCAACAGCAATGCCAACATCCTAGATATCGGGTGCGGTGGCGGCGCCAATGTCGCACGAATGTTGAGCAAATTCCCTGATGCCAAAGTCACTGGAATGGACCTGTCTAAACTGGCCCTTGAGGTCACATCCGACACCAACTATAAAGAGATTGTTGACGGGCGTTGCTACACCGTTGGCGGCAATATCACAAAGATACCGCTGGCCAGGGAGATTTTTGACCTCGCAACGGCATTCGAGACCATCTATTACTGGCCATCGTTTGATGCCTGCCTCGTCGAGATCTTGAGAGTGCTCAAACCTGGCGGCACGCTCGTCATCGGCAACGAGATGAATGGCGAGAGCGAGAGTGACCGCGAGATGGAACATGCTGTGGGGGCCATGCGCATCTACACCGGCGATGAGCTGAGACTGTTCCTCAAGGACGCCGGTTACACCCACATCCGTGTTCGCCACGACGATCAGCGCCGTTTCCTGTGCGTCACGGCTCAAAAGCCCAAAGCATAATTC
>JAEEGL012682593.1_pt1 | contig 10803 bp, 12 predicted proteins | sample 9134231 | NCBI WGS metagenome assembly JAEEGL01 (sample SAMN16246548, study PRJNA631951) | gut metagenome | biome: gut microbiome; feature: rumen; material: fiber-attached | host: Bos | place: Iran: Karaj | collected 2018-10
ATCAATATCCGATGGGATCTGAATGAAGAAATGCTTCAGTTTGGGGGACATATCGGTTACGGAATCAGACCCTCAGAGAGAAGAAAAGGCTATAATAAGATCAACTTGTATCTTGGTTTGAAAGAAGCAAAAAAGCTTGGGTTAAAGAAAGTGATGCTCGGCTGTGGTGTTTCAAATCCAGGATCAAACGGAACAATTCTCGCTCTGGGAGGCATATTGGAACGCTGCGAGATCGATCCGGAAGACGGAAGACTGACAAATGTATACTGGATCGATGTTAATGATTCTTTGAAAGAGAACCAGGAGCTTTATGAGGAAAAGGTAATCAGCAATGAATGAAAAGAAAAATGAAGGATATCTGCTTTCAGCTGTCTTTCTCTTCTGGTTTTCAGTCTATACCTATCCTTCCTTTCTTACCACCTATGTGACCAATACTTTGGGAGCAGCCAAAGTACTGGCCGGAACGATAGTCGGAAGCTATGGCCTGACACAAATGATTCTGAGAATTCCACTTGGAATCATGTCGGATGTGCTGAAAAAACGAAAGTCGTTTGTTATGATCGGATTTATCCTGTCGATCATCTCATCGGCAGGCTTATCGATGATCGCTCTGATGGCAGGACAGGAGAATGTCCCGGAAGGACTGGCGTACGGTGTTCTGATCTTCAGGGGCATTTCCGGTATGATGGCAGCGACGTGGGTCAACTTTTCGGTACTCTATGCTTCCAGCTATGAAGGGGATCAGGTTACTAAAGCCATGAGCCGGATCATCGTCCCGCAATGTGGATCGCAGATCGTTGCCATGCTGCTCGGTGCATGGCTGGCAGGTAATCTGGGAGAAATCTGGGCGTTTTTGCTTGCAACAGCTGCCGGGATCCTGGGACTTCTTGTTATGATCAAGGTCAGAGAACAGGCACCTGAGGGCGAGGCTATGACGATTAGGGGCTTTCTGGAAGTCGCCAAGAACCGGCAGCTCATTACAGGTACAGCACTGGCCGCTATCTATCAGCTGGTTGTATGGGCAACCGTGCAGGGATTTGTTCAGAACTGGGCTAAAGAGGTGATTGGATTTACGACCGCCAGTTTGGGTCTTCTATCTGTTGCAAACCTTCTGCCCAGTACTATTCTCTCACATTTTTCCGGTACCGTTCTGGCACCAAAACTCGGAAGAAGAACAATACTGACTGCTGGTTTTTTGGCGCTTGCCAGTGCATGTTTTCTTTATCCGAAAACAAATACGGTTGTTTCTTTACTGCTGGTTCAGGCTTTGCTCGGTGCAGGAGTGGGACTTATCATGCCTTTGACCATGGCCAGTGCGATCGAAACAGTTCCAAATGAAAAACGCGGTGTTGCGATGGGCATCTATCAGGCTCTGTATGGCGTTGGTATGTTTATTGGACCTGTCCTCGGCGGATTTATCATTGAGAACTTCGGAGGACATGCAAGTACTGGAATTCCTGTACAGGGGTATATTGCGAATTTCTATGCAGCCATGATCATTGCTCTTATCGGAGCTGTTTTTGCCATTATACTATCGAAAAAGAAAGCATAAAATGATATGAGGTTATTTATCGCAATTTTGCTGGATCAGAAATTGAAAGATCTGGCTATGGACATTCAGGATGATTTTCGGATGGAGCAGATACGGGGCAATTATACACCTGAGGAGAATCTCCATCTGACCCTTGCCTTTATCGGTGAATACTCAGATCCGGAGAAAGTCCTGGAATTGCTGCACAAAATAGAATTTTCTCCGTTTCCGATCATGATGAACAAGATCGGGTGCTTTGATGATCTGTGGTGGGCAGGATTTGAAAGCAGTGAAGCACTGAACAATCTTGTCAGAAACATCCGGCATGTTCTGGCAGATGAGGAAATCCCTTTTGACAGAAAGAAATTCAAACCACATGTGACTTTACTGAGAAAAGCGGAATATATCGCTCAAAGACCGGCCCCGATCGTTTTTGACCATGAACAAATGCAGGTGAAGAAAATATCGCTGATGCGATCCACCAGAGGAAAGCATGGCATGATTTATACCGAATTGGGTTCGGTTGCTGCCAGCAAAAAAGATTGACAGGAGGATATCATGAATAAGGAATTTTTATTTGATCTGTTATCGACTGGATCTGTTTCCGGAAACGAAACGCAACTGGAGAAGAAGATCTATGACTATATTAAGGATAAGGCAGATCAGGTGACGGTCGATGAACTGGGCAACGTAACGGCTGCCATTCATCCATCGGCCTCTTTTAAAGTGCTGCTTGCGGGGCATGCGGATGAGATCGGTCTGATGGTCACAGCAGTTGGCAGCGACGGTACCCTGATGGTGACAAAGATCGGCGGAATTTATACAAACACCTATCCTGGCCACAAGGTGCGGATCTACACAAAAAATGGAATCATCTACGGTGCGGTAGCCAATTCCAGAGAGATCTCCAATAATAAAGACCTGAAAGATCGGGATCTTAGGATCGATATCGGAGCAAAGGATAAAGAAGATGCACTGAAATATGTAGAGCTGGGTGATACTGTCACTTTCGATACGGATGTTCGGGAAATGCTGAATGACTGCATCACCGGAAGGGCACTGGATGACCGGATCGGAGCCTATATCGTTATGGAAGCTTTGGCAAAGGCGAAAGAAAAGGGTGCTTTGGCAGGTTGTTATGCTGTTGCGACGACTGGTGAGGAAACCACCGGCAATGGAGCTTATTTCACTGCATCTCGTGTAAGACCGAATATTGCAATCGCTGTTGATGTAACCTATACCTCAGACAACTGTGGTATCAGCGAAGCGATTACCGGTGATGTTGCAATCGGCAAAGGTCCGGTCATCTGCAATAATCCATCCATTCACAAAAAACTGAATGCCCAGCTGCGCGAGTGTGCGAAAAAGCTGAATATGTCGATTCAGACTGAAGCCGCCAACGGACATACCGGAACCGACGGAGATACCATGCATTTTACTGGCATCGGAGTACCGTTTGCTTTGGTTTCGATCCCTCTTCGGTATATGCATAATCCGGATGAGGTGGGATCGCTCAAAGACATCCAGGACTGCATTGATCTTCTGGCCGAGTTTCTCGTCAGCTGCAGTCCGGATATGAATCTGAAACCATTCTGAGGGATATCATGGAGTACAGAATTATAGATGGTGCGGATCAGATGCGTGCGGAAGAAGTGGCAAGGCTTCTTAAGATGACGTATTGGGCGGATAAACGTTCCATGGAGACGATCGAAAAGGCCATGCAGAATTCTTCCTGCTACGGCATTTATCTGGATGACGAGAAGAAGCTTGTCGGATTCGCAAGAGTCATCAGTGATTATGCAACGACCTATTACCTTTGTGATGTGATCATCGATGAAGCATACCGGCATCAGGGACTTGGAAAAGCACTGGTTTCTTATATCGAATCCCGACCGGAATATGCCGGACTGCACGGGATGCTGAAAACAAGGGATGCACATGATCTGTACCGCAAATTCGGGTATGAAGTTGCGACAGGAAGAGTAATGGTCAAATAGGTGGAGAGATATAAAGATGAATTCGATCGTACTGGCTTTTCATGCCGTTTTTCCGCTTCTGGCGTTTATGGTGATCGGGTATCTGCTGGGTGTGATTGGCTTATTTAAGAAAAGTACTGCAGATGGAATCAACGCACTGGTATTCAAAGTTTTTCTTCCTTGCAGTATTTTTCAAAGCATTTATAATGCGGACATCAGAAGTACCTTTGACTGGAAGCTGGGTCTTTTTGTCGGTGTTTCCTGTATCATTTCCTATATTCTGATCACACTGATCGTGAATCACTTTGAGAAGGATAAGACGGTTGCACCGGTCATGATTCAGGGCATTCATAAGGCCAACTACAATCTTCTGGTCATTTCTATCGTTTCCAGCTTCTTCGGGACAGAGATCGGTATGGCAGCTGTACTGGTGGTTGTGATCACCCCGATCGTTAATACCTGTTCCACTCACGCATTTGAATCTGCCAGAGGAAGTTCCTCGATGCATGGAAAGACCGGATTTTTCAAACTGTTGAAAAAGATCATTCTGAATCCCATGGTCTTCAGCAGTCTTTTGGGTCTTGCTGTCAGCCTTTCCGGAATCAAACTGCCAGGTCTGATCATGAACAGTGTGGTCAGTAAACTGGCGGCTATGGCGACACCCGCTGCCATGTTGGCTCTTGGGTGCGGTTTCAATTTCAAAACGATGAAGAAGTGGATCAGACATCTGGCATATGTCTGTGCGGGAAAACTGATCATACTTCCTCTGATTATCGTTACAATAGCCGTGCTGCTTGGAGTTCGCGGCGCTAATCTGATTGCAGTTCTTTTGTTCAGCGGTGCACCGGCTGCTGTCAATTCCTATAGTACGGCCGTATCCATGGGCGGAAATGAAGAATTGGCAGGAGAGATCGTTGCGGTCACCTCACTGCTTTCGGTTTTCACTTTATTCGGTTTCTTAAGCATTCTCGGAACAATGGGGTATATTTAAAAATGGAAAGACGACTGTCACTGAACGCCAATCAAATCAAATTGATTGCGATCGCTGCCATGACGATCGATCATCTCGTCTGGGCACTGTTTCCCGGCACGCAAGCGGTGTGGTATGTTTTTGCGCTGCATATCATCGGGAGACTGACAGCTCCGATCATGTGGTTTTTTATCGCAGAAGGCTGCCATTATACCCATCATCCCGGAAAGTATATGCTGCGGCTGTTTCTGTTTGCTGTCATCTCTCACTTTGCTTATGATTTTGCCTTTGGAATTCCTTTCCTTCCGCTATCAACCGGAGCTTTCAATCAGACCAGCGTGATGTGGTCTCTTGCCTGGGCAGTTGTTTTGATTTTCATCGGCCGGAATGATCGTATTCCTCAATGGATGAAGATAGTATCCATCGTACTCATCTGCGTGATTTCCTTCCCGTCGGACTGGTCCAGTATTGCGGTTATGTGTCCTTTCTTCCTGTATGCTCATCGAGGAAATTTCAAAATGCAGGCATGGGATATCGTCCTATGGACATTCATCTATGCAGCTGTTTATTTTCTCTTTCTGGATAAACTCTACGGCGTTCTGCAGATGTTTACGTTTCTGTCGATTCCCATCCTTTCATGTTACAGCGGCGAAAGGGGAAAATGGAAAGGCATGAAATGGCTGTTCTATCTGTATTATCCGGCACATCTGGTCGTTATTGGAATTATCCGAGTCATCCTTCACGGCAATATCTCACTGATCTTTCAGTAATACAGAAGGGAGAAGCTATGACAGAAAAGAAGACGGCACTGATCACAGGAGCCTCGCGCGGCATTGGACGCGGAATCGCACTGGAGCTGGCATCGGAAGGATACGATATCGCCTTCAGCTATCGGGAATATGAAGAAGGTGCTCGCGAAGTGAAACAGCTGGTCGAAGAAAAGGGTGTTTCCTGCCGGTATTATCAGGCATCGATGGAAGATCTGAATGATCCGGCCAGATTGGTCGACCAGGTTCATGAAGACTTCGGAAGGATCGATGTGATCGTTTGCAATGCTGCAAAGGACAGGCGATTCAGCATATTGGTCGCGACACCGGAAGATATGAATTTCATGACATCAACGCTGTACAGTGCCCAGATGCTCTGTGCCGGAGCGGCAGCCAGACATATGGTCCGGGACCAGATTCCCGGGAGTATCATCTTTATTACATCCGTTCATGGACAAATGATCAATACCAATGACTTTGTCTATGGCGGGATGAAAGCGGCCATCGAGCGTTCCTGCCGATCTCTGGCACTGGAACTGGCTCCGTATCATATAAGAGTCAATTGTATTGCACCAGGTGCGATCAACGTCCGGAATGTAGAGGATGATAAGCTGAAATATCCCTATCGGGATATCGTTCCGCTTGGCCGAAGAGGTACAGCGGAAGATATCGCGAAAGCAGCCGCTTTCCTGTCTTCTGATAGGGCGGACTATATCACCGGTGAGACTCTTCGGATCGACGGAGGTCTTGCCCTGCCGAGCGTTCCGGAGGGATGGGCTCAGGCTTATCCGCTGGATAAAGGCTTTATCGAGAGAAGCTACGAAGAAATGATTACGGAGGTGAAACCAAGTCATGTCTGATATTCGAATCACAAAGGTCAGTGCGATTGAAACCTGCCCGCAAGGATCGAATCTGATCATTGTTCGGATCGACACCAATCAGCCGGGACTGTATGGGTATGGATGTGCAACCTACACACAGCGGCATAAGACGGTGGTAACGGCGATCGAAGAATATATGGATCAGCTGCTTCAGGGAAGAGATGCGATGGCCATCAATGACAATTGGTCAGTGATGATGAATTCATCCTACTGGCGCAACGGCCCGGTACTGAATAATGCCATCTCCGGCTGTGATATGGCACTATGGGATATCGCAGGGAAAGTTCTGAATGCTCCGGTCTGGCAGCTTTGGGGCGGAAAGGTCCGTGAGGCAGTCCCGGTCTACCGTCATACCAATGCAACCGACTATGGGGCACTCGATGAAGCCATAAGCCGGTATCTGGAAGAGGGATATCAGTATCTTCGGATCCAGTACGGCGGTTACGGCGGAAAGGAAGCATTCCTGAAGACACCGGAAGGAAGCCCGGAAGGTGCCTATTATGATGCAAAGAAATATCTGCGCAGCGTCCCGGCACTCTTTGATCATGTCCGAAGCCGCTTTGGCGAGGAAATCGAACTCTTACACGATGTCCATGAACGATTAAACCCGATCGATGCTGTCTGGCTGGCTAAACAGCTCGAGCAGTACAGACCTTTCTTCCTTGAAGATGCACTCTCACCGGAAGACGGTTTCTGGTTCAAAAAGATCCGTGAAGCCAGCGCCACACCTCTGGCAATGGGTGAACTGTTCAATAACCCCATGGAATGGCAGCCGCTGATCGAGAATCGCTGGATCGACTATATCCGCTGTCATGTCTCTCAGATCGGCGGAGTGACACCCGCACGTAAACTGGCAGCCTACTGTGAGCCTTTTGGTGTCAAGACAGCCTGGCATGGGCCGGGAGATGTTTCGCCGATCGGTCATATGGCAAATGTTCACCTGGATCTGACAACGACTAATTTCGGAATTCAGGAATGGTGCGGTATGGAGGAGGATCCAAAAGTGCAGGAGATATTCCAGGGCATGAGTGAGATTCACGATGGCTTTGCCTGGGCTAATGATAAACCGGGCTGGGGAATTGAGATCGATCTTCAGGCTGCAGCCAAGTATCCCTGTGACAGTGCTCAGCCGCATTGGCTTCTGGCAAGATTACCCGATGGTACATCCGTCAAAGCATAAGAAGGAGGATCCGGCATGGATGTAAAAGAGAACGAGTTACCGGATGAACTTTGCACAAAGACGATCGCCTATATTCAGGAATTGTTCAAGGGGAATTCCGGCGGTCACGGAGCTGATCATACCATCCGCGTTTTTCATAATGCCATGATGATCGCTGAGAAGGAACCTGCCTGTGATCGGACTGTCGTGATGCTTTCTTCTTTGCTCCATGATGCGGATGATCATAAGCTGTTTCATACCAGGAATAATTAAAATGCCCGGTCTTTCCTTGAACAGCAGAGGGTTCCGAAAGAGAAAATCGAGTATATCTGTGAAGCAATCAACTCTGTTTCTTTCAGCCAGAATCAGGGATCATATCCGCGAACACTGGAAGGTGCGATCGTACAGGATGCAGACCGATTGGATGCGATCGGTGCAGTCGGAGTAGCCAGGACTTTCGCATATGGCGGAGAGCACGGGCGTTCGATGGAAGAAACAGTACAGCATTTTTACGATAAACTGCTGCTTTTGAAGGACAGGATGAATACAGAAACAGCCAAAAAGATCGCTTTGAAAAGACATGCTTTTCTTGTTTCCTATCTGAAGGAACTGGAAGAAGAGTTAAGATCAGAAAATGAATAGGACAGCTGACGTCAGATTTTGCCTCCCGATAAGATGCGGGAGGCATTGCTTTTTCAGAAGAAAACAGGTATAATATCTATCATAAACAAGTTGTTTACGATAGAGGGAAGTATCATGCGAAGCAAAAGTACAGTACTGATGGAACAGATCAGCCAGTATATCGGAGAATATTTCAGAGAGCATCACAGCACACCGACTACCCGTGAGATCGGTGCCCGGTTGGATCGCAGTGCAGCCTGCATCTATCAGTATCTGAAAGAGATGAACAGACGCGGTCTGCTTACCTATGAGAACGGAAGGATCACGGATCTTCCCAAGATCAGCAAGACGACACTCGGCTATTTTTCCGCGCCTTTGGTAGGATCGATCCATTGCGGTGATCCGGAACAGCAGGAGGAAGAGGTAGAGATGTATATCAGCCTTCCTGAAGCGATCTTCGGGCAGGGCGAGTTTTATCTGCTTCGGGCTGTCGGAGACTCCATGGAGGATGCCGGGATATCCGACGGCGATCTGGTCCTCATCCGAAAACAGACGGATTGCAAGGAAGGAGATATCATCGTTGCGCTGGATGAAAACGGAGAGAATACATTGAAACGATATGCTGGAAAAGATGAGAAAGGGAAAAAGATCGTCCTGGCATACGCAAACGAGAAGATATATCCTGGAAAGAAGATCCTGGTAGATAAGCTCAGCCTGCAGGGCGTTGCGAGACATGTCATCAAGGGACTGGGATGATGAAAATGGAACGAGCGTATATTTGTATTGATCTTAAATCCTATTATGCTTCCGTGGAATGTGCCTCCCGGGGACTCGATCCGCTGAAAACCAATCTGCTGGTGGCGGATGAGTCGAGAACGGATCAGACGATCTGTCTGGCGGTATCGCCAGCGCTTAAGGCTATCGGAGTGCCTTCGAGACCACGATTGTTTGAGGCAAAACAGGCGATCAGACTGTATGAAACAGTTCATCACTGTAAAGTCGATTATCTGATTGCCACACCGAGAATGGCCGAGTATGAACGAATCTCGGCACAGATCTACGGTATTTATCTGCGCTATGTATCTGCAGAAGATATCCATGTGTATTCTATAGACGAGTGCTTTATCGACTGTACGAAATATCTGCATTTCTATGAGCATAAGGCAGAGGAAGAGGGCGTTCATCCGGCCCATCTGATGGCCATGACGATGATTCGTGATGTGCTGGGATCAACAGGCATTACTGCAACAGTCGGCATCGGAACCAATCTTTACCTTGCCAAAATAGCTATGGATATCGTAGCTAAAAAACAGCCGGCCGATAAGGATGGCGTTCGGATCGCGGAATTGAATGAAGACTCTTATAAGTTCCTGCTCTGGGATCATCAGCCGCTCACCGATTTCTGGCAGATCGGACGGGGAAAAGCGAGACGTCTGATGCAGGCAGGAATGCGTACGATGGGAGATGTTGCACAGAGGAGTCAGTGGGACGAGGAATTCTTTTATAGGACCTTTGGGATCGATGGAGAAATCCTGATCGATCATGCCTGGGGTATAGAACCGGTGACGATGGAGAATATCAAAGCCTATAAGCCATCCGGGAACTCATTAAGCAATGGTCAGGTTCTGCCTCGTCCTTATCGGTACGAAGAAGCAGTGTTAGTCTTTCAGGAAATGATAGAAGTACTTTGTGCAGACATGTTTGCTCAAAAACTGATCAGCCGGACGTTTACCTGGTGGCTTTCTTATGACTCAACGAGTCTGGAAGCGTGTCCGGGGTATCAGGGACCTTTGGCACTGGATTTTTATGGAAGGGTACATCCACTTCATGCGGGTGGTACTGGTCGTTTTCTGTCACCGACAAGTAATGCGCAGGCTGTGGCTGAATTGCTGATCAAACAATTCGATGAACGAACAGATCATCGCCTTTTGTACAGAAGACTGGGTGTTTGTGCCAGTGAAGTGATTCCGGATGAGAGCCTTTGCCAGATGGATATATTTCAGAATGTGGAAACTGAAGAGCGGGACAGACGAATACAGAAGGCCATGCTGGAAATGCGCAGGCGATACGGAGCTAACGCCATATTCAAAGGGATCAATATGCTGGAAGGTGCCACGACTCTGGAACGAAATCAACAGATCGGAGGGCACAAAGCATAATGGGGATCGGAGAGATGAAAATGCCGGCTGGGTTTCGGTACAAAAACGTTTACCTGAAGGGGAAACCTCAGCACGATCGCTTTGACAGTTTTCGCATCGCGCATCCACAGATGGATACTGGAAAGAGAGCAAAGATCTTCGCACCGTTTGATGCTCTGAAGGGGTTTGACGAAGCAGTTGCATCGATAGCTGAATACAATGAACGCCTCTATGAAAGCTCTTGCAATTCCTCTCTGCGGGAGTATAATGAGTTCGAAAGGGAAGAGGAGGTTTGAAAATGCAGACAAAATGGTATAAGAATGCTGTCGTATATCAGATCTATCCGTTCAGTTTCATGGATGCCAATAATGATGGCTGGGGAGATATTGAAGGAATCATCTCCAGGCTGGATTATATCAAAGAGCTGGGTGTCACGGCGATCTGGTTTTCTCCGCTTTATCAGTCACCGGATTATGACTATGGCTATGATATCAGTGACTACCGTGCCATCGATGCAAAATTCGGCACTATGGATGACTTTGACCGTTTGGTCAGGGAGTGCCATGCACGCGGTTTAAAGGTAATCATGGATATGGCCATTAACCATACATCTACAGAGCATACCTGGTTCAAGCAGGCAATTTCTTCACCGGATTCACCTTATCGGGATTATTACATCATCCGGAAAGGAAGATATAAAAAAGGAAAGCTTTGTCCGCCCACCAACTGGCTCTCTACTTTTACTGGAAGTGCTTGGGAA
>JAEEGL013353701.1_pt1 | contig 10803 bp, 12 predicted proteins | sample 9134231 | NCBI WGS metagenome assembly JAEEGL01 (sample SAMN16246548, study PRJNA631951) | gut metagenome | biome: gut microbiome; feature: rumen; material: fiber-attached | host: Bos | place: Iran: Karaj | collected 2018-10
ATGCGCGGCAGCGACGGCAGCTATATCTATTATCTGACGACGCACTGCACCGGCACGGACGGCCGTCGTATCGAGACCGAAAAGCGCCTGTCGCTCGACGATTATCAGCGTCTGATGATGGAAGCGGACCCGATGTGCATGCCGATCCGCAAGACACGTTATTGCCTTGTCGACGACGGACGTGCGTATGAGGTCGATTTCTACCCGAACTGGACCGACAAGGCGATGCTGCAGGTCGAGATGAACGACCCGAACGCCGCGGTGCATATTCCGGAGGACTTCCGCGTGCAGCGCGAGGTCACCGACGATCCCGATTATCAGAACTACGCGATGGCGCGAATCCGCTGAACCGATGGAAACCGCACCCGAAATCCTTGCAGTGCCGGATCAAAGGCAGGCACGCCGCACGGCTTCGCTGTGCGCGTTTGCGACGGTCGCGATCCATGCGATCGCCTATGCGATGCTGTTTGCCTGTTCGGTTCTGCTGCGAAACCACACGCTTTCGGAGCAGGTCGCGGCGAACCTGAACCTGATTCTCACCACGGTCATGAACGACCTGATCGCGATGCCGCTCGCATGGCTCATCTTCCTGCGCCGCCTTCCGAAGAACGAAGCGCTCGCACCCGACGCGCCGGATAAAACTCCGCTGCGGTTCGGCACGCTGCTGTTCTTCTTCCCGTGCGTCTATGCATTGGCGGTCGCCGGATCGCTGACGGGACAGCTGATCGGGCTTTTGACCGGCGGCAGCCTGAACAATCTGGTTGCGGACGTCCTGACCGGAGTCGACCCGTGGGTCACGCTGCTGTGCGCTTCGATCGTCGCGCCGATCGCGGAGGAGCTGTTCTTCCGCAAGACCCTGATCGACCGGCTGTCCGCGTTCCATCCGATGGACGCGATCCTGCTTTCCGCGCTGCTGTTCGGGCTCGTGCACAGCAATCTCACGCAGTTTCTCTACGCGTTCCCGATCGGCGTGCTGCTCGGGATCGTCTACTGGCGCACCAAAAACATCCGCTACACGATCCTGCTGCACATGCTTATGAACACGGTCGGCGGCTTGCTCCCGCAGCTGATTCTCAAGCTGCAGGGGTCGGGGGCGGACGGCGTGCTTGCGCAGACGGCGGGCACGCTTCTGACGATGCTGTTCGGCATGCTGATGCTCGGCGTAATCGTCGCCGGCATCGTATTGCTGATTCGATATCGCAGTCGCTTTCTGCCGATCGCATCGCCGCTGCCGCGCTGCCGCAAGGCGTTTTATCTGAACGTCGGGTGGTTCGTCGCATGCGCGGTGTTCATCGCCATGTTCGTCTACATCGAGTTTTTTGCATAATGCAACGGGGTCTGTCGTTTGACGGACCCCGTTCTTTTACGTTCTCTTTCTGTTTTTCAGTACCGTAATCAGGATCACGGTTGTCAGAACGACGGCAAAAACGACGCCGAGCGCCAACAGAGGGTGATCCGATGCATGGAATAGCAAATCGACTCCCGGCGGCAGCATCACATCGGGATGCAAGCCGTTCATTTCTTCGCGCCTCTCTTCTTTTTCAGCAGCACGATCAGCACGACGGTGACCGCGGCGACGAGAGCGACGATCCCGCAAATCAGCGCAAGATGCTCGTCAAAGAAATCCAGCACGATCTCCTCCGGCGGCAGCGCAGCGTCAGGCAGAAAACGGTTCATTTGATATCCCTCCGCTTCTTTCTTGCAAGCAGTACGATCAATACGACGGTGACCGCGACGACGGCGGCGACAATGCAGAGGATCAGCGCAAGATGTTCCTCGAAGAAACTGTTTTCGATGATCTCCTCCGGAATCACTTCATCAGGCAGAATGCGGCTCATTGCTTTTTCCTCCTTTTTCTCCGGATCAACAGAATGATCAGCAGCGCAACGCCCGCCGCAACGGCAAGCACGATTCCGACGCACAGCAGGATCTCCCAAACGCTCGGTTCATAGGGAACCAAAATCGGATTGTGCGGCATTTGCATGGCAGTCACTTCCTTTTCCGTTTTTTCACAAGTACAATAATCAAAGCGACCGTTCCGGCGACGACTGCGCTGATAACGGCAAGAATCGCCAGCAGCCCGAGCAGTGAGAAAGACATACCGACGGGATCGATCACGTCACCGCATATGGAAAGCATGGGAATTTCCTCCTATTATAATATAAATTTCAGCAGCAGTCCCGCCCCGAACGAGGCGGCGTTGCAGACCAGCGAAAGCAGAAGCGGACGTCTTACGTCGAGAGCAGAGCGATAGACGAGCCACTCGACCGCAACGGCGGCAAGCTCCAGCACGGCGAGCACAGCGGCCGTCGGCAGATCAGTAAAGACGGACGCCGCGGCATAGAGCACGTTTACCGCGGGATTGGTCAGCACGTTTGCCAATACGACGATTAAAAGATCGCGCCCCTTGACGCTCCAAAGCCGCGCAAGCGGGACCTCGATCGCTTCGGTCAACAGCAGAACGAGCAGCAGCGAAAGCAGGTACTTCATTGCGTTTTCCGAAGCGCCGGCAGCAGCAGCGCAAGCGACACGAGCGCCAGCGCGCCGAAGAGCGCAGGCGAGACCGCGGGCGTCAGTCCGAGCATATAGGGTACGACGCCGACAAACAGCGCAAAGGTCAGAAGCCCGAACGCGCCGCCCTTCGCGCCTTTCCAGAGCCTTGCCGCTTCAAACAGCGTCAGCGGCATCGTCATGTTGAACAGAAACAGCGCGATGAGCGTCAGCACCGGATGCAGCGGGAAGAACAGAAAGATCGCGCAAAGCCCGAGCGAGACGATCGCCGTCGGGATGAGACCGGTTTTATCCGCTATGAGTCCGCCCGCCGCCTTGCCGAGCGCAAGGCACAGCACGGGAATCAGCCCCGAGAGTACCGGCGGCAGGGCTGTCAACAGATCGCCGGTCGCAAACGCGCCGGTCGTGCCCGTAAACGCGCGCAGAACGACGACGAAAAACAGCAGCGCAAGCGCGGTGACGCCGCCCTTCGGCAGATCGAACGACAGCTCCACGTTGCCGGAACCGGATCGGATCGACTTTCGGCCGACAAACAGCAGTCCGGCGCCGACGAGCAGCAGCACGGCAGGCAGAAGCCACGCATATGTGCCGAAGAAACCGGCAAAGACCCTGCCGAAGTAAAGCCCGATCGCGCCGGGGGAGACGAACACGCCGAGCGGCCCCGCCTTCGTATCGGAGCCGTTCAGCACCTCGATGCCGCCGCCGACGTGGAACGCGCCGTTGCCGAGCCCTGCGACGATCACCGCAAGCAGCGGCACGGCCTTCAGGGCAAAGCCTATGGCGACAAGTGCGCAGCCGATCGCTGCAAACGGCAGGTTGCGGTTGAGCCGGTCGGCAACAATGCCTATCGGCAGCTGACAGAGGAACGCGCAGGCATTGTAAAGCACCATGCCGTACCAGATGGCGCTGCCGGACAGCGACTGAAAGAACAGCGCGGCGCACGCCATGTCTACAATCGCGTGGGCAAGCGAAAGCAATGCCGTTTTTCCGATGAACGCCTTTTGCATGCCGCTCCTTTCTTCCGCCGGGGGATGCGCGGCCGACGGAGGCGAAAAGCCTTCCCGTTTCCGCTCTTTGGTGCGAGTATATCAAACAGGAGCGATGCGCGCAAGTATTGAAACGCGCGGACAGCTGTGCTATAATGAAAAAAATCCGACAAACAGGAGAAACGACATGGGCTTTTTTGACAATCTGTTCGGCAAAGGCAAGAGCTTTTCCGACCGCATGCGGTATGTGGACGACTTTCGGATCGAGGAATACCGCGACGCAAAGGGAAAGGTCCGCAAGAAAGCAATCTATACCGGTGCATGGACCGTGTTCCGGGATACCGGCAAAAAGACGCTTGCCGTGCTGATCGGTTCTGCGGCGCTTGCAACGGCCTCGGCGGTGCTGCTGACCACGGGGGCTTTGCAGACACATGCGTTCAGCGGCAATCTGGTCGTGATGATTCCGCTGTGCATCGCGCTGTTTCCGATGCTTTATCTGCTGTTCGGCGCTGCTTCGCTGCCGTATCGCAGGCGTCCGATGCGCCGTGATCAGTACATGCACGGCATCACGCGCATGCAGCGTTCCTCCGTTGCGGTTCTCATCTTCATCACCGTGGGTGTAATCGCATGCTTTGTGTTCCGTTTCCTGGAAAAGGACTGGCTGTTCCTGAAGGGCGATCGGCGCTTCTTGATTTTCACCGTTCTCAGCGCGCTCTGCGCTGCGGGTATTCTGCTTTTGCTCGGCGCGTTGGATACGGTTGAGCAGCCGAACGGGACCTATCGGGAGGACTGACTTTTGCGAAAACCGGTATGATTGGGATGCTTATATAATATAATGAAGCAATGTAAATCTTGCGCTTTTTTTTCGGAACACCTTGACAATATTGTAAACTATTTGTATAATTAGTGCGTAATGTAGAGGCATAGGTATTTATACTTCAAGTATTTATACATAACCACTGCACAAAAACAAAGTAGGAGGAAAACAAAATGAAGAAGCTCACAGCATTGTTGCTCGCTCTGCTCATGGTTCTCGCGATCGTTGCCTGCACGGGCACGACGCCGGCGCCCGTTGAAGAAACGCCGACCGAGAAGCCGGTGGAAGCGACAGCAAAGCCCGATGAACCCGCTCCCGCAACCGACGAGCCCGTTGTTGTCACGGCTGATGACGTCGTCAACTCTCCGGAGTTCGAAGCTATGACGCTCGGTGCCAAGGAGTACGGCAAGGACTATCAGTCTCTGTATGAAGTTGTCAAGGCAGAGATGCCTGACTTCACCATTGACGTGATCACCGAAGATCCGGACACCGGCTTCGCGTACATCACCTACAACGGCGAAGAGCATCTGCTCGGTCTCGACTTCCTGACGATGGCGATGGTTTACAACTGCACGCCGACCGCAACGTATCCGACTGAAGAGGATGTGTATGCGGCATGGTGGAGATTGTACATCACCCGTTGGAACTACCTGCTCCCCGAAGTCCCGCTGTACAGCAACGAGTACTACGATCTCTACAACGCGCAGATCAAGGGTGTTGAAGAGCATCCGACCAACCCGTTCTGGAGCGTTGCTTCCGCGCTGATCGACTGGACTTCCGAGAAGCCCACCGATGATATCATCATGGGCAGCAGCACTGAGCTTTCCGGCCAGTTCCGCTATGCAACGTTCGGCAAATCCTCTCCGGGTTCTTCCGATAACGACGTCGAAGGTCTGACCACCGGTCTCGAAACCGTTGCGACCACCAAGGAAGGCGGCTACGAGTGGAACGACACCGTTGTTGCGGAGCACGATGAGAAGCTCAACGATGACGGCACCCTGACCTACACGATCAAGATCAAGGAAGACCTGCTCTTCTCCGACGGCAGCCCTGTCACCGCGAAGGACTACCTCGCGTTCGCCATGGCATTAGCATCCCCGGTTGCGACCGAAGCATCCGGCCGTGCGGCTAACTACCAGACCTTCGCTGGCTGGAAGGATGCATATCAGAAGTACACCGGTCCGGACAGCGCAGAAGGCACCAAGGAATTCGCAGGTCTGCGCCTGATCGATGACTACACCTTTGCAGTCACCATCGTTAAGGACTATGCGAACTACTTCTATAAGATCACCTACGGCGGATTCTCCGCGAACTATGCGGCAGCATGGCTCGGCGAAGGCGTTGAGATCAAGGACGACGGCAACGGCTGCTACCTGTCCGACGAGTTCTATGCGAAGGATGCAGAGGGCAAGTACATTCAAGCTGCCAACATCAAGACGCTGTGCACCGATACCTCCGCTGAAAACTATGCGAAGTATCCGTGGTCCGGTCCGTACTGCGTTGAGTCGTTCGACAACACCGACTCCACCGCGGTCCTCGTGAAGAACGAGTACTACAAGGGCAACTATGAAGGCACAAAGCCGGGCATCGGCAAGATCGTCTACAAGAGGGTCGTTGACGACACCCAGATCGAAGACTTCAAGGCCGGCGGTCTTGACGTTATCGCAGCTATCACCGGCGGTGCAGCAACGGACGACGCTCTGAAGCTTGCTGATGAGTCCAACGGCAAGTATGTCTACACGCACTACAGCCGTGCAGGTTACGGCAAGCTCGGCTTCCGTGCCGACTTCGGTCCTGCTCAGTTCCGTTCCGTCCGTGCGGCGATCGCTCTCTGCATGGATCGTGCACAGTTCGCGAAGGACTTCACCGGTGGTTACGGCGGCGTCGTTGACGGTCCGTACTACAAGGGCTCCTGGATGTATAAGGCAGCTGTTGAACAGGGCATGCTCCTCGACAGCTATGCAACCAGCGCTGACGCGGCAATCGAAGTCCTCGAAGAGGACGGCTGGGTCTGGAATGCAGACGGCACTCCGTACACCGGCGAGGGCATCCGCTATAAGGCGATCCCGGCAGACGCAATCAACGAGAAGGATAAGGGTTATCACTCCGTTGATAACGCGTACAAAGTAGAAGAAGTCAACGGCGTATTCCTGATGCCGCTCGTCATCAACTGGTACGGCACGGCAAACAACGAGTTCACCGACCTGCTCCAGACCGGCTTCCGTGAGAATGCAAACGTTGCGAGAGTCGGCATGAAGGTTTACAACACGATCGGCGACTTCGCTCCGATGCTTGACGAGCTCTATCAGCAGGCAGCATACGGCTTCTATGCCGGCACCCCGCTCTACTGCGCGTTCAACTTCGCAACCGGTTTCAACAGCGCGGCTTACGATTACTCCTGGAACATGACGATCGACCCGTCCTTGTATGACGACTATTCTCAGTACTACATCAAGGACCCCGCGGACATCTGCTGGCTCAGCTAATTTCCGCAAGATCGATCATCGACTGTAAATTCAGTCAAAACCCGCATCCGGCGGCGGTCGCCGCCGGATGCTTTTCTTTCAAATAAAGATCCAATCCGTTCGAAAGCAACAAGCGTTCAGCCGTTCATTGGGGGGAGAATGCTTGTTTCGATAAACCCACGAAGCAAAGGAGCATCCTATGGGAAGATACATTGCCAAGAGATTGTTGTACATGATCTTCGTGTTCTTTCTGCTCACCTTCATTCTGTTCATGCTGTATCAGCTGATGCCCGCAAACCGTGCATACACGGATGCGCACAACGAGGTACAGACGATGAAGAATCTGTCGGAGGAGGAGAGAGCAACAAAATTTGAAGAGCTCTATCTGAGGTACAAGCGCTTATACGGCACCGATACCGATAATAAGCTGGTACTGTATTTGAGATGGCTCGGTCTCTATCCGTATTACAACGGAGAGTTCAACGGCATTTTTGAGGGGAATTTCGGGTTCTCATACGACTATAACCTCCCGGTTATCAAAGTCGTGCCGTCGCATATGCGGAACTCGTTTTTAATCGGTATCATTACTGAGATCGCGGTTCTCGGCGTTACGATCCCGCTCGGCATCAAGTGCGCGGTCAAGAAGAACAGCAGATTTGACCGCTTCACACAGTTCTTCACGCTGATCGGCTTCTCGACACCAAGTTTCATTATTTACATCGTATTCATCGTTTTGTTCTGCTCGATTCTGCACCTGTTCCCGGTCAGCGGCATGAAGACGCCCGGCAGCACCTATACGGGCTGGAGAAATGCGGTTGACGTGCTCTGGCACGTAACCCTGCCGACGATCTGCCTGACGTTCGGTTCTCTGGCGTTCATCACGCGTATCTGCCGCGCGTCCATGATCGACGCGCTGAGTCTGGACTGCATCCGCACCGCGCGCGCCAAGGGCTTGACAGAGAAGACGGTCGTCTACAGCCATGCATGGCGCAATGCTTTGATCCCGATGGTTTCCATCATCGTCGGCGGCTTCTTCGGAACGATCTCCGGCGCGATGATCCTTGAAACCATGTTCGGGTTCAAGGGCATGGGCCTTCTGTTCCTGAATGCAACGAGAACGGCGGACTATGATATGATCATGTTCCTCGAGGTTATCTATACCTTCCTCGGTCTGTTCAGCAACCTCGTCATTGACCTTACATACGGGCTTGTCGACCCGCGTGTCCGTATCAGCAAGTAAGGAGGGAGCATCATGGAAAAGAAAAAGAAAGAAAATATCTTCCGGAAACTCCTTCGCTGGACGGTTCGCGGCCTGATGGGTCAGAAGTATGAGGAGAAGTGGTTCGGCAAGCGCGAGAAAAAGGAAGTCGTCTATAAGAACGGCGTTCCCGATGATTCCGAGCTGATCGTGAGCCCCGCGCGTCAGGTGTTCAACCGCTTCATGGAACGCAAGTTTGCGGTGCTTTCCGTCATCGTTGTGCTCATCATGTTCGCGGTCGTGTTCATCATGCCGCACTTCATGACCAAGTATTACGATGCGTTCACGGAGACGACGCAAAAGGACCTTCCGCCGAATCTGAACCTGATGAAGGTGCCGAAGGCACTCAAAAACAATATCAAGGCCATCGACAGCTACGGCAGCTTCTCGGTCGGTCTTTCCAAGGACGGCAAGGTCTATGTCTGGGGTATCGGCAAGCTCGGTGCAACCGGACTGGACGTCAAGGATATTCCGGAAGAGGTGTTGAATGCGAAGATCGCGTTCATTGCTGCAGGCCAGGATCACGTCATCGCAATTGACGAGAACGGCAAGTTCTACGGCTGGGGCAGCAATCGTTTCGGTCAGTATGAAGTGACGGAAGCCGTCCTGAGCAACCCGAATCTTGAACCGGTTCCGGAAGAAGTTCTTGCGGGACTTGACGTCAGCCACATCAAAAAGGTTGCGGCAGGCTTCCAGGCATCTGCGATCCTGATGGACGACGGTACGCTCTACATCTGGGGCAACAAACAGGCATATGCCAACCTGGACAGCTTCGTCGGCAGAAAGAACATTCTCGATATTGACTTCACGCTGAACAACGTTGTTGCGCTCGATGCGCGTCAGGCGAGTGTTGTCACCGGCAAGAAGGGTCTGTATGATATGGCGCGTACGTCGATCAACGGGACCAAGGCGCAGAAGATGAAGGACTTCCTCAACGGTCGTAAGATCCTTGAGATCCGCGCAACCACGATCAATGTCTGCATGCTGCTGGATGACGGTACCGTTGCGCTGACAGGCGACTTCCAAAACGACAATGTTGAAGTGCCGACGCTTGCGGACGGCGAATACTTCATCGATATCGAAGCCGGCGCATACCACTACTCCGGCCTCACCAACAAAGGTCACGTCTATTCATTCGGCGGCGACCACTACTATCAGGCGGAAGCACCTCTCGTGGAAGGCGCGGCTAAGATCTTCGCCGGTTCCTTCCAGAGCTACGCGATCGATAAGGACGGCAACCTGCTGAACAACTGGGGTCTGAAGGGCTATCTGTTCGGCACCGACGACCGCGGCGCGAACATCGCAGAGCGTGTCGTCGCAGGCGGACGCATCACGATGACGGTCGGCGCAGTCGCCGTTATCATCGAGATCATCATCGGCGTTTCGATCGGCTTGATGGCGGGCTTCCTCGGTGGTTGGGTCGATATCTTCCTCATGCGTGTGGCGGAGGTGTTCAGCTCAATCCCGCTGTATCCGTTCATGTTGATTCTGAGCTCGCTGCTTGCGCAGGTCTCGCTGACCACCGACCAGCGACTGTACATGATCATGGTCATCCTCGGCGTCCTCGGTTGGCCGGGCTTCGCGAACATCACACGTGCGCAGGTGCTTGTTGCACGTGAAGCCGAGTATGTCACCGCAGCGCAGGCCATGGGCGTCAAGGAGACGAGAATCGCGTTCAAGCACATTCTGCCGAACATCATCTCGATTATTCTCGTCAATATGACCCTGAGCTTCGCGTCATCCATGCTGCTGGAGACATCACTCTCCTTCCTCGGTTTCGGTGTCAACTACCCGCAGCCGAGCTGGGGCAACATGCTCTCCCGCGCCAGCAACGCCGTCGCGGCAATCAACTTCTGGTGGCAGTGGGTATTCACCTCTGCGATCCTGATCTTCACGACGATCTGCATCAATACGATCGGCGACACGCTGCGCGACGTTATGGACCCGAAGTCCACGAACGATAAGTAAAGGAGGAAAGAGCTATGCCTTTGTTGGAAGTTAAACATCTTCACACCTTCTTTACGACAAAGAAAGGTATTGTCAAAGCCGTCAACGACGTTTCTTACGAGCTCGAAGCAGGTAAGACCATCGGTATCGTCGGCGAGTCCGGTTCCGGCAAGTCCGTATCCGCAATGAGCATCCTGCAATTGCTCGACGGCAACGGTTATATCGACAGCGGCGAAATCCTTCTTGAGGGCAAGGACCTCACGAAGTTCACGCTCAAGCAGATGTATCACATCCGCGGTAACGATATCTCCGTAATCTTCCAGGAGCCGATGACGTCATTGAACCCCGTCTTCTCGGTGGATAAGCAGCTTTCCGAGCCGTTCATGATCCACCAGAACATGAGCAAGAAGGAAGCGCACGAGCATGCGCTCCAGATGCTGTATGACGTGCAGATTCCGAATCCCGAAGTCGTCATCAAGCAGTATCCGCATCAGCTCTCCGGCGGTATGCGTCAGCGTGTCATGATCGCTATGGCGCTTGCCTGCAAACCGAAGATTCTGATTGCAGACGAGCCGACGACCGCGTTGGACGTTACGATTCAGGCGCAGATCCTGAAGCTGATGAATGATCTGAAAGCCTCGACGGGCACGGCCATCATCTTCATTACGCACGACCTCGGCGTCATCAACGAAATGGCGGACGACGTTGCGGTCATGTACTGCGGCCAGGTCGTCGAGAAGGCGAGCGCGCGAGGGATCTTTGATCCGGCGAGCAAGATGAGCCATCCTTACGCGGAGGGTCTGGTGGATGCCGTAGCGC
>JAEEGL013824049.1_pt1 | contig 10803 bp, 7 predicted proteins | sample 9134231 | NCBI WGS metagenome assembly JAEEGL01 (sample SAMN16246548, study PRJNA631951) | gut metagenome | biome: gut microbiome; feature: rumen; material: fiber-attached | host: Bos | place: Iran: Karaj | collected 2018-10
CAAATCGCCGGTGCCGCCGGTGGCGTACCGTTCAATGATTGTGATTTCCGCAGGCTCAACGCCTTTGAGCTTCCGAAGCTGCTGTAACTGCAAAGATGACATTGGGGACATCATAGACGGCGATGAGATGGAGCAGTACCAAACAAAAGGAGCCGCATTCTGCGGCTCCGTCAATCAATCTTTAATCATCAAAGCAAATCCCAGTCATCGTCGATCTTTGTAAAATCGATATCAGCTGCGCCGTTGGATTCTTTGGAATTATCCGATTTTTCGCCATCAGACGCCGATGTCGTGAATTTGCTGACAAGGGCGGAGAATGAATCGTCCATAAAATCCAAATCATTCCCGATATTCCCGGATGATTTCTGGGCTTTAAGAGCGGCATTTTCGGATTCCAGGGATTTGAGCTTGTCATTGAGTTCGCCAATCGCCTGTTCCTTGCTCAGAATATCCTGCGAAACCCGATGCTCGCGTGCATCGTACGTCACGAATTTCTTTATCACTTCATCGATGGCCTCATTACTCGTCGGCAAAGCGACGATCGGCTTGTAATCCGGCTCATGTTTAAGCAGCCGTTTTTCGGCAAGAAGCGCCTGAGCGCGGGCGATGATATATATTTTATGATTGTTGTCAGCGCGCTTTTTGGATTGCTGCATCTGCCGCTGTACCGTCTCCAGTTCTTTTCGGATATCGCGGTTGGAATCGGCGACTTCGGCTTTTGCTGCACTGAGCTGTTCCTTAAAATCGCGCTTAAAACCTGCCAGTTCACCGCGCGTATCCTTGAGCGCCGCCTGAAGCGATGCATTTTCGCGTTCGAGCGCAGCGAGCTTTTCGGAATCGCTGGTTTGAACAGACGCTTCTGAAGATTCTGCCGGTTTGACTTTTTCGACAGATTCAGAAAGTTCCTTTTTCAGATCTGAAATCTGTGATTTGGCTGCCGCAAGTTCGGATTCCAAATCAGATTTGGCTTCGCGCAGTCCGATCAGTTCGCGCTGATCCTGTTCATTCGACGAAACCTTGCTGCGCGCATCCTGGCGAAGCTCTTCATTGTCCTTCGACAAATCATAGTTGCGTTTCTTGAGCTTCGAAAGGTCGGCCTCCAAATTCTTTATTCTATCCTTCAGTTCAGAAATGGCCGAAGAATCGTTCGATTCCTGCGATTTGTTCGCCTTTTTTGAAGAATCGTGCGATTTCTTTTCTCCCTTTGATGGCGCATTTTCCTTCTCATCGCCGACTTTGAGTTTGAGTGCCTCGTAATCTTCTTCAAGTTTGAGGTATTTGCTCTTTAATGGTTTGTAATCGACGAGAAGTTTGTTCCTTTCGCGGATGATGGGAATAAAAAACAAAATAGCAACTATCAAAAGGATAATTGCAACAATAGCAAGTGTCTGAAAGTCCATTTAAATACAGTTCCTTTGCGTCGGGCTGGGATCATGATCGGGATGAGGTGAGTGTATTGGCGCAAAAATCAAAATCCCGTGACGCATGCCTGAAAAAGCACAATACATTTGTTGCCTTATGCCACGAATGCCGCAGGTGTCAATAAAGTCTTATTATCTCTGTTGTTCCGGAGGGGGCAGCCGCCCCCTGCGCTGCTATTGGCAGGGGCATACGCCCAGCCAATACGCAGCTACCCCCACTGCGGGAGAGCCCGCAACGCCCCGCTCCCCCCAATCCAAACAATTCGCCTCAGTTCGCAAAGGGCCATTCACTTCGCCTCCCGCGCCTGTCGGCGCTCCGGCTCGTGACTGGCCGTTGCTCATTTAACGCAGGATAAAACCGGACTGCAGCACATCTCTTCTGTGATCTGACACTATAAAAATATGATTCCGAATACATTCGCACGCAGGATCCGCATCGACTGATCTTCCAAAATCACCGGAATATCCTGACCAGCCAGAGGCTCATCCTGCATGGTCATCTGTATGGCCTGGCCAGGAATCAGGCGCTTCCTCGAATAGAGTTCGGACATTGGCATGCGTTCCGTGCGATTGGGATCAAGACCCGTCAAAAATCCCAGTCTTTCCCGCAGTATTCCTACGGGAGCACGATAATAAAGCGCTTTGAGCCAATGCTCATTGGGCAATGCTCGCAGCTGCTGAAGCGCCCAGAGGGCATTGTAGGCAACGCGCGTATCGGTATCAGTCAACCGTTTCTGCAAAACGTCAATACAAGCAGTCCGACCAAGTTTGCCGGCTGTCGCCGAAGCCTGAATGCTCAACATGGCATCATCCGACTCGATCCACTTCTTCAGCCATTCATCCAGATCCCGAAAAGGTTCAGCCAATGACGGATGATTTCCCAAAGTATCGAGTGCAGCTGCCACGACCGACAGGTCTTCATCATGCAGAGCATCTTCAAGAATAACCCCAAGTTCAGCAATATCCGTCGAACCCAGAAGCGCCCGTTTGATATCCGAACGAAGCAAACGGAATGCATCTGCCGAAACCGATGGCAGCGGTTCTCCCAAAGCAATCAGCAGCCTAAGCGCCGGTTCTGCATGAAGTCTCCGAAGATCCGATACGACATTCAGAGCCTCCGAACGCAGCTGCTCTTTCCAGGACAATTCCGGAGTGACCCGTTTTCCCGATATTGCCGCCAATATCGCCCATCTGGCCAAATAACTGCTTCCAAACAAATCATCATCGGAATGTTCCACAACAATCCGAATCAAATCCGGCATGTACTCGGCTGACTGCATCATAATATGCATCGCTGCCATGGCAGCATGATGATCGGAATTTCCAAGCTCCGACGCAATGATCTGGCGAATTTGAGGATCATCATCGTAAATTGCCAGGGTCCTGATCGCGGCAATATGCATCCCCTCTTCGCGAAGTGCGGACAACGCCAGTTCCTGCGATGTTTTGTCTTTGGGCAGATGAGCTATGAGTTCCTGTTTAATGGCTGGATTGTCGAGTATTTTTTCGACCCACTCCTGATTCTCACCTTTGACGATTGCATCCGCCAAAAGCCGTTCCCCTTCACCGTTGAGACGATGAAAAATATCCAGCAAACCTGCAGGCGAGATTTCTTCAATTCTGGACAAAATCCAGCGCACTGCATCCGGGGTCGAACGTTCAGCCTGAATACAGGCTGCGAGTTCCAAATCACGCCTGGGAATTTCCCAAAATATCAGTTCCTCGGATTCCGTCAGCTGTTTGTCTTTCAAATCCGGAGCCAAAAGCAGCATCGTTCGAAGCATATTGTGCCGGGCATCATCATCTGCCCCCAATACGTTTCGAAGCAGCGCACGGAAAAGCGGATCCGGCTGTTCCCTGAATGCAGCCGCAACGCTCGTGGAGTACGCATGAAAACCGGCCAGATGCGCGAATTCATCCGCTTTCTCAATCGCCATATCCCGGGGAAGACTACGAATGATAAGGCGCTGGATTTCGTCAGGATGTTCAGGATCAACGGTCAGCAAAAGTGCATCATAACCTGCGCCGATCGTCATCAGGGCCTTCAGGGCTTCGACGCGGATATCATCCATGGGATAATTGCGCACCAGTTCCTGCAGTGCAGGGGCCAGTCTTGGATTGGCAAGGACCTGCGCGGTCTTGCACGCCGCGCGAACGACGTCTGCATTCGGATGCCGCATCATATCGGCTACATAAGTCACGCAGCTTTCGTCACAAATGCGCCCCATTTTTTCAAGTGCATCACAGACGACTTTTTCATCCTCTGACGAAAGCTGTGCAATGACCTGCGGCAGATCGACAACCGTCGCTCCCAGGGCAGTACCGGGACATAATAAGGCAAATACTCCCGCCAGAATGTGATATCGAAGCTTCATCATTCGGATGCCCAAACTCAGTTATCTCCTACACCTGCACTATTATTCCCTGGGTTCTGCACCAAATCATTGGGTTTGTCCTGAGGCTTTTCCCAAACCTTCAGTAAAACAGAAGGCAGTTTGGATTCATCAAAGCCCACGCCTGCAGGTAAATTTGGAACACTGAAATCATTGCCGGACAACAGGCGTGTATGACTGTTTTTGCCTTCATCCTGACTGGCATCAACCGTAACAAAAAGTTTGGAAGAATCGATCTTTGAAAGCGCTTCCTCATCCCCCACGAGCGTCAGATCTATCGTCGATGGTACGAACTCATGACTCGACGAAAGGTTGAGAGACACAATAGGAACGCCCAATACGACATGCTGTCTGGATTTCGAAACGACATTCACTGTCACAAGAACTTGCGCTGGTTCAGCATGAAGTCCTACCCGATTCAAAATGATCCATCGATTGATTGAAAATGTCGATCCCTTTCCGGTCAAATCAATTGGTTCAATATAAAGCTGCCCAATTTCTGAAATCAGAGATTTCGGACCTGAAATTTCAACATTTTCTGGCTGAATCTGAACTTCACCAAGTTGATAGCCAGACAACAGCTCACCACTGAAAGCATGATCCGTTGTTACCGCAACTGTCCGTCGCTCCAATGGTTCCAGGTTAATGCCGACAAATTCGGGTTCAAACTTTTCGATATGAACACCATCCGGCAAGTTGATCATCTCCGGCAGCAAAGTCACCTGAATATTACCGTCCCTCGGCGGCAAAGGAAGCGTTATCACACCGATATCATCGCGTTTTATCGAATTCAGCAGCGAGGCACGCCCATGTAAGGTCACATCCACTGTCGTCTGATGATTATCTATCGTTACAAAACCATCCGGAAGCTGAATATCCACCGGTATCTTTGGAACCACCATTGTTCTGTTGTGATCACTTAATACCACGACAAACAGAATCAAACTGCACACGAGTGCAATCAATTTCTGTGGAATATTGGAAAGCAGATGATCCTTCAGCGTTCTTTGCCGTCTGATGGGCACGTTGTTTTCTGTGCTGGATGGATTGCGATTGATTTCTGTATTCATTATCGATTTCCTTTCCAGGCTTTATATCTTCGAATGATGGCAGAAGAACCGGTTGAATGGCGAGACGAATTGGTTCGCACGAACATTTTGTGCAGATAATCGCGAAGCGCATCGGGCGTCAGTTTTCGTGTCAATTTCTCGCAATGTGCAACAGAAATCGTCCCCGTCTCTTCAGATACAACGACGATGACAGCATCCGTCGATTCACTCAATCCGATGGCTGCACGATGGCGGGTTCCCAGTGCCTTATCGATGTGATCATTTGCCGAAAGCGGCAAAAAACAACCCGCACTGTCAATTCTCTGGCTGCGGATAATGACTGCACCGTCGTGGGTCGGGTTCGCCTTATAGGGAATGAACAGCGAAACGAGCAATTCCTTGGATATCGATGCATCGATCTTAATGCCCTCTACCATGTACTGCTCAAGCGCAGCATCCATCTCAATCGCAATCAATGCCCCTATCCGACGTTCACTCAGTATGGATGCAGCTTTGACAATTTCCTCAATCGCAGGCGCGCCAAGCCTGTCCTCTGTCGCAGATGTCGAAAGCGACCCCGTCTTGCCGAATTCACCCAAACCACGCCGAATATCTTCCTGAAAAATGATCACGATGATCACAATAAAGGATGCAATAAACTTGTCGAGTATCCAGTTAAGCGTCCCCAAATCGAGCAATTCCGGCTTCGATATCAGATACAGCACGACAAAGACAAGCAATCCAAACAGGATTTGCATGGCTTTTGTTCCGCGAATCAGCATGAGTATCTGGTAAAACAAATACCACACGATGAGAATGTCGAGTATCGCCAGAACGACATCGCTCGCCGTAAAGCCTTCAAAATTCAATATAATTTGCTCGATCATAAAACAAAAGAAGGGCTGGAAGAAAGAAACAACTGACGCGCAATCACCGAATCACCAGGTTGATGAACGCGTACCATGGCTGCACCACTGCAAAATGCCATCGCCGAAGCAATCGCTGTCGGAAGATCAAGAGATTCTATACCCAATCCCGTCAACCTGGCCAGACACCGCTTGCGGCTGTGCGCAATCAGTACCGGACAGCCCAGATCGGCAAGTGCTTTCGGCGCATGCGTAATTAATCGCAAATCGTTCTCCATGCCCTTGCCAAATCCAATCCCGGGATCGACGACGATCGAACGCCTGTCGACTCCCTGATTTACCGCAAATTCAACGCGCATTGCCAACTGTTCGTATATCTTTTTTAAGCAAACATCAAAAGGCAAAATTTCTGCATTGTGATCTTCCCATGCCATCACCACCAGACCTGCATTGGCACGGGCTGCAGCACGATAAATTCTGCCATCCCGTTCATCACCGGGCCGAGCCGATGCTCCGATATCGTTGACAATATCCGCAAGCCCCTCCGAAAGCGCCCATTCTATCGTTCCGGGATGTCTCGAATCCAGAGATATCGGGCAATGTAAATGCGTCCTGGCCCACAAAAGCGGTTCCTTCAGACGCTGGATTTCTTCCGCTTCCGAGATGGGAACAGCTCCCGGGCGAGTGGATTCCGCACCAATATCGAGAATATCGGCCCCCTCTTTGCAAAGACGTTCTGCGTGCGCAAAAGAATCTGCACCATCAGCTTCGCAAAAAGATGAAAACGAATCCGGAGAAATATTCCAGATGGCCATTATTTTAGGTGAATAATCAAATTGCATAATGACAAAAAAAGCCGCTGCATTGCAGCGGCAATCTTTCTCTATTTGAGTTCGATCGGAGGCAAATCGTCTTTCTGTTTTTCGTCATCCGTACCAGTCTTGTCATACGATTCTTCCTCTTCCCACCATGCCTTGCCACGCTTGCCGTCTTTATCATCCTTCCCATCCGCATCATCGGAATGCGGCTCATCCTTGTGAAGGCTGTTGATCTTTTCGGCGAGTTTCGATTCAAATGCGACCTTGGCAACGCGAGGTTTTTCGGCAGTTTCACGCTTTTTAAACGATTCCCGGAGTGCATCCATGCCGCTTTCGAGCAGCACATTGACGTCTTCGACATCCAAAGTCTCAAACTCGATCAAAGCATTGGCCAGAAGCTCAATCTTATCGAGGTTTTCCGTAATCAAGCGGCGGCTCATTTCATAGCCCTCTGTCAGGAAATGTCTGACCTCATCATCGATGATCTGAGCCGTATGCTCTGAATAATTCTTCGAATGAGAAAGCTCGCGTCCTAAAAACGGCTGTTCATCCTGATCGCCGAAAGCAATCGGTCCAAGGACGTCGCTCATTCCCCATTCCATCACCATGCGCTTGGCAAGTTTTGTCGCCTGTTCCAAATCATTTCCGGCACCCGTCGTCAGCTGATTGAAAATGATCTCTTCGACGATGCGTCCGCCCATGCATATCGCGATACGATTAATGGCATATCGCTTGGTCACGCAGAGCCTGTCCTCAAGCGGAACGGAATAGGTCACGCCCAGAGCACGTCCGCGCGGCACGATCGTAATCTTCTGCAAGGGATCGACATCGTCCTTGCCGAGAAGCAGCGTCACCAAAGCATGACCCGCCTCATGGTAGGCCGTCGTCTTCTTTTCATGCTCGCTGATGACCATGCTCTTGCGTTCGCGCCCCATGGCAATCTTGTCGCGTGCTTCAATAAAGTCTTTCATTTCAATGGCTTCGGCATCGCGCGACGCAGCAATCAATGCGGCTTCATTGGTGATGTTTTCGAGTTCAGCCCCGGAAGCTCCCGGCGTCAGACGCGCAATGGTATCCAGATCCACATCGTCCGCAATCATCTTGCCCTTCACATGGACCTCAAGAATGCTCTTGCGACCGCGAACATCGGGATTGGGAACGACCACGCGCCGATCAAAACGCCCCGGCCTCAGAAGCGCAGGATCGAGAACGTCCGGACGGTTCGTCGCCGCCATCACGATGATCCCTTCATTGGCTTCAAAACCATCCATCTCAACCAAAAGCTGATTCAATGTCTGTTCGCGCTCATCGTGGCCGCCGCCAAGACCTGCACCACGATAACGCCCTACCGCATCAATTTCATCGATAAAGATGATGCAGCGGCCGCTTTTCTTGGCCTGCTCAAACAAATCGCGGACGCGGCTGGCGCCCACACCCACGAACATCTCAACAAAATCCGAACCCGAAATGCTGAAAAACGGCACACCGGCTTCCCCGGCTACCCCCTTCGCCAAAAGCGTTTTACCCGTTCCCGGACCGCCCATCAAAAGAACACCTTTCGGAATGCGTCCGCCCAATCTCTGATACTTGCGGGGATTCTTTAAAAAATCGACGATTTCAACCAGATCCGCCTTCGCTTCATCAATGCCCGCAATATCCGCAAACGTCACCTTGTGCTGATCCGGAGTCAGCATGCGAGCCTTCGAACGGCCGAATGACATGGCCTTGCCACCGCCAATCTGTGACTGCCTGAAGAAAAAGATAAATACCGCAATCAAAAGGATCGTCGGTATCGAATAAATCAGAAGCTGCTTCCAAAGAGAATCGTCCTCTTCCTCCACAAACTCGTAACTGACCTTCTGTTCATCAAGCAAATCCTGCATATCGGCATTCAATATGCCGATCGTCTCGAACGAACCATGATTCTCAAATGCGGTCTGTGCCTCTTCGGTAAACTCTCCCGATATCTTGTCACCCTGAACCTGAACTGACGCAACTTGACCATTGCGCACAGCCTGCGAAAACTCACTATACTTGAGTTTCTGAGTCGTCTCATGGCCACCCGATGTTTGGGAAAACAGCATAAAAATGCCTGTCATAACCAAACATATAATAACAATACGAGTCAGATTTCCCTTCACTTGCCTATTCCAGTCGCAATTTTGATGCACATGCGATTTATGCTGATTTCAATTTCACTGATGCGTATACCGGATACGCTCCACAAAAAAGCGCACGTATTCTAATGATTTGTCACAGGACTGCCAGATCAAAATGGATAAAATGATTTTTTTTGTGCGCTGCTATGTGCCTGTGGCACATACGCCGCGCGATGGCGCGTTCTATGCTGCATCCGCAGCATACGACCGCGCAGCCTGATGGGGCTTGAATCGCATCAATCCTCATCCCCTTCTTCAAATTCATCATCCGCATAGTCTTCCGGAGAAAGCCCCCCCTCCAAAAAACCATGCGCCTTCAAAAATTCACTCGCTTCATCATCCAAGGACGGATTCGAATGCTCCAAACGAACATTCACAGACATGGAATCAATTTCGTATGCCTGCCATATCGGCAGATAATGCGAAATTCTGTCGCTGTCGAAATAATCCAGCCACACGAGATCCATCACATCGAGCGCCTTGTCATAGGCATCCATCGGATTATCGATCTGGTTCTCCTCACACTCCACGCTCGTTTCCACACAAACATAAGTCGTGTGCTCAGGATTCGTCAGCACGGCACTCACCAGACCAAACTGATGACAGACTTCCGTCTTCACACTGAATGATTCCGTTCCCTCTAAAAAACGTGCATACCGCTTCTTAAGCACCTGCGCGATTTCCTGCTCAACCTCCGGCCCAAGGGATACCCCCTTGTCCGGTTCCTGAGCCTTAAAACCGGGCGTCGCAATATGCTTACGCTGACCAGGTTCATGACACGAACACTCACCTTCGTGAGAATGGCATGAACACCCACCTTCGTGAGAATGGCATGAACACTCACCTTCGTGAGAATGGCATGAACACTCACCGTCGTGAGAATGGCATGAACACTCACCGTCGTGAGAATGACACGAACACTCGCCGTCGCGAGAATGAATATGTTTTTCGTCTGACATAATTTTCTTCAACAAATATGGAAATGATGTGACTGAATTGACTGACGGACACAGCAATAAATCGGTTTCTTCATGCCAATGACCGTCAGATAAATCCGCGAACCACAAAACGCATGAAGTTCACAGAATCCTTCCCCATAACCATAGAGGATGGTGCTTTTTTATGGTCCCGAATCCTCTCCTGCCCCGGACCGGTACGAACTCGTGCGGTCAGTTGCGGGATTGCAGCGTCGTTCGAGTGCCGTCGGCGGGGAAATCTCATTCTTGATAATCTTGTAAATGTCGGCCAGGAAATAAGGTTCCCCGTCATCATCGACCGTCACCGTGTGATATTCGATAAAAACATCGATGGGCGTTTTCAGGTCTATCGGATGTTCCGTCTGGGATTTCAGGAAGCGATCGACCATTTTCTTGTCCCACTGGCCATCATGCTCAAGTATGGCTTTCGCGAACTTGGTCGCACCTTCGACACGGATGCAGCCATGCGAAAAAGCACGCACCGGATAATTGAACATCCCTTGCTTGGGCGTGTCGTGCAGATAAATGTTGTAACGATTGGGAAAAATGAGCTTGACGCGGCCAAGGGCATTGTTTTCGCCGGGTTTTTGCCGCAGGACGCGTCCCCCACCCTTCGGTGTGAAATATTCGTAATCAGTCGTGGCAAGCCACTTGGGATCGGCATTGATTTTCGGCCAGAATTCATCGACTTCGATGCGGGGCGGCACATTCCAGTAGGGATTGTAAACGAGATACGTCATGCGCGAGTGCATCAGACGCGTCGAATTCATCAGTTCCCATTCCTGCGTGCGCGTGTTGCAGATCTTGGTCGAACTGCCCACAACTGCGCGGTGCGTCGATTTGTGCTCTCCATCGGCCCAGAATTCCACCGAAAACGAGGGTATATTGATATAGATATAGGTATCACTCGCTTCGAACAGCGTTTTATGCCAACGCCTGATATTGACCTCAATTTCGGCCAGACGCTGATCCGCCGGAACATTGAGACTTCTCCAGAAAACTTCCCCGACCTCGCCATTTTCCTCGAGCTGATGGTGCTTCTGATAGCTTTTAATAGCCTGCGTCAGACCCGCATCAAATGCATCGTCAATTTCACCTTTATAATACCCCTCTGCCGCGA
>JAEEGL016847734.1_pt1 | contig 10803 bp, 10 predicted proteins | sample 9134231 | NCBI WGS metagenome assembly JAEEGL01 (sample SAMN16246548, study PRJNA631951) | gut metagenome | biome: gut microbiome; feature: rumen; material: fiber-attached | host: Bos | place: Iran: Karaj | collected 2018-10
CCTGTCATTTTATCTAAAGGATTCAAGCGTTTCTTCTCAATTTCCTAAATCTGCACTTCATATAAAACAGCCACAAGCTTGAATGCACGCGCCATCTCTTTTTCCTGTTTTGAGTCGTAATGAATACCATAATTTGGGGCACTTCCTACTGTTCGCTCTGGAATAAGTCTATGCGCTTCTGAATAACATCAATTACCGCATCCAGTGACTTATCTCCCCCAAAATAAGACTCCGCTTCTTCCCACACAATCTCAAACAACGGTTCAGATAAATCATTTGCTGGAATTGCGCTCTTCAAGAACTCTATATACTCATCGAGATAAGAACTTCCGTTTTCCTGCCTGCCATTTATCTCGATAACAGGTCCTTCTCCCGATTTTACATACTTTGCAGGAATGTCGTCCCTTACACTAAGCATATTATCGGCTGTTTCTACCTTCATCTGAACATCTTCTCCAAAAAGATACCGTGCAAGCTCTTTCACACCTTTTTTTTCGACTGACGTCGCATTAACAACAAGAATGCCTCCTAGCTCATTTAAGTAATTTCCGCTTTTATTCACCGCTGGAACACCTATGCATTTGGCCTCTTCCCCTGCTCTTTTATAAGCGATGCAAAATGTCATAATATCACTAATTTTCATCTGCATTCCCAGATACTCTTTGTTCTTAATGCAATCAAATACGTCCGTAACTCTTCTATCATGGCTATTTAGCTTTACTGCTTCTAATATCCTGCGGAAACTTTCGCTTTCAAATCCCTGCTTGTCCCTCACAAAAGAACTATCTCCCAATGATTGTCCAATCCATAGATATAATGTATGGTAGGCATCATCATTTCCAAAGACATCCAAGAATACTCCCTGTAGATCAGAAGTCCCTTTTAGCACTCTCAATATGTCATCATAATTCCAATCATTTTCCTGCCACAGCTCTCTATTTATGATCAGCGTGTCAATATCTCTTATGGCAAAGGGCAAACCAAAGACATGATTATCAATTGTTCCCATTTCCTTTGCTCCAGGCAAAATTTTTCCCGCAATCTCAGTTCCAAGTACATCGTTAATATCTGCAAGACAACCCTTCTCAGCCAATGTGCGGAAATCCTCCCTGGATACAAGCATAACATCAGCGCCTTCGCCAACGGCAAAATCAATGAGTTCCCGTGCCTTTGCGTCTTCTGCAATTTTCTAATAGCTAATTTTTATGTCTTTTTCTTCTCTGTCAAACTCCGTGATGCCTCCCTTAAGCTGCTTAATGTCTCCGCATAGACTTACAACACGAATGCTCTCTCCTGCTTGTTCTTCTGTGGCTTGCTCTTCTGTTGATTGTTCTTCTCCAATTGTCTTGCCAACCTGCTCAATGTCCGCTTGAATCTGTCCTTCATCTTTCATCTCAGTGTATCGAACAAGATATTGCTTACCTTCCTCGGAAAAAAACAGCGTGATTTCTTTTTCATTGATAAGAGCTGCAAAAGGTAGTTCAGATGCGCCTGATTGTTCAAATGACACAATAGCTTTTCTTTCACCCGTAACGACATTCCACTGCACAAGCTCTTTCGATGTCGCACAAATAATTTTGTTGCCTTTCATTCCGTACCACTTTAAGATTTCCGGAAAACCATGATCTAGTAATGTGATCTTCTGTTTCGTTTCCATGTCGAGCCGAACAATCACACCGTTCCCATTCTCAAAGAAACACACAATTAGATTGCCGTCATCACTTTGGAAAGATGAAAAGGAAGAATTTACTCCATTGCCAAAAGACTCTCTAAAAATCTGTTCCCCATCCTTCGATAATACAAAGAGAGTCTTACCTTGATCCACTAAATAGAGATTATCATTTTTGTCACATCCAAGAACTGTCCCCGCCATTGGCATATCTTGCCATAATCCAGCCTGCTCTATATATTCCGTGAGTTCTTTCTTCCACACAAGGGTCCCATCTTTTTGAATGCCAAGAACTGTATACTTCTGAAAAGTATCCGTAGTTGGATTAAAACCATGTGATACGGCAAATACTATTTCACCCTCAGTTCCTGCCGTAAACGACTGAATGACTCCGTCTTCTCCAAGATAATCTGAAAGTTTTATTTGGTAAAAACTTTTAGGATCAATGGACAAAGACAAAAAATATTGCAGCTTATCCTCCACAAGAAAGCAATCCAAATAAACAAATTCATTGTCCAATGAAAGCACATTACACTGTACATACTTTTCACTACCATTAAAACCAGGAATTTCTAGATTCTTTTGGTCTCTTACATAACGTTTTTCATAATCTCTTTCTTGCCAATATGAATCCTTAATTCCTGTTCCATCATCTATAAATCTATATCTGGCATCTCCTGTTTCAGAGATTTTGTCTTCTCCCTTTTTTATCTGTTTGCCGCTGCATCCCGTCAAAAGTGCCAGCGCCATTATTACCAGAACATAAATTACCCTTCTAAACTTAACTTTTTTCCAACTAGTTATCATATCGCCTCCATAACAACTCTATAATATATTTTACAATATCATTTTAGTTAAATTTACACGCTTTCCTCATCTCATTACGGAAGAAAGCTAAGGAATAATATATCCCTTAGCCTACTTCCATAAATTAATACCAAAACCATTTAATAAAGTGCAAAAATATCTTCATCAAATTACTAAATCATAAAACTAATGTGCAATGGAATGGTGATAATCATATACGGTATCTAAATGCGTATAAAATCCACAATCCGGACAAAAGAAACCAATATCCGTCACCTCTACCAACACATGGCATGTTTGGTATCCTTGACTCTCACTAACTTTAACTTGATGATCATATGTATAATGATCAACTACCGTTCCTTGCGAATATCCATGACCATGATTGCAAGCTCTTTCATTTGCCCCAACTGTATTTCCCAATACTAGAAGCATAGCAATGCATAAAGCAAATCCCTTCCACCACTTACCTTTAAATTTCATTTAAATCCCTCCTTTGTTGAATTAGATCTCTTGTTAAGTAACTGGCATTACAAATTTTGGAACCTTTCAACGAAACATTGGATTCACTCCTTTCCGCTTCATTCAAATTTTTTCGTTAAGGACATGTCTTCGTGATGTCTGCAATGGTATATGAAACATTATTGATTTCAAGCGTTACTTGCAAGGTATATGTTTCTCCATGCGTCACGGATGCAGTGTCACTGAAATTCAATATCCCGTTTGCCGTTAAATTCGTCCACTGCTTAACTGTGGAACTTCCATGCTTAAGCGTCACGGATGCTACGATCGAGTCAGTAGCGCGAGGTGCATATACTCGCAAAGAACAAGTAGCCGTCGTTCCACTGAAACTCAACCCCGGAAACGCACTGGCACCAGACTCATTTGCAGCCTTTGATGGAAATCCCATCACCATCACGATTGCTAAAACTGATAATATGGCAATAAGTTTTCGCATAAGAATTCCCCTCCTTTCTTCGTTATGCCATATATAACGTTTTAGGAGGGGAAAAAGGGACAGGTTATGTAATTTTTTTAAAATTTTTTAAAAGTCAAAGTTAAAAGTTTTTTATATTTCTGATTACATTTCAAAACTATTTTATTTTCTCTGCCAATTCTATCAGCTGGTTTTTATCCAGAAAACCTTGGATGCTAAGCAATATGCCATTTGCACTTTGCCATACAATTATGTTTGATTCGTCAGGCTTATCAGACAAATATAAATCTGCCTTGATCCCGTTTACATATACCGTTTGACTTTCCATGTTCTCATCAAACAATAAATAAAACTCCTCTTTACGCGTGGAATTCATTGCGGTAAAAATCAACAACTCTCCTTTCTCGCTTGTATATGCTTCGTTAACTGTATCTTCATCCTCATGCCTGTCAACCAACTGATATTCTTCAAATACAATTCCTTCTAAAGTGTAAACAGATATATTCTCGGTTGCTCCCATATTGTTCTGATATCTATACTCATTATCCATAAAGCGCTCGGCAAACCATCTTATTACTTCTGCCCTTGCTTCTTCACTAAATCCCAGAACCAGTCCACCCGAAATACCGAGCACAACAAGTATTAATGCGGCTACCCTGCGAACCTGATACAACAGAGGATGTTTTTCCATCGCAATGAGCTGTTTCATTTTTCTGTGAAATTTTGGCGAAAACTCACAACCTTTTTCTGCAACGGGGAACTGTGTCAACATATGATCTCGCACTTCAATCAATGCGCTTTTCAATTGTTCATCAGTCATTGCTTTGATCCTCCTTTCCCATGACTTTTTCAAGTCGATTTTTTGCCCTTTGTCCTGCCTTCTTAGCCGCTTCCGTTGATATTCCTAAAATCTGACCAATTTCTGAATAATCATATCCATGTAAATACTTTAACATCAGTATGTCCCTGTCGCGCGGAGCCAAGTCCTCAATTTGTTTTGCAAGGTCGCTTTCCCCGTCATACTGCGTTAAAGGTACTTCTCCGACAAGTTCTTCTTCCAGGGACATTTCCTGTTTCCACCTTTTCTTTTTCTTTCTGTAGATCTCCCTCGCAGCATTCTTGGTTACCTGCATAATGTACCATTTTGTATTTTTATCCTTCGGATCCTGTAACTTTTTTACATGCCTGCACGTATTTAGCATGGCCGTTTGTACGGCGTCTTCTGCATCTTCTTCGTTGCGCAATATGGCGAATGCGATTATTTTCATGCTCGCAGCATACAATTCATAGATTTGCTCTATTTTTGTTCTGTCTTCTTTATCTTCTATTGTCGCCAAAAAAATAAACATGCCTCGTTTTACCCCCACCCGAACTTTTGTTCGCTTATATAAAAAACAAGCTATCTACTTTATAACATTGACATGTGATTTTTTCAATCGACAAATATAACGAATTTTCATGGCTCCTTTCCATCTACGATCAATCTGCCCTGAATAAAAATCTCGATATTCTGATTATGTGGGATGATCTAATCAGAGAAATACACAAGAAAAACAACCTCATCTAATTTATTGTATCCTAATGATTTAACCATCCTTCAAAAGATGTCTTACTCTCGGGTAGATTATCTTGCGTGATTACAAACTCGCCGTTGATCATTCTTTTTTCCGTATATCTTGCCATACCGCTACTCCAATCTTCAATCATTGATGCAACTAATTCCAATTTATTCTCTCGCACTACATACTGATTATTTATTTTTTCCCCTCCATTCCCATCATAGGATTCATAAGTTATTCTCGTTCTCTTATCATAATTAACATTGCATAACTCTTTATAACCTTCCAGCACTTCATATGAGCCTGTATTGGGATTCCAAACGATGCAATTGGCTTTTCTTGCCTTCCCCAAAATACCATAATCAATTATAAAGTCATAATTTCCATCTTCATTTATGTCTTCAATTGTTACCGGCACATGAATCGTACATGGTTCTATGTCAAAATCTATATTAGATTCTATTATTTGGCAAATCTCATCTACATTTTTCAATGTAAATTGCATGTTCCATTCATGAGGCTTTTCGTTAATAATCTGAACTTGATATTCATAGTTTTTCCCATAACTTTCACTGCTTATCATACCACTACAATTTACAATTACCGCTCTTTCATCTCTAGCTTCTTTCGTTTTTAGGTGTTCTTGTTCATCCACGAACATGGCCTTTTCTTGAAAATCATTTTTTTCAAAATCCGTTGCCTGTTGATTCAGCGACTTTATTTCATTCTGTTTTTTTCCACATCCAAAGAGCGAAAAACACATAGCCAACACAATTGCAATCACAAATCTCTTCACTTTAGGCTCCTCCTACTCTCATAACATATTGGTGTTTGCTCCGAGCGAAACTTGCCCTTCCCTTGTAGCATTTTCTATCCTGCACTAACACAGATTCCTCGTAAGCTCGGATGACAGCTTACGATTCCTCTTAATCTCAACTTTATTTATCATTTTAATTCATTATCATAGCATGCATTCATAAAAATTTTACATTTTATTGACTACAATGTCAAAAATCAGGCCCTCGCCAAGCGAAGCAGAAACTTAGCAGCCAACAATATGGCATAAAAGCAAGCGACCAAAATAAACCTATGGCCGCTTGCTTTATTAAATTACTAAAGAAGAACGGCAGAGATGTTTTGAAAATGCGCCCATCTTTGTGATTGACTCGCAGTAGAACCGGAAATACTTTTGGTCAATTTATTACATATATACTGATCTGTTTGTGACCAATCAAGAACACTATTGTCGTTAAAATGTTTATAAACATCCCAGTACCATCCCGCACTATCTGCCGGATACGCTATTGCAACATGTTGCGTAGCATAAACATCCGGCGTCAATATTTTAACATCTCCTTTATAATTCTTATAGGCATTATATGCATCCTGCCAAGTCAATTGAATAAGCCCTGCACCGCAATAAGGACTATAATCTTGGTCATTTCCTATTCCTGGCTTATAACTGTTTTCCGTCAACGAATTACCACCCCCAGTTTCTTGCATACACTGTGCCAAAAAATGCCGTACTTTTTGTTTTGTGTTAATTTGATAAGTATTTAATGCTAAATTCAGCTTTGCAACTATATCAGGTCTGAGCATTATTTTAACGAAGCCAGCCCTCGCTAGTTTTCCCGCTTTCAAATTCACAGTTGTTCCAGATATCCATCCCGTATCTGAAGTGTTGTCCTCCAAGGCCGCCAAAGTCCCCTGACCAACATATCCGTCAGCCGTCAACCCTACAGATGACTGAAACTGTTGAACGGCACTTTTTACATTATTAGTGTAACTGTTTGTCAAAGAACATGCAATTCCTTTTGCCTGAAGTAATTGACATATTTCATAAACAACACTTCCACTATCTCCCACATGATAGTAATCCATTCCTATTCTTACAGTACTCAAACTAGGTGTAGCCGTTGGTGTGTCATATAGGGTCCCCGACCAGCTCTCAAGCATACTTAACGTTGATTGGTCAACTTTTCCTGTTATTGTTAACCCTTTTTCATTCTGAAATCCCTTGACCGCTGCTTGCGTTCCGGCACCATATTTTCCATCTGGGTTTCCTCCTGGTCTATACCCATACATCATAAGTGCCTTCTGCACTGCTTTAACATGATTACTTGTTGTTGCAGTGTCTAACTGAAAACAGTGTGTTCCTGCTCTCACCATTGCAAGCGTCACATTCGCATTGTCCCCATTAGCCATAATAAGTACCTCCTTCGTAATTTTGTCCTATATCAGATGTACAATTTCGTCATCTGCTATATATAATGTTTTTAGTTGCCAAAAAGGGACAGGTAATTAAAGATATTTTCTTATTTTCTTATTTTCTTAAAGTATGGCATTTTTAAAAATTTTCTTACATGTTTTGAACACAAAAAATCCTCGAAACAAATGTTTCGAGGATCTCATCGTTGTAGCATTTCTGTTTTTACAAGCTTCCCATCTCTTCTGACTTATGGGATTGCATATGCATTGTCTTGTTCTCTTGGTAAAAAATAACCCTTTATGCAATTTGGATTCACGATGCACAGTTGCGTGTGTGTTTTTTCCATGATTCCTGCGCCCTTGTACGCTGGTCCCCCTTCAACAAACATTCCCCTAACTGAATCGAAAGGCATAATCCCTGAATTCTGCTCCAATTGTATCGTTGCATCCGTGAAAACCTAATACTAAACCCGTTTTCTTACTGTACATAGGCTTTTCCCAATGCAGCGTATGGCTCAGTTAGCTCTCCGTTTTCGTCAACTATTCCAGCCACCATAAGCGTTTCTCTTGCTTCTTTCTTTGCCTCATCTGCCGGGAGGCTCTTGATCCTCTCTATGTCACGCTGCATTATTTTGCATAGTAAATCTGCTTGCTGATTATAGCTTAGTCTAGTCATGCAAACACTTCCTTTCTTTGCATTTTCAAATCACTTTTTGGGGTTACTCCAAGACATTCTACTTCCCACATGATCAATGTTGTTCTGTATTATTATATTATCATCAGATTAAGCTTTGCGCAATATGGGAAAAAAAGGTTTTAAAGAACTGTGTCATGAATGCTCTCACGAGTCTGTTCGCCAACTGGGTCACCTTGTCCAGCTTCCTTCTTAATGCTTCAACGGTATCGCGCAGGCTGCCAATCACCTTTTCATATTCCGCAGTCACATATTCCGCCATGGATGCCTGCCGATATTTTCCAAGAAGCCTCTCAAAAGTTTTCTCCGGGATCTTCACCATTGGCTCCGGGTCCAGAATCATGACAGGTTTTAGGCAACTAAAAAAGGAACTGCATCACAGTTCCTTCAGCGTGACCTTCGTCACAGCAGCGCTACAAGGATTCGAACCTTGAAAATGACGGAGTCAGAGTCCGTTGCCTTACCGTTTGGCGATAGCGCTATAAATATTCATCAAGTAGTCGTTTGAACGGCTACTTGATGAATTATACACTAAGTGTTTTGAAAATGCAAGACCTAATTTAAAAAATATTTCGAAGCAGCCCACTTTTCCATCTTTTGATCATTCGAAACAGATGATTTCGTCCTGCTTACACTTCGAAGATCAGGTCACCGTAGGTCGGCATCGGCCATACGGACTTGTCAACCAGCATTTCCAACGTGTCCACGGGGGCGCGAAGTGCTGCCATGGCAACAAAGACTTCATCCTTGAAATAGAAGGCTTTTTCCTTTTCCGTCTTGCAGGAAGAAGCATTTGCCAGCTTTTTCTCCAAGGTCAGTTCTGCCGCCCTCGCCTCCGCAAGCTTCTCAGAAACCTCCTTCAGCATCTCTACCTGAACGGTTGCATCCGTTACACCTGCTGCCTTGACGCTCGTCACGGCATCCGCGAGGGTCTTGACATATCTGTTGACGGCGGGAAGAATCTGCTTCTTTGCCATGTCGATCATGGTCAGGGCCTCGATGTTAATGGTCTTAGAATAGGTTTCGTAAAGAATCTCCTCGCGGGATTCCAGCTCCGTGCGATTGAAAATTCCAAACTTTTCAAACAATGCAATGGACTTCTCCGTGGTCAGCGCACAGGATGCCTCAACCATGGACTTGATGTTGGGAAGGCCGCGTCTTTCCGCTTCCTTCACCCATGCCTCGGAATAGCCATCTCCATTGAAAATAATGCGCTGATGAGCCGTCATATATTCCTTGATGAGGTCATGCACGGCCATGTCAAAGTCTTCCGCCTTTTCCAGACGGTCAGCTGCATCGCAGAAGGCTTCCGCCACAATGGCATTCAAAACGACATTCGCGTCTGCCACGGAATCGGAGCTTCCTACGCTACGGAACTCAAATTTATTACCGGTAAAGGCAAAGGGTGAGGTACGGTTGCGGTCGGTCGCATCTCTGTCCATGTTGGGCAGCGTCGAAACGCCGGTCTCCAGCTTACCACCCTGCAGGGCTCTTGCGGCAACGCCGGTCTCCACAAGCTGCTCGACCACGTCCTCGAGCTGCTCTCCAAGGAACATGGAAATGATGGCAGGCGGCGCCTCATTCGCGCCAAGTCTGTGATCGTTTCCAACGTCAGCGGCGCTCTGGCGAAGCAGGTCCGCATGGGTATCTACGGCCTTCATGATGCAGGCAAGCACAAGAAGGAACTGAATATTCTCATTTGGCGTGTCCCCGGGATCAAGCATGTTCACGCCATTGTCCGTTGTCAGGGACCAATTGTTATGCTTACCGGAGCCGTTGACGCCGGCAAAGGGCTTCTCGTGAAGCAGGCAGTTCAGGCCATGGCGCACGGCAACCTTTTTCATGGTCTCCATGATGATCTGGTTATGATCCACGGCAATGTTTGCGGTCTCATAGATAGGTGCAAGCTCATGCTGCGCGGGTGCTACCTCATTGTGCTGGGTCTTTGCAGTTACGCCAAGCTTCCAAAGCTCAACGTTCAGATCCTTCATGAACGCACCGATACGCTCACGGATGGTTCCGAAGTAATGATCCTCCAGCTCCTGTCCCTTGGGGGCGGGAGCGCCAAAGAGGGTGCGACCTGCAAAAATCAGATCCTCACGTTTTAAGTATTTTTCATGATCGACTAAAAAATATTCCTGCTCGGGGCCAACGCTGGGGGTCACCTTGGTTGCCTCGGTATTGCCAAACAGTCTTACGATTCGAAGTGCCTGCTGGCTGATCGCTTCCATGGAACGAAGCAGCGGCGTCTTTTTATCCAGCGCCTCTCCCTTATAGGAGCAGAAAGCCGTGGGAATGCACAGGATGATGCCAGCCGCGCTGTCCTTTAAGAACGCGGGAGAGGTAATGTCCCAGGTCGTATAGCCTCTTGCCTCAAAGGTGGAACGAAGTCCGCCGGAGGGGAAGGAGGATGCATCGGGTTCGCCCTTGATCAGCTCTTTTCCCGAGAACTCCAGAAGCATCTTGCCGTCTGCGTCGGGATGGGTAACAAAGGCGTCATGCTTTTCCGCCGTAATCCCAGTCAGTGGCTGGAACCAGTGGGTATAATGGGTTGCACCGTTTTCTACGGCCCAATCCTTCATGACCTTCGCCACGACGTCCGCCGTAGCCAGGGAGAGCTCGCCGCCCTGCTCCATGACTCTGCGCACTTCCTTATATACGTTCTTCGGAAGTCTTTCCCGCATCTTTGTCAAAGTAAAGACCTTGCTTCCAAAAATCTCTTCGACCTTCATTACCTCGCTCATATGATGTCATTCCTTTCCAAAAACTCTAATCAACATGCGATTATTTTATACTTGTTTTATCATTTGGTCAATCCAATTTTTTCTCGTGAGAAAAAGTCTTTTGCAAACATGCAGAAAACCTCTTGTCAGCGCATGAAAAAGCCCTCGCCGGAAACAAGCCGTAGAAAGAAATAGAGACCGCACCA
>JAEEGL016944540.1_pt1 | contig 10803 bp, 7 predicted proteins | sample 9134231 | NCBI WGS metagenome assembly JAEEGL01 (sample SAMN16246548, study PRJNA631951) | gut metagenome | biome: gut microbiome; feature: rumen; material: fiber-attached | host: Bos | place: Iran: Karaj | collected 2018-10
CACGCCCCAGTCCTTCGATGCCGACCCGAACCAGACTGCACTTCGTCCGTCCCCGCTCACCCCGAACGCAAACCCGCCGTCCGTTTCGGGCGCGAGATGGCGTTCGTGTATGCGGGGCCGGACAGGGGCGCACTCCAGGCCACGTTTGCCCGCCTCCGTGTTTGCGCGGCCCTCAATACGGACAGAGTAGAACCTGAACAGGCTCGTTTTGCCGTTTGGCCTGACAGGCGCAAGGTCGCCTGCCTTGTCGTTCGCCTGCGCAAGCTCGACGGTCTTCTGGCCCTCTTGCGCCTTGAACCGACGCGTGCCGCTATCCAAGTACGAAGGCCTGTGGGACAGCTCAAGCCTCGTGAGATATCCGTAATGTCCGCGGACCCGGAAAGGCAGTCCATTATGCATTGCCATCGGACGGAATTCCGCAATGCGGTTCGTGCATGCGGAATCGTCGACTTCGCGCGGGATTTCCAGCGCGTCTTTCTCGTAATCGGCGTACGGCCCAAAACCGGACCGTTCGTCGAGCATCTCAAGAATCGCCTTGTGCCGAATCATATTGGTCGCGTTGGTGTCGATGCAAACGCACACCACGGCGTCTGCGACGCGTCCGTAGCCGTAAGGCGGCATGAAGTCGCCTTCGACAAGGTCGACCTTGCAGACGTCTCCGCAGACATTCGAAGGGAAAACCTTGTCCGCTTTAAAGCATCGCATCGGATGGCGCTTGCCCCTCCTGCGCAGCACGATGTCGGGATAGTCGTCTTTTCTTCCAAGCCAAACAGTCTTTGCGTAGTGACCGCGGCAGAAAAGGTCGACTTTCATCTCGCCGGAGACGAAGCGGTTCAGGACGAGCCGACCGTCTTCGTCCACGGGAATGGCGTCGAACAGCGTATACCCACCGTCATCGTTAACGTCCGGCTTGCTGAACGCGGTCGCGGAAGCGAGCACCTCGCTGGAATCGGAAACTATGCGCGGGCCCTTTCCGACCCATACTTCACCGTCCGCAAGCGTAGCACTTGCGAAACACGTCGCAATGAAAAAAGCGCCAATCGGCAGCAATCCAGAAATGACTCGTACCATAATGGGTGTTTTCAAGGTGTCAATATAGGTATAATACCAAACCGACGGCAGATTCGCAATGCTTCATTTCCAATTCTGCTTCATGACACGCAAAGCTACCTGTCCAGCAGGCCGAGGGCGTGGCCGTTTTCACGGGAGCGGACGCAGTCAGGCGGCAGGGGAACGGGTAGCATGCGCAGGAGCAAGTCATGCGAAACGCTCCACCTGCCTGCATCGTATCCCGCCTCGAAGCAACGCTCGAGAAGCTCGAGGTCGACGTCCGAAACGCGTTCGAGCACCATCTGGTCGCGCACTATGCGGTCGTACTCGCTCATGACGCTCATCACCTCCAAAAGCGCCAGTTCGGACCGAAGAGCGGGACGTTCTCGATGTGGTCGATCTCCGGCGCGCATGGCGAACCCCTCTCGCCGTACACCTGGATAACGTCGAACCGGAAGTCGCCGTGCCACCTGTGCGACATCACCCACCACGCGCAGGCGCGGAGGAGCGGGCGCTTCTTCCGGCTGCCCACCCGCCACAGCCGCGTCGCGTAGCTTGAGTGGACCTTGTGCGTCTTCACCTCCACGAACACTATCCCGCCCGACGGGTTCCGCGCGATTATGTCCACCTCGCAGCGCCTGTCCGCCGCGCAGGGCCGCGCGTTCCGCTCGACCACCGACCAGCCCTTCTCCGCCAGGTAGAGGCACGCCATCTCCTCCCCCCAGCTCCCCTGCGCGCCGCTCTCGCCTGCGCGGCGCCCAGCCTCCGGCACCGGTTTCCGCGTTCGACTCAGCAGCCTTCCCACTATGCCCATGCGATACTCCCTTCCGTTTGCGCGCCGGCGAACATCCGCCGGGCTACGGGGGAAATGATACAGCAAATAAGACGGCAAGGGGTTACGGCGCGGTAACGCCGGGTAACGCCATGTTACCGCGTGCGGTCGTCGAACGAATAGCCCGCGCCAACGACCGTGTGGATCGCTGCACCGGCGGGGCCAAGCTTGTCGCGGAGACGCGAAATCGCCACGGAGAGGGTCTTCTCGTTGCCGTCGAAGGCAAGCCCCCAGAACCTCGTGATCAGGAAGTCGCGCGACAGCACCTCCCCGCGGTGGCCGTGGAAGTACCTGAGCATCTCCACCTCGCGCAGCGTAAGCCTCTCGCGTTCGCCCGACGGCATCTCGAGCTCCAGCGTAACGCCGTTGACCAGGCAGTCCCCGAACATGAAGCTGGAGCCGCTTTCCGAAGGCGTCCACTGGCTCCTCCTCAGAACCGCAGCTATGCGCGCGAGCTTCTCCGACGACGGAATCGTCTTGGACATGTAGTCGTCGGCTCCTCGCGCGAAGCCGCTGACAATGTCGGCCTCGGACGCCCTTGCCGTCAGGAACAAGATCGGCAGCTCCTTGTCGCTGGCGCGTATCTCCGAGCAAACGGCAAGCCCGTTCTTCCTGGGCATCACTATGTCAAGAAGCATCAGGTCGGGACGCCTCCTGCGGTAGCTCTCCAGCGCCTCTGCCCCGTCGGCCGCCTGCCTCACCTCGTATCCTTCGCACTCGAGCAGCTCGGCAAGCCCCTCCCGGATCCCTGGTTCGTCCTCTACGACAAGTATTTCCGCCATTGCGCGTCCCCTACTTTAGGATTATCGACGTGCCCGACCAGCCCATCTCGCCTTCCGGCACGACCTCCATGAACGGCGACGGGGCCGAAACCGCCTCGCCGCACACCGACCGGACCCGCCAAAGGTAAGTTGCGCCCCTGCGGAGTCCAGAGAACCTGCACGATGCCGACGAAGTCCGCACGGAATCGTACACCGTGTTTGTGCCAACCTGCGCCGCCGAGTAGCCGTCGACCATCGAGACGGAATCCAGCCACACCCGGCCGTTTGACCTTGAGCCCGTGCTTCTGTTGGTCGTGGAATGCAGCAGGACGAGCGATCCGGCCGGAACGGAGTCGAGCGGAACCTCGTAGTCCGCCATCTCATCTCCAAGCACGACGTGCGAAAAGCCGTTCGTCGTGGCGCCGTCGCTCCAAAGCAGCGGCATTACCGTTCCTTCGTCCCTGCTCACGCACCTCATGGCGCGGAACAGCAGGGACCGTCCACATTCGGCAGAACACCCGGTCAGCGCAATGCAGCCAGCCTTGTCGCGCGACCCGATCTGCACAATTCCATTAGTCGCAGCAGGGACATAGATCCTCTCCCCGTCCATCATCGGGCAAACCGCCTGGACGTCCTTTATTTCCTTCGGGGACGCGCCTGCGTTGACGGCGCCATCGAACCCCTCGCTCATCGCCACGCCATGCCACGAACTTTCGCTTCGGTCCACGCGCCGCAGATCCACAAGATATGCTTCCGCCCCGGCGCACACGGCCCAGCCTGCCACAAACGAATTCCCCTTGACGTCTCTGTTCTCAAGTCCAGACGGCACAGCGGCCGCATGACCGCCGCCAGCCAGCTCCACACGGCAGTCGTGCAGCTGTATGTTGCCGTTGCCGGTACTGGCCCCGATCCTGAACTGGCGCACGCCCGCTTCGGCGTCCCACTCCGCGACAGCCACGTCCAGCAGCTCCGGCGGATCGAATTCCATCGACATGCCGCCGAGCTCGAGGCCGGATGCGTCCAGCGGAACGACCTCCATGGTCCTCCGCGTGCTTGCGGACGCGCCCTTGAAGGTTATCGAGACGCGGACCACTGGATCCGCGAAGAGCGGAGACACGACATACGAGCCAGCAGACCAGAGGTATGCGCTGTTCGTCTTGTCGCCGTAGAACTTCATGTTGTGGAACGTCCACTCCGTGTCGTTCGTGTTCGACTCGTTGAATACAATGTAGCTGGAGTCAGACGCCATCGCCCGCCCGGCCGCCAGGAAGAGCGCGGACAGCGCGGCCGCAGCACCAACCAGACCTGAAATCTTCGTCAAGGCAGAATCCCCGTGGAATTCACCGCAGCTCGATCTCCCTCACTACAAGCGGCGAACGCTGGTCCGCCTCGACGGCCAGCCGCACGAACCTTATGCCGCGGTCGGTCCTGAACGACGCCTTGCCGTCACGCACCGCGACAACCCTCGTCCAGTGCCGCCCGTCGGACGAGACGGACGCGGATCCGCGAACGACCGCGTCCTTCCCCCGCTGGTCTCCCGTGGCGATGCTGAATGCGCCGCGCACCGGCGTGGGGAACTCCACCTGCCACCAGTCGCCCTTTTTTGCGGACGACGCAGAGCGGTACACGGTCCCCGCAAGTCCGTCCGCGCCGAAGCGCGGCATTGAAACCGCGGACGCGGACTCTGCGGAGGCAGTGCATTTCCACTCGGCGCGCGATGGCTGGCCGGCAGGTCGACTCGCGGCCGGAGCACGGGAACGCCTGGCGCCTGCAGCCCTCTTGGAGAAGAGCCAGTCCCACGCCGCCGCCTCCCGCCATGCCGCATCCCACGCGTTGTGCCCCTCGCCGGCAAGCTCGCTGATGCGGAACTCCCCGCCGCGCGCCGACATCTCGCGCGCCAGCGTATCGAAGTCGATGTATTCCCTGGCGCGGTTCAGTTCGCCGCTGTTGTACATCATCCAGATGTTCTCCGGCACGGTCTTTGAAAGCAGCTCGGGGAATATCAGTCCGGCCACGGGGAACGCGGCGGCGAAGCGACCTGGATACGCGCACACCATGCTGCAGCACGCGCCGCCTCCGGCCGAAAGTCCGGCGAGGTATATGCGCTCGCGGTCTATGTGCAGGCTCCCCACCTTCGACAAGGCATCATCAATAGCCGCCGACATGGCGGCGAGCGACGGCGCGATGCGGCCCTTCGCGAGATAGTGCCGCTCCACGCCCGCTTCCGTCTGGAGCGCGACAAACACGCACGGGTGCTTCTTCTGGAAGTCGGCGGAGGTGACCAGATCAAATATCCCGCGGTTGCGGAAGAGGTTCGCGAGATCCGGGCCGAGCTCGCCCAGGCCCGGCAGGAACACGAGCACCGGAAGTCTGCGCGACGTCGCGCGCGGCTTGTGCATCACCCAGCGCACCGTGACGTCGCGTCCGGCCGTCGTGCGGCTGCACTGGCCGCATGTCATCCCATAGCGCCCAAGCTCGCGCCTGAGCTCCGCGCTTTGCGGCAAGGCCTCCCTCTGCGCAGCATTGGCAAACAGCGCCGCAACAGCGGCAATGGCCAACAACCATCCCCTCATCTCACTCGTCCTCCTTCGCCTTGAGCCCATCCATGTCGTACACTTCCATCTTCACGGGGAACTTCAGCACATCGGCCAGAGCCTTCCGGACAAATGCATCGGCATCCCCGGTCTTCCCCGCAGGGAAGCGAACATGCAGCTGGTCCTCGCGCCTGTAGTGCCAGAACATGTCCAGCTCCAGGACCCGTTCTTCGGCGCTGCCGCCAAATTCCTCTGCGCACTTCACGATCGCCTCGCATTTCTCGTCGGGGATTCCGCCGTGGACGCGCGACTCAAACTCCTGCGCCGACTTCATGCACGGCCTGACGGACTTGAGCCAGAAGTAGCTAGGCGCGTTTTCGTCGCTGGACACCCTCTCGCCTATCGTTACGGCAACGAGCGTTTCCCCTCCTTCCTCGACGCCAGTCATCAGCCGGCACACGCCGCTTCCGTTGAGCACCCAGCACCCGCGCTTGGGTAGCTTTGCAAAGTCTGGAAGCTCCGCCCAAGAGGAAAGCGTCTTCGTCGACGAAGGGCCCATGAAGGATTCAAACGGCTTCGCCGACAGTTTTTCGGGGACCGTCCTTGCCAGCGGCGGGCGAATGCCGTCGTCCCCAAGTCTGCGCTTCAGGTACTCGCAGGCACGCGGCTCAACATCCTTGAAAGTGACGGGCTTGAGCGTGCACTCGGCCATCGCGTCCTTCCGCGGATCTCGACGCGCCTCGCCCTCATCCCGCGCGTCTGCGTCCATCTCAGCGAGAAAGTCCTTGTCCTGCGGATACGCGAGGCGCACCTTGAATTCGTTCGTCTCGGGGATGAACTTCGCCTGCATCTTCGCGTTAAGGCCCTCGCCGATAGCAAGCGTCCCCTCCACGTTGCCGCGCTCGTCGGAAGTCCAGTAGAAGAGGCACGGCGCCTCCTGGTACTCGGCGAACCCAAGTCCGCCCTTCAGGAAGAAGAGCGAGAGCCCGAGGTTCCTGCGCCAGTAGCTCCAGCAGCCCAGATAGGCCTTGTCCCGCATCATCCTGTACGCGGCGGCGATTCGTGCCTTGCTCTCCTTCTCGAGCCTCGCCTTGCGGATCTCGGCCCCGCAGCGGTCGCTTTCGGAGCGCAGGGTCATTCGTATCTGTGCCGTGCCGTCAGGATTCCTGATGCTAGTAAACACGTTGACGGAATAGCCTATGCCGTCCGGCGAGACGCCTTCCCACGTGCGGTTCGTCTCCGAGCTGCGCCCCTCGGCAGGGGATATGCCGGAGAAATCCGCGAAGTAGCCGTCGATGGCCTTGAAGAGCGCCGGCAGCTTCCGCGTCTCGAGGTCAGCGCTCCTGATCGCCGTAATGCTCTCGATGCCGTGGTCCGGCCCGAGTGACACGAAGCGCGGCGCGAACCCCCTGAAGCGCCTGCCCCACACGCGCACATCCTTCGCTATCCGCTCCACGCTCGCGCACACATAGTTCGTGTCGTTCACGTGCGGCTCCTGGTCGAACGGCAGATGCGAGTCGATCGCGATCCCGAACACCGACTCCGGATCGAACTTCTGCTTCTCGGCCGCATTGGCAAACAGTGCCGCGGCGGCGGCAATGCCCATAATATATGCTTTCATGTCGCTTATCACCTTTTCGTTTGTCGTCTTCACAGCCTCGATTTCACAGGGGCTCTTGCAGCACCGGCCGAATCACTTCCGCTTCGCAAAGTCCACCTCGCGCACCTCGACCGGGAACTTGTACCATTTGTCCATGATCGGCTTCAGCACCTCCTTGCACTTGCCCCACTTCCCCGGCTCGACAAAGACCTTCACGTATCTTCGCCTTTCGTACGTCCACGCGCCCGCCTCATTGACGAAGGACCTTTCCGTCTCGCCGCCAAGAGATTCGACTCGCTTGTCGAGTTCGAACGGATCGAGAAACTCCTCCGGACCGGCGTTCTCCGCTATCTCGGGGCCATACCCTCCCGCGAGGCATTTGAACTTCGGCGCACCTGCGTCGCCGCCGCGCTCTCTTTTGAACATTATGTCGGCCCATATGCATCTGTCATTCGTGCCGATCTTGATTTCGGGGGCACCGTTGCCGCGCACCACCAGCACGGTCGTTCCCCTGCACTTCTCCTTCGCGAGGTCGCACAGCGCGTCCAGCGACGCCACCCGGCTCTTGGGCGCGGCCTTTATCAGCGCATCCTCCTCCGTGACCTCTTGGCCGAGCCACCTAGTGTACTTGCTGTACTCGTGCGCGGCGGAAATCAGATCCACGTCGCCCGCGTACGCCATCTCGCAAGTCAGATTGTCGGCGCGCGGGAAGACCCTGCCCGCAAACAGGCCGCACTTCAGGTCCGGGACCATAACGTTCCTCTCGAAGTCGTAGTTGAGGCGCAGCTCGTGCATGCCCTGGTTCTCCCGGTCGCTGCTGTCGACCGCGCGCGCGGTTATCGCGCCATTGTCGTCCGCAGTCCAGTGGAACCACCCCTCCGTCCTGTAGTGCGAGAAAATGCCGTTCTCCGCAACAGTCTTGAACTGCCCGAGCCCGCACTTGTCGAAGCTCAGCGAAACGCTCTCCAGCCCCCAGGCCTTGCACTCCCACTTGCCCGAATACGCGCGATCCTCCATCATCCTGCGGTTCCGCGCAACCACCTCTGCGTCAGCCTTCTTGCGCGGCCTGCCCGCCTCCGTCGCCGCCCTTTCCTTCTCGGCGTCCTCTTCGGCATACATCTTCCTCAGGTATTCGAGCCATTGTTCCTTCCGCTCGTTGCAGGTCGTCCAGACAATTCCGCGGTTGCCGGGGTTGGGGTTTATGCAGTACATCAGTTCCCCAGAGCATTTTGTCTCATCCCAACGAAACACCCCGCTGTGAAGCACACCATAAAACACACCATTCGGGCGAACGATCTTGTACAGCACAAACCTGTGCTCTCCAATGTAGTCTATATCCTGTCTATTGGGGCGATAGTCGATCTTAAACCTAACATCGCTGTTGTTAAGCATTACCTCCGGCGCAAGCGATGGTGTCGGCAATTCGCATCCGATGTCCCTGTCAACCACCGAGAACTCACCTCCAGCATCACCGCTCTCAAACCAATACTCGCCATACAGCTTCCTGTCTTCGTCTTTTGTTTCAACAGTATCGTCCTTCCAGCCTTGATTTACCAGAAATAGATCGGCACACCTGCCCTTTCCGTAGGGTTGCACGAGATCACCGAGAAGCAGATCCACGCCAACCCTGTGAACCGCATTGGTGAATCTCCAATTGAATCTAGTATCCACCATCCTCGACGGTTTTGCTACCCGTTTTACTACACTGGTCACAATCGACCCGTTTTGACTGTCGCGAAACTCAAAACATACTGGATAGTACACCTTGCTGTCAAGGTCTAAAGTGCAGTCTGTATAAGACCCGATATCCTCCCGGAACGAGACCATGCCGTCCTTGTCTGAGCAGAAGCTCAGTGTCTTTCCGACTCCAGACTTAAGGCGAAACATCATCTTCTGCCCGGCAACGGGTTTCCTATCCTCGTCGACAACGAGTACTCTCACATGAGTCTTGCTCGTGGCCTTCACGCTCCACGCGCACACCGGCGTAAACACCGCACTCGCAAATGCAGTGCAAATCACCACCTTCGTTAATACGTTCATTTCGCGTCCTTCTTTTTAAAGTTTCCGTCCGAAACAATGCTATCCCAGGCTCTGAAGTTATAGAAATACGCCATATCCTTGAGATCGCAATGCAACCAGCGCACCTTGTATGTGCCGCCTTTCCTCCCCCAGCCATTTCTAAAAGTATCTGTGTTGAGGTTTCGGTTCTCTGCAACTTTAAGCTCACACCGGCCAGCAGCTTGGGACATTGCTGGGACCACATGGTTTAAAAGCCCTGTTTTGTTTTCCCGCACCAGCATGTCGTCGTATTTTTCCCACTCAAACGCCCACTCAGGGGTATGTGCGAAAACAGGCACGCGCATCAAATCATCGGGCGCAGCATTTGCTGCCTGATCAGGGGTATACCCTACAACATTATCATCATATTCGAATATCCACAAGAATGTCTTTGTTATCTTCTTGTAGTGGAAGCCCCAGCCGCCGCCACGTCGTGTAATGCCTTCTCCTGGGTTATTGTCAACTATCACATTACCGAGCATATTCGCTCCTTTGGCTACCTCCTGCTTTTGCCAACAGAATCTGCACAAATCATAGACACCGTCCATCACAAAACGGAAGCCGCTTGCCATCGTTATCTTCGCTGCAAGCTCAAACACCTCGTCGCCAGGCGAATAGTAGTTATATAAGCTGCAGCCCATGCCCTTAAACAACTCAGGCCACTTTAGGTCTTTACGGGCATCCCACTTTTTCTTCCCAGCCTCTTCGACATCCGGTGCACCCTCGAATAATTTGTACCACTTTGAACAGAACGACTCCTTCGGGTATTCCTTCCACGAAGGGTTAATCATCCTATCGTCGTCACACTCTCCGTCATAAGCCTCAGCAGCCACCGCTGCATCAAGCATGATGTACCGATCTATTTTCATGTTCTCAAGTTTCACAGCAGAAGACACCACCATGTTCCCAAGGCTGTGTGCCATCATTGCAACCTCACCTTTTATCTCCCCCGACTCTCGCTTTTTTTTCAGAAATCCTTTCAGCAACTGCCCAGCCTTGAATGCATGTGCAGCATCCTGGTGGTAGAACATCCCAGCAGAATGATACCATTTGTCATCATCTTGAGCACCATCCCACGTGACACCCCAGAACCTCGCGTACGACTGCGACTGGTAGAGCCTCTTGAAGAATTCCGAATGCCATCCTTCTGCATGAGCCTCGTCCACCTTGAACCCATGAAGTGAAAAAACGGTCTTGTCGTCGCAGAACAATTCGCCAAGCTCTTTTTTTCGCGTCTGCACCTCCTCAGCCTTCCCGTTATAAAGCGAAACTACGCTATAGAAGTCACGCACATCACGTGTGGATATCGGAGTTGACGAATACCGGATCGCCTTATTATCGCCCTGAGCTTCGTCCTCCTTGAAGAGCATTAGTACAAGCGTTCCACCGCCGAGACCTTCTGTCATTAAAATTCCTGATTCGGAGTCCCCCTTCACATTATTAATAAAATCTGGCATGTTGTGGAAATCTGTCATTCCCCTAACGTCCACATCCGCCTCGCATAGTTCCTTCTTGCCGTTCGCTGTGAAGCACTGCTGAGTAAGAAAGTTACCGGCGCTCTTTTTTTGTAATTCTGTATCAACAATTCCAAGCCCATTAAACATCATCACGAGGGTAATTTTGTCCCCGCCTCCCTCAAATAGCTTAAACATCTCATGGGCGTCCAGCCACATCGGGAAGAAGTCAAGAAGGTCCGTACGGCCATTGACCACTTTATCCGACATGTTCGGTTTCTTTGAGATGTAATGGGTGATTTCGACGGCCTTGGCACCATGTATTTCAGATCCGTGGTCTTTGTAGAAGCTGGCACTGTCTCCCTTGTCATGATCGTCGTTGACCCACCAGTAGAACGTCTTGTCCATGCACTGCTGTTTCTCGTCTTGGCCGCTTATGACATGGTCTCTGTTGTAGTCTGGGACGACTCCAAGCTTTACCACTGTGAACTTGCATGAATCCTCGACGCCCGTC
>JAEEGL010520153.1_pt1 | contig 10802 bp, 7 predicted proteins | sample 9134231 | NCBI WGS metagenome assembly JAEEGL01 (sample SAMN16246548, study PRJNA631951) | gut metagenome | biome: gut microbiome; feature: rumen; material: fiber-attached | host: Bos | place: Iran: Karaj | collected 2018-10
GCGTGCGATAGTGCCACTTTTATGTTTGATTTTGCAACGTCACTTTCGTGGAATCAATACGCTGATGCGGGTGGAACGAAGAATAAAGCCAATGGCGTGTTGGATTATGTAACCCTGCAAATCCCGATTTGGCGGAAATATATTGCTTTTTCGTTGGGTTTGTTGCCGTATTCGCAGTCGGGTTATTCCTACTCGCAGTATGATTCAACGAGTACGAATCTTCACTATCACAACCAATTTTATGGCGAGGGTGGCATAACGGATTTGTACGCAGGTCTGAGTATCAATATCAAGCACTGGGTGGCTGTGGGAGCGAATATCTACTATATGTTCGGTAATGTGAACAAATATCGTTCCGTTACGTTTGTTGAAAGTGGGCTCAATCCGATTGCACAAGTAACCGACATTGACGTGAATAGTTTGCGGTATCGGTTGGGAGTGCAAGTTTTCCATACCTTTGTGAACAAGCACGAGTTTGTGTTGGGAGGTATTTTTGAAAATAAGAAAACGCTACGAACGAGTTATTCGATTCGTGAAGCGTCTTTGGACGAGTCGGTGGACTTTGTTCCACGTTCTGATAAAGCCTTTGAAATCCCGATGGTGTTCGGTGGTGGGTTGAGTTATACGTTCGACAAACGCTTGACAGTAGCGGGTGATTTTATTCAGCAACAATGGTCGCAAACCAAGTTTTTAAATCAAAAAGGATCGTTTGCCGACTATAATAAAGTGGCTTTGGGAGTGGAGTATCGCCATAATGCAATGGGACGAAATTATGCTGAGCGGATGTATTGGCGTTTGGGTGCAAATGTGTCTAATCAGTACGATAAGAGCGTGAGTGCTAAAAATTATAATATCTCGTTGGGTATGGGTTTCCCATTTCGTACTTCTGCCACGATTTTGAATTTTGTGGTGGATTATGGGCATCGTGGGAGCAAAAGCACTTTGGAAGAGAATTATTTGCGTTTTTCAATCAACGCATCAATTAACGAAAATTGGTTCTTTAAGAGAAGATTATAAATTAAAATAAAGTATGAAAAAAACATTACTAATTGCTATTTTGTGCGTTTTGATACCAAGTTTGGTGTTGGCAAAAAAAGTAAAAAAAGAAGAGGTTGTTGCAGTGGAAGAACCTGCTGAACAAGTTGATGAAACGATTGTTACAGAGGAATGTTTGATGAATGTTTCTTTGATTCATGAGTCGTGTAAAAACAAGCAGTATGCGGAAGCGTATGAGCCTTGGTTGTCCGTATTTAAGACGTGCCCAACGGCCAATAAAGTGATTTATACGCGTGGTGCGGACATTTTGGGTTGGAAAATTGAGCAAACGACTGACCCAGCCGAGAAAAAAGCACTCGTTGATTTGCTTATGCAAATGTACGATAAGCGTATTAAATACTTTGGCGACGATCCAAAATATCCCGTTCATTATATTTTGGGCTTGAAGGGTGTGGATTATTGCAATTACTGCACCGATGATACCTTGAAATTACCCGCTTACGAGTGGCTCAAAACCGCTATTGAGAAACTCGGAAGTAGTTCGCAATTGACTATGATTCAAAAATTTAACGAAGTTTCAACCAATTTATACAAAAGCGATCCTACTAAATACGCTGAACAATATATTTCGGACTACCAAAAAATGTCCGAAGTGTTGAGTGCCATTGCCAATGATGCTACTAATAAGCACGCCAACACGGCAAAAGAAGTGAAGAGTTTTGTGGATGAAACGTTTGTTAGTTCGGGCGTTGCTGATTGCAAGAAATTGGATGAAGTGTATGCTCCGATGGTGCAACAATATGCTAACGACGTTGATATGTTGGGCAAAATTATGTATATTTTCCGTAAAGTGGGTTGCACGGAGAGCGAAATCTACTTCTCTGCTGCGGCTACTTCGCACAAACTCAAACCGACTTCCGAATCGGCTGCTGGTTGCGGAAAAATGTGCATCAAAAAAGGCGAATATAACAATGCTGTGAAGTATTATGAGGAGGCAATCAAGTTGACGCCTGCCGAAGATAAAGAGGATATTGCCGATGATTATTACATGATTGCGTACATCTATTACGAATACCTCAAAAACTTCCCGTTGTCGCGTCAAAACTTGAAAAAATCGTTGGAATTCCAGCCTGACCAAGGTCGTTGCTATTTGATGATGGGTATTTTGTACGCAAGTTCAGAGCCCTATGCCGACCAACCCCCTGCCAAAGCCGCTATCTTAAATAAGACACGTTTTTGGGTTGCGGTGGATAAATTTGTGAAAGCAAAGTCGGTTGACCCCTCTGTTACAGAAACGGCGAATAAATTTATTGCAGATTATAGTCGCTATTTCCCAACCAAAGAGGAGATGTTTGACTTGCCAAACGAGTTCAAAGGCACTACGTTTACCGTTGGTGGTTGGATTGGCGAGAGTACAACCATTCGTGCTGCAAAATAAATCGCACCCATCATGACACCCAAAACACAAACACAAGCCTGGTTTTTACCTGTTTTGGTAATGTTTTTGGGTGTGTGCAGTGTGTTTTTTGCAGGGTGTCGTAATGATGCGATGTACTCTAATGCAGTGATTGATAGGAAGTTAATTCCCGTTTTGGAAGCCGATACCGTAACAACATTGGTTTCTGATTCGGGAGTTATTCAATATCGTGTTACGGCTGCACAATGGCAGGTTTTTGATAAAGCAGAGCCAGCATATTGGGAGTTTCCAAGTGGGCTTTATTTAGAAAAATTTGACGAATCGTTGGCGGTAAAACTTTCCATACAATCCAATTATGCACATTATGATTGTGATAATGAAGTATGGTTGTTGCGGGGTGATGTACATAGTTTGAACATTGAAGGAGAAGAATTTTTTACGCCTGAATTATACTGGGAGCAAAAGACGGGTAGGGTGCATTCAGATTCTTCGATAAAAATTGTTCAGAAAAATTTAATTTTGCAAGGGGTGGGATTTGAGTCCAACCAAAGTTTGAAGCAATATGTTATTGTTAACACTACAGGTGTTTTTCCAATAGATTATTGATGAAGTTATTAGAAAATAAATCGGCTTTGATTACAGGTGCCACACGTGGCATCGGATACGCTACGGCATTACGATTTGCACAGGAAGGTTGCAATGTGGCTTTTACTTTTTTGAAGCGGAATGATTTAGTTGAAAAGGTGTGCAAAGAGATTGAATCGTACGGTGTGCGTGCCTTGGGTTTGGCATCCGATGCAACAGATTTTCAGAGTGCCGAACAGGTCGTAAAAGCCGTGATAGAAAAGATGGGGAAGATTGATATTTTAGTCAATAATGCGGGTAAGGTTAAGGATGGCTTGATGTTGCGAATGAGCGAAGAACAGTGGGATAGTGTGATTACGGGCAACCTCAAATCGACCTTCAACTATATTCACGCTGTTGCTCCTCACATGCTTCGTGCCAAAGCGGGGTCGATTATCAGTTTGTCGTCTTCGGTAGCACTCTTGGGCAATGTGGGGCAGTCAAATTATGCAACAGCAAAGGCGGGTTTGATTGGTCTGACACGCTCGTTGGCGAAGGAGTTTGGAAGTCGTAATGTGCGAGTGAATGTTGTGGCTCCTGGGTTGATTGAAACCGACATGACTGATTTTATGTCGCAAGACTATAAACAACAAATTATAGATCGCATTTGTCTGAATCGTGTCGGAAAACCAGACGATGTTGCCAAAGTCATTCTCTTTTTGGCGAGTGATTTGGCGTCTTATATTACAGGTGTTACTATCCCCGTTACAGGTGGATTAAGCTAAAAAACAATGGATTTATTTAACAAGTGTCATTTTGCTCTTTTGGACGAGATAAGGGAGAAAAATATCTATCCTTATTTCCACGTTTTGCAATCACGTCAGGCTCCGGTGGTGCAAATGGAGGGCAAACGAATGATTATGCTCGGCAGTAACAATTATTTGGGTTACACCGAAAACGAAGAAATCATTGAAGCGGCTAAACAAGCCATTGATAAATATGGTACGGGTGTGAGTGGTAGCCGTTTTTTGAATGGAACATTGGATATTCATTTGCAGTTGGAGGAAGAGTTGGCGAAATTCATGGGTTATGAGGCAGCGATGACGTGTTCAACGGGTTTCCAGACGAATTTAGCGATTATTTCGGCTATTTGTGGCAAGGACGATTATATCCTCAATGATAAGGAAAATCACGCTTCTATCTACGATGCTTGCAAGTTGAGCCTCGCCAAAATGTTGCGTTTTAGGCATTCGGATATGGCAGATTTGGAAGCCAAGTTGCAATCTATCCCGTTGGATGCGGGCAAGTTAATCGTTACGGATGGTGTGTTTTCGATGCGTGGCGATATTTGCAAACTGCCTGAAATTGTCGCTTTGGCAGAGAAATACAACGCTCGCGTGATGGTTGATGATGCACACGGTTTTGGTGTGTTGGGCGAAGGTGGACGAGGCACGGCGAATTATTTTGGGTTGACGGATAAAGTGGACATCACAATGCTTACGTTTTCCAAATCGTTGGCTTCAATAGGTGGTTGTATGCTTGCGAGCAAAAAAGTGTACGATTATATTCAGCACGTCAGTCGTCCGTACATTTTTTCGGCATCCTTAACGCCAGCAGCAACGATGAGTGCCTTGACGGCTTTGCATTGTTTGGAAAAAGACCCCGAACGCCCCAAACGTTTGATGGATAATGCCCGTTATTTTCAACAAGGTTTGAAACAGAAAAAGGTCAATATCATTGAGGCACCAACGCCTATCGTGCCTATTTTTACATACGATACGATGAAAACGTTGGCTTATGGGAAAAAACTCTTTGACGAGGGCGTTTATGTGAATCCCGTTATTGCTCCTGCTTGTGTGGAAGGCGAATGTTTATTGCGTACGACCTTGATGGCAAGCCACACCAAGCCTATTTTAGATGAGGCAATTGAAATCATTGCACGCGTTTTGAAAGATGACATCCAAGTGTAAAACACTGCTCATAACAGGTGGTTCGAGCGGCATTGGTCAAGCAACGGCAAGGTTATTTGTTGACAAAGGTTGGCAGGTTTTTGAGTTGTCGCGAAGTGGAAAAAGCGAAAACGGAATCGTCCATGTGGATTGTGATGTAACCCACCAAGACCAAGTTAGCCACGCTGTTGCGTCCGTTTTGGAGCAAACGAACCAAATTGATGTGCTCATTTCCAACGCGGGTTTCGGTATTTCGGGCTCGGTGGAGTTTACCAATTCGGAGGATTTGCATCGCCAATTTGACGTGAATTTGTTTGGTTCAATTTATGTGGTGCAGGCTGTCTTGCCCGTCATGCGGTCGCAAAATTTTGGCCGAATCATCTTTGTTTCTTCGGTGGCAGCGATTTTTCCGATTCCTTTTCAGGCGTTTTATTCGGCGAGCAAAGCGGCTATCAGTTCGTTGTCGTTTGCGTTGGCGAATGAGGTGAAGGGCTTTAACATCTCGGTTTGTGCGTTTTTGCCAGGCGATGTAGCAACGGGTTTTACGTCCGCTCGCAATAAATCCGAAGTAGGTGCGAATGTGTATGAGCATCTCAAAACGGCAGTTGCAGCGATGGAAAAAGACGAAAAAAATGGTCTTACATCGGCTTCTATGGCGAATAAGTTATATCAAATTGCTTGCAAAAAATGCGTGCGTCCGTACTATGTCGGTGGCGGAAAATACCGTTTGTTGTGCTTCTTGAATAACGTCCTGCCCGATAGTGTGGTACAATTTTTATTGAGGAAATTATATTCGTGACGTATGCAGATTTTTGGAAAAACGATAACGAAAAGCGATGTGGCGTTTTTTTGCCTGCTATTATTCTTGCTGTTGCCCAATTTGTTGGCACTTTTCGTTGCTACGGATTTTCCAATTTTTGGTGCCCAGTTGATTTATTTTTTAGGCACACTAACTTTCTATTTTTTCGGTTTGTGTGTTCTGAAAATGCGGACGTTTTTTTACGTTTATAGCATATTTTTGTTTGCACACGGCGTGGAATTGGTGCATTTGATTATCAACCAATCCACTACATCGTACCTGTTTTTTTTCACGGTTATCAAGTCCGAAAAAGGCGAATTTTTGGAGTTGCTGTCGCATTATTGGTTTGTGTTGGTTATTTTTCTTGCGATATGGAGCGTCTATTTTGTGGTGAATAAGCGGTATGTTTCCGATGAGTTTCTTTTTTCTTCGAAATTAACCCGCAAGATTGGAGCGTCTGTGAGTGTTTTTTATTGGTTGGTGTGTGGAGTAGGTTTGTTTTTTGCACCCAAATACCCGCAAATTTTATCTCGGCGTGCGGAAAATTTCCAAACATCTGCGTGGGTCGGAATAAAAAAAGTGTGTCCTGTTAACTTTGCTTATCATTCTGTGACGGCTTCTCGAGACGCTTTACAGATGAAAATTTATCAGCAACAAGTCCAAAATTTTACCTTTGATTTAACTGCTTCCGAACAAGCCGAAAAGCAGTTGGTTGTACTATTTATTGGCGAAACTTCACGTTACGACCACTGGACCATCAACGGCTACGAACGCAACACTTCGCCGAATATGATGCGAAGAAAAGACCAAATCGTCAGCTTTGACAGTTGTTATACCATTGGTAATTTAACTGCGATTTGCGTGCCTTATCTCCTTTCGCCAGCCGCTCCAACCAACAAAAAAGATTATTATCTCACCAAAACGCTTCCCGAAGCATTCCAAGAAGTGGGCTACAAAACGGCTTGGATAGCCAATCAATCGTATAATAACACCTACTTACTTCGCATTGCAGGAACGACCGATTTTATGCGTTATGTGGGGCAAGATGAAAAAATTATTGATGAAGCCTTGTTGCCCTATTTGCAGGAATTTATACACGATACGGCGTGCTGTGAAGAGAATCAATTTGCGGTTGTGCATTCGTTGGGGTGTCATTTTGACTATTCAACGCGTTATACAGACAGTTTTCAGGTCTTTTGTCCCGATATGAAAGGCAGTTTTAAGAAGGAAATCATCGAGAGTATTTTTTCAATTGATACCCTACGGACGCGTCAAAATAGAGTGCTCATCAACAATTTACGTCCGTTATTTATTAACTCGTATGACAATGCCCTTTGTTACACGGATTATATCTTGGAGCAGGTGATTCAAATGTTGGAAGAGTCGGGCAAGAGTGCGGTTTTGGTGTACATTAGCGACCACGGCGAGAATCTTTTTGACGACAAACGCAATATGTTTTTTCACGGCACGTTCAATGGTTCGGTGTATGAGTACCACGTGCCGTTGTTTGTTTGGACTTCGGAAAAATTTCGGACGCTGTATCCCGAGAAAATGGCGACTTTGCAACATAACAAACATAAGAAAATCTCTTCCATGAACATTTTTCATTCGCTCTTGGATATGCAAAACATTGAAGGTCAGATAGTTCGGAAAGAAAAAAGTATTTTTTCGCCACAGTTGGTCAGCGACTCGATTATTTATGGTTTGGACGCCAATCTTAATACGATAAAGTTGCCTATTCAATGATAAAAAAAACATATTTTTTTTCGATAAAGTGATTTTCTGCAAATAAATTTTTCTGCAAATAAAAAAAAATATATACTTTTGCGAGATGTTTTTTTGTAGGTAGGGTGAAATTGAAGTATTTTCCATACGAATTACAATTGCGTCACGTTTTCACGGTGGCTGCTATGTCGCGTACTACTACGCCCGATGTGCAGGTTGAGATTGAGCATGACGGTTTGGTTGGTTATGGCGAAGCGTCCATGCCTCCGTATCTTGGGCACACGGTGGAGAGCGTTTGTGCGTTTTTGAGTAAGGTGGACTTATCCCAATTTAACGATCCTACGGACATTGATACGATTTTGGATTATGTGGATTCCCTTTCGGATGGAGATGCACCCGCTAAAGCCGCTATTGACATTGCTTTGTACGACTTGGTAGGGAAAATAAAACAAAAACCCGTTTATGAGCTTTTTGGCATCAAACCAACGGTGAAGTTGTCTACTTCGTTTACGATTGGCATTGATGAGGAGCAGGTGGTGATTGAAAAAACGAAAGAAGCCGCTCCTTATAACATTTTGAAGGTTAAGGTGGGACGCGACCCGCAGGAAGACCACGCTATGATTAACGCCATTCGTAGCGTTACCGATAAGCCCTTGTACGTGGACGCAAATCAGGGTTGGAAGGATAAAAAGTTGGCTTTGGATATGATTCATTGGTTGCATGAACAAGGTGTGGTTTTGATAGAACAACCGATGCCAAAGGAGAGGATAGACGACATTGCTTATTTGACAGAAAATAGTCCGATGCCCGTTATTGCGGACGAAAGTGTGCAACGTGCGTCTGATATAGACGGTTTGAAGGGGGCTTTCTCGGGTATCAATATCAAGTTGGTGAAGAGTGGTGGCTTGCGAGAGGCTTATAAGATGATTCAAAAGGCACAAAGTTTTGGGATGAAGATAATGTTCGGTTGTATGACGGAGACCTCGTGCAACATAACAGCGGCTTCGCATTTGGCGTGCGTGGGAGATTATGCTGACTTGGACGGTAATTTGTTGATTGCTAATGACCGTTTTAGCGGCGTAAAAATAATAGATGGCAAACTAAATTTGAATACTATGCCCGGCTTGGGTTTAACCTTATTATAATCAATGAAAAAAGTTGTTGTTTTTTTCATATTGTTTAGTTATTGCGTTATAGGAGGATATGCGGAAGTTGTTTCGTACAAGTATATTTTTACTTCTGACTTTTTCTCCTTGAAAGGCAAAGGTGCTGGTGGCGAAGATGAAACATTAACGCTCCTTGATGAAAATAAAACGCCTATCAAATGTGTTATTAATCATACTGCCAATGCAGTTTCGTATGATTGGGACTATCAGGGACTGAAAATAGGGAAAAAACCGAGCGATTTTACCATTCGGATACCTGTCAATTGGAATTGGCCAGACAATGCAGAGATCAAAACGGTGAAAATATGGGTGATGGGAGATGAAAGTTTCTTTGTCCCCAAAGTATATTGGAATGCTATTCCGATGATTGGACAGGAAGATAATTATCTTTGGGAACCGACCATGCTTGAGACTTACAAGGATTTAGAACCGCTGATTTATACTGTTCCCGTAAAAAAACGTGATAAAACCGATGAAATAAGTATTGAAGTCGGTAATGATGGGAAGAAGAAAGCCGTTTATTTTTGTGCCTTGGAAATTTTAGTAGATACAGAAGGAGCACCAACAGAGAAACAAAATAAACAAGACGGGAAGCAAGAACAAAAGAAAGAACAAAAAGAGGAAGAGCCTGAAAGAATCCCTGAAGATGCAGTTACCATTACATTTGACCTTGGTGAAGATGGCGTTTTGGTAGCCAATAGTGATTTCAAACGTAAAGTAAATTATGTCTCACCAGGTATTTATGCTTTGCCTTTTGCAGAGAGGAAACATTATGTTTTTAACTCTTGGGAATTAAATGGAGATAGGTACGATACCAATGAAGCCTTGGCTCTTAATGGCAACTTTACGTTTAAGGCGATTTATGATAAAGCCATCTATATACTCGCGATAGACCATGATATGAAGCCGTTTATCAAAGAATTATATATCAAAGGAGAGGCTCAGGATCTAAAACTGGACGAAGAGGAGATGCTTGAATTTGAATTGAATTATGGTGATGAAATAAGAGTCGTTTATGCTGATAAGGCTGGGGGACAAGATCAAGTTGTGATAAGTAATATATGGTTGTCCAATAATGAGTTCTGCCCTAAAAAGAATGTTTCTTTACGAGAATTTGCGTTTGATATGCCAGGAGCGGATGTTGTGCTTGATTTTTCCGCTTATTCTCTGAATGATATTGTGGCGAATCGCAAGATGTTTAAAGATGGATTATTAGCCGAAGGAAGCCGAATCAATTTGGATCTGAAAGGAAAACATATAGAATACTATGACCCTTCTGTAGGTATGTATATTCGTGATGCAACTGGTTCAATCTTTGTTTCTGGTTCTTTTGGTAAAGCAGATGGCTACCAAGTTGGAAAGGCGTTTATCAGTGGAACATTAAACGGTACTTTAACTAAATTTAATGAGAAATCCGTGCATCTGAGCAAGGCAAGTTTCCTCGATATTTCATTGTTGGACGCTACCATTGATACCTCTGAGATTGTCGTTGAGGAGGTCTTATATGATTTTGATACGTATGAGGGATGTATAGCAAGAATAAAAGGAAAGATTATAGGAAAATGGCGGCTTTCAAGTGATGGTATTGAACTCTCCTCTATACTGATTTCTAATAAAAATAAGTTAGGATTAGATACGATAGCCATTCCGAGTATATTTGACGATTTTACAATTACCGGGTTGCTTTCTTTGACCAAAGAGGGTGTTTACACTATTATCCCTTCGTCTTTGCAGGATATACAGGGTGAAGTACATGCACCAGCACCAACCTTAACGAGTGATGAAGAACCGTTGAGTAAGTTTATGATTACTCCTGTAGAAGGTACAAAAGTAACCTATATTATGAACGGCGATGACGATTGGTCGCAAGCGATTACCATATCCAAACCTACTGAAATCGAAATAAAGCAAGATACGGCTATTTTCTACTATAGTAGCAAGCCTTTGTATCCGAATAGTGAGGTGATGGGAACGTTCTACTATTATGCTCCTCCACCAACATACATTATCACCTTACATAACTTGAATGAAACCAAGAAAATCAAAGTTACTGCGAACGAAAAACTCTTGAAGAGAATCAAAATAAAACTATTCCAAGACGTGAAATTTAAGGGATGGTCCTATTCTAAGGATTATCAAGACTATATTTCACCCGACGATATGCCAACGCATGACATAGAAGTGTA
>JAEEGL011574670.1_pt1 | contig 10802 bp, 1 predicted proteins | sample 9134231 | NCBI WGS metagenome assembly JAEEGL01 (sample SAMN16246548, study PRJNA631951) | gut metagenome | biome: gut microbiome; feature: rumen; material: fiber-attached | host: Bos | place: Iran: Karaj | collected 2018-10
AAAGGTGAAGCTTTTGACTCTTATTCTGGTATAAAATCTGTAGAAGTTTACCAGAAAATAGGTACAGATAATGCTGTTAAGATTGCGGAAATAACAGATTTCGCTGATTTTGATGGTACTGCGCAGGAATGGACTGTTTCTGGTTTACCGCGTGATCCGGCAAATCCGTCAGAAACGTATTATCATTCATATATTGACGAAGCTACAGGTCAGACTGTTGTAACAAATAAACCGGAAACCGGCGATTATACATACTACGCTATCGCAATGGATAAATCCGGCATAACATTAACGGATGCCGAAAATAACGAGACAACAATTCCTGGCAAGACAACAGTCTCTGATGAAATAACTGTAAAGGTAGATACCACATCTCCAACAGTTACGATAACTTCACCGGACAACACAAAAACCGGTAATAATGCGCTTTCCGGCAGTTCATACATATTCAGTGTTGATGCAAGTGATGTCGGTGTTGGTGTGGACAAAATCCACTACGCATTTGTCAAAGCCAAATCAAACGATTTCGGAACGGACTCTGATCCAGAGAACCCGAACCCGGCTATCCCGGATGTACCTACTGTTTGGCAGACAACGAACGGTTCTATAACACAGAGTCTCGCAACTGGTGTTGGTACGGTTGCGGACAACACTGTATGCAGTACAGGAACTTTGGATGAAGGTCATTGGTATCTCTTCGTAAAATCTGTAGATAAAGCTGGAAACGAAAGCAGCGTAGAAAACATCCACTTCCATGTGGATATGAAACTTCCTGAAATTAAGGACGTCACTATAGATTCTGAGACGGCAAACGAGAATAGGACATTCTACACTAGCGGAACATCATTTGCTCTTGCTGGTTCTGTAGAAGAAACTTACGGGATCAAGAGTCTGACTGTAACTGAATCTTATGAAGGAATCTCTGAGGCAGATGCCGAACCTAATACGGTTACTGCTACAGACGGAAGCTGGAATTACACAGTAGATTTGTCAGCAGACACTGCAAAAGATAAGGTTGTTTCTGTAACTGTTACAGCTACGGACTATGCAGGAAAGACAACGGCAAAGAATTACACGCTCTATAGAGATACTGTTGCTCCTGAGGTTACAGCAATCTCTCCGGCAAACAAAGAGTCACTTAGTGTCAATAAGATTAAGCTTAAGGGTTCAGTCGTTGATGCAGGTAGCGGTACAGCAAGTGTCAGCTATGCAATAACCAGAGTAGGCGACAGCTCGTTTGATGAACATGGCGACGGTATTGTTCCTAATGGTGAAAGCTGGAAAGTCGTAACGGGAACTCCAGATAATCTGTCTGATGAAATAGAGCTTGGTGATGGTGAAGGTACATTCATTCTTGTCGTTAATGCAGTCGATAAGGTAGGTAACACTAACAGTGGCGATGCGAACGATACTTCAGTAACGACACGTACAAGCGAATTCTACGTTGATACAGAAAACCCGAGTATCACGGAAACAGGCATAAACACGGCAGCCAAGACTGTTAAATCTTATTTTACGCTTTCAGGTCTTGTGAATGATAGCAATGCGCTTGATTCAACAGCAGCTGTAACAATATCCGTGGATAATGGAGACTTTGAAACTGTTACGTTCGTTCCTGCCACGATGACGCAAGTAACGGCAGAAAACCGCCTTTCTCTTAATGCAAAAGAAAACCAGATTGGCTGGTATTATTGGACAAAGACATTCCGTGTCGGTAGCGAGACTGCTGGTGGAACAGCTGCAGACGGTACAACTATCCCGAATGACGCAACACCTCTTACAGATGGCGTTTACGTATTTACAATTACTGCGAAGGACGTTGCAGGTAAGACCGCCGTTGTTCAGCGTACTATTACAGTGGATACTCGTGCTCCGAAGTTTATTCCTGCAAGTATTGACTACAGCGGTAATACTATGAAAACAGAAATTGGTGAAGAAAATAACAAGCAGTTGTGGTTCACTGATTCAGTTGTCACTATAAAAGTAACCGTTACTGATCAGAAAGTTTCTGATGATCCAGAAGCCGAAGAAGGAAGCGGACTTTCAACAGTTAAGTATGAAACTCAGGACGGAAAATCAGGTTACCTGATGAAGTCATCAGAGAACGAAAGCAACGACTGGAGTACGTCAATTTCGTTCAGCGAGGGAACTGGCAACGGTATCCGAATTATCGCTGAGGATGCTGCAGGCAACAAGAAGGTTTATCCGGAAGATGTCCCGTATGAGACGATACGCATAGACACAAAGGTACCGAATATCAGCATAAACGAGCCTTCTGACTTGCTGACGAACGGCGGTGAGGCAAAACAGTTTACAATAATTGGTACTGCTTCTGATGTAACGGGCGGCACAGGCATTGATTCCGTTTCTGTAAAGATTGGCGCCAATGAATACACTATGGACGAGGATTCGACACCAGAAAATTGGAAGATAACGTTCAATACGCCAAATGCAGACGAGAGCGCGACAACAAATCGTCTCGCCTCAGACGGAATATATACAATAGCGATAACAGCAAAAGACAAAGCTGGTCTTGAAAAGACTGTAGAAAAGAACGTAACGGTAGATACGGCAGAAGCCCATTTCGTAAGCTCAAGCTTCTCTTCAGAGGCTGCGGCAGATTGTGGCTCTACAGGTTCGGAAACATGGTACGGTTCGACAAGCCTTGATATAACAGGTTCATTCACGGATGCCAACAGCATAGACTCTGTACAGTGGTCTTGGGATTCTCCAGAAGCGACTAATGCTGATGGCTCTCCAAAAGCTACGTGGCGTTCGTTCGACAGAAGCATGACTGGCGACAATTCAACCGGTTATACATGTACATTCAGTGGTACTGTACCTGTTTCCACAACGCTTAAGAATGGTACTCTTTATGTCAAAGCTACTGATAAAGCCGGTAACGTAACGAATACAACTTTGACTGGTATAAATGTTGACCTTGGTTATCCGACTCTTTCTATCACGTCTCCTGTAGGAACTCCGCTTGTTAATGGCGACAGCGACCTTATTGTAAAAGTTAAGGCAGAGGATACATTCTTGAATGGTGCAACAACTGAAGTTGCCAGTGGTATTAAGAGTGTCAAGCTTAAGATTGGCTCACAAGATTTTACTACGCCGGACGATTCAACGGAAATCGCTACGGCAGGAGAACCAGACATCTATACGCTTACTATATCAGGTGAGATGATTACAGACTTGGGTGACTCTGTTATTCAGTCTTCTGTATATATTCAGGCAGAAGATTATACCGGCAAAACACAGATAACCTCGTTTGCTCTTCAGATAGACAAGAATCCTCCTACAGCGGTGATAACTTCTCCGTATACAGCAAGTATTCTCAATAAAGAAATTCAATTTACAGGTCGTGCGAACGATGACCAAAATCTTCTTATTGTAAATTTGTATTATACAACAGCAAAAGTACATCCTGGAGTGCCTAATGCTGATCCTGACACTGGAAATGTCTGGATAAAGACAGCCGAATCGACTCTTGACGCAGAAGCAGAAGCTGCAAAAACAAAGTGGGTTTTGTTCGAGACATTTGAAGGTTCAAACGGTTACAACTGGGATGAAACAATAGACACAACACAATCCCGATATGTCAATGAAAACGAAGATGGCAAGTCTTATATTCACTTTATGGCTGAAGCTTTCGATGCTGCAAGAAACAGCGGAGATGTAAGCCGTGCAATATCAAGCTGCACAATAGACCAACTTTCAGACTGTCCGGTAATAACGTTCAGTAACATAAAAGCGGACGACCACGGTCTTCTTAAGAGTACTCAGACTATTTACGGTACTATAGAAGATGACGATGGAAGTGTTAATGAACTTCGTGTTTCTAGCAAAAAGAACGCTAACTGGAACGATTCTGACTCGACGGTTTGTATTGTAAGAAACGGTTCTTGGTCATATACCGACACAGGTATGACCGACGGAGACAAGATTCTTTACTTCCGCGTGAAAGATGCAAAGAATAGTATCTTTGTTACTCCTGATGAAAATGCACCTGAAGAAGATTTCCTGCGTGGTATCTACATTTCTGGTACTGAGGATAATCCTGTTCAGCAGATGAAGTCTCTTAAGTTCCGTATCGACATGAACCCGCCGCAGATAAACCAGCAGGGGTTCAGAATTTACCAGCATAAGATAGGTGATCCATCTAAAGCATACAATGATGACGTAGCGTTGCAAGATAATGACGAGAACAAGAAAGTCAGAAATTTTGAAAACAACATGATTCTTGGTGGAACAAACAATTTATTTGACTTCTATGCTTCAGCTTATGATGCAAATGGCATAAAGGCAATGTCGGTTAAAATCGGTACGCAGGTCATAAACGGCGAGAACACTGGTATAAAAGACGCTGTAGGCAATGATGTATGGATTATGAAAGACGTTAATGTCTCTAAAGAAATGCTTGCTGATGATGCACAGAACTTGACGATAACAGCTTTCGACATGACGGATTCTGACAGCTCGGTTATCCTTAAGGTTCGAATAGACAATACAGCCCCTACATTCACCGTAACATCACACCAGAATGAGGAAGAAAGGAATGTAACAGGTATTGTTACTCTCCGTGGTACAGCAAGCGATGCTCTGTCTGGCGTAAAATCGATAAAGTATATGATACCAACGATAATTAGTGCCTCCGAAATTGATGAAAATACCGATACAGAAAATAACAAGTGGCATGATATGACTCTTGTAGGCACTACAACATGGAAAGTTGAGTTCAAGAATTACCAGGATATAGACGGAATCGACCCGGATTATTCAACTAAAGAGCTTAAGGAATATGCAAACAGTACTTATGCTACGGAAACAAGTGCTGATTCTGGTGTTTGGAGAGTTCCTGTTTATTTCCGTATGGAAGATGAAAAGGGAAACGCCACTTTTACTGATTCATTCATGTTCTTTGTGGACCCTAACGGTGACAAGCCTAAAGCTTCTATTACATATCCAACGACAGGATCGACGCTCGGTGGTACAATCCGTATTTTCGGTTCGGCAGAGGACAATGATGCTGTTGGTTCCGTATTTATGCAGATTGCTATTGTTGATGATGACGGTAACAGTAATTTTAATGATTCGGACAAAGCATTCCTTCTAAGTAAGGGATACACGTTTGATAATGCACCATCAGAATTAAGCAGTTTCGTAAGTGGAAAAGGTTATCTTTTTGGTACTAATACTCCAGACGATGATTCTGATGACTGGTGGGGAATAAAGGTCAATGGTAAGGAAGGCTGGAACCAGACAATAAACTCTAACGGTGAGTTTGATCTGGAAGAAGGTAAAAGAGCAATAAGTCTTCGTGTTCGAGCACTAGATTATAACGGTTTGCTTGGTAATTGGTCATCAGTAGTTGATATGGAGATTGATAAAAACGCTCCTAAGATAGGTTCTTCGAAGCCTCTTAAGCTGGTTCAGTTTGCAGCGGACGGTTCTGTAAGTGCTACGCAGGACTATCAGGACGGTGTTTCAATAAAAGGTAACTGGTACTTAACAGGCTCTGCAGAGGATGACAGTGGTATAAAATCTATAACCGTAAATCCATTGCAGGGAGAGCTTCAGGTTAAGAATGGTTCATCATGGGGTGCTTTTAGCGCTACATACCCAAATCCAGATATCCCTGCTCCTACTGAGTTCAGAATCCCGATAAACACAGAAAATAGCGGTGAGTTGTCCTTCACGATAACTGTAAAAGAGAATACAGAACAAGAGCTGAGTACAACGCAGTCTATTTCTATTAAGTATGATAACTCCGCACCAGAAATTGGTGCACATCTTAAACACAATGTATTGTCAGTAATCGGTGACGGTACGAATGATACTATCGTTATAGAGCAGAGCAACAAGACGTTCAGTATTGAGGGAACTGTTGAGGATGGTGAAGGTGGAAGCGGCTTCTCTCGTATAGCAATTTACTTCAAACGTATCGGTTCTGGTACAGATACTGCAACTCGTATATATAACCCTGCAATCGCCAAGGATGCCACAGGTAACCGCACGGATATTGTAACGAGCGGTGATGGTGTTAAAATTGTAGATGGGCTGCCTACGTTGACGGTTACAAATGTTTCACGCACTTTAGATTCTCTTACTCTTACAGGATCTGTAGATCCGAACATACGTGTTGGCGGACTTGTAAGGATTGGAGGTGTTTATCGACTTATAACTGGTGTTTCTGGTAATACTGTTACGTTCTCACCTTCTGTTGATACGTCATATACGACGGCAGAATTCGTTTATGCCTTAATAATTGACAACTTCAAGATTGAGACTGCAGATTATGATGATAATGACGGTAGTTTGACAAAGATTTCAAACGATGATAATGATGGTGTCATAGAATCTATAGAAAAAAATTCCGGTAATTTGTATGACTGGTCTATCTCCATAGATTCCAAAAACATTCCTGACGGTCCAATAGAGATATGCTGCATAGCGTTCGACAAAGCTGATAATATAAGTACAGATTTCGAACCTGTTTCTACAAGCGTATTCAATAACAGACCGGCAATAGCGAATATCTGGATTGGAACTGACTACGACAACAATGGCGAAGTTAAGTTCGAGAACAATGAATCGGACTATGGTGAGTTTGCTAAAATCCGAAGTGTCGTTCTTGATCCTACGGATATACTTCATTACGAAGCGAACTGGAAGAGAAGCGCATCCGCCGTTCCTTTGATAAACGTAGCGAATGTGTTCAAAGCAATCGGTAAAACCGTAATTAGACCAGAGATAATCGGCGGAAACGGAACATTATATTATTACTATGCAAAAGACTCGGATTCTGCGACGTTATTTTCTAAGATGGCTACAGCAGACGAAAATGATGTATATGCGTTTGTAACCGGAAATACTTCTGGCGACACGACATTGTCATCAATTACGTTCAAGACAGCCGGCTCTGGAGCTACTAAACGATTGGCTGGCCTAGGAGATGCTGGTCTTAGAAACGGTGTTCATACACTTTATTTCAAGATATACGACAGTACCGAAAGCTGCACTGGCAATGCTTCTTCCATAAGTGGCAACAACAGTCAGTGGGCTTCGTTCTCTGTTAAGTTCAACGTAAACGTAGTCGATGAGATTCCTCCGGAAGCGACAATAAAACCGTTCTACTGGAATAGCAAAGACGATAATAGCTTGTATCAGAACAATCTAGCTATCGGTCATATTGAGCTAATGTCTGATTTACAGAATCTGAGCGTATTTGACGCGTCTTCTGAGCTTATGGACACTGATCCGAAGGTTTCCGGTATCATAAAGATTCAGGGAACCGCAAAGGATGAGACTTGCTTGAAGTCTGTATCAATTAAGATGGATGGATTCACGTTCACTGGTCTTACTCCAGATGCTGATGGCTATGTCAAGGTTGCTGCATTCAATGGTGGTTCTTGGACGCAAAGCGGAACGGTTGCAGCAGATGGCAGCCTTACGAACGGTTATCACTTCTTCGTTACCGATACAAAGGGTGTAACGTCAACAGGACACGAAATTACCTGGGAACTTGATATTGACACAAGCAAGATAGCTGGAGTCGCAGCAACAAATAAAGCATTCCAGATTAAGGTTGTTGATACTGGTGACAATGACAACAGCCAGAAAGCAAGAAGAGATGCAAATGGAAACTTGTTGAAAGATTCTAATGAGCATTACATCATCGATGATGTTGAAATTCCTAGCTACAGAATGGATGTTGTGCCTTACATTGCTAAAGTTTATACAACACTGGCGGCACTTAAAAAGAATAACTGGTCTGTTTATAACAGAACGACAAAAGGGCATTATTCGGTTACTAGTGATGAAACCATTTATATGTATGGATTCAACCTTGGAAATTCTACATACAAGCCTAAGTATGGAGAAACCGTACTTGCGACACCAGTTAGCGGTGATACAGCTCCAGCAACAAACGAAAATTATTCTTATGGAGCGAGTTATGCAACTTACCAGATAGTGAAATTCCCTGTTTCCAATGTAACGGCGTCAGGAGAGGTTTCAATTATGGTAAACAATGTAGAATCCCTTAACAATAAGAATGGCAACGACAGTAAAGGTTCATATGCTGGTGTTGTAGATTTAAGTCAAAATGCGACTGGTGACAAGTCTAAATATGACAACTATTACAACCGCCAGCCGAATGGAGAAAATAATAACTTGCTTACTGACGATGTTGTGCTTGATGTGTGGGAAATTGATTCAACTGCGGTTAAAACCAAAACAGGTGTTGCTACAATGCCGATAATGAATATTAACCCTGTTAATGGTCAGATAGGTTTTGCATTCGCAGATAATGGTATTTATTTCAACATGCCGTATGGAACTAACCCTCATAAGACAGATGGCTCAGATTCGCAATATGGTAAAGGTGTTGAGGAAAATTCTTATCATTATTGGATAGGTGGAAACGATTTCTGGAATAGTATTGGTTTTGTTTACGATAGCGAAGGTTATTCTTATGGAGTAGTAGCTGGAGGAGATATAAACGGTGCAGGAGACGGAAAAGCAGATATTTTCAGGTTTACGACAAGTCGTTGGGGCAGAGGTAAGTTAAACACGGATGGATATGATGATCTTACCAATCAACTTGGATTTGAATTAATAGGGCAGCAAGATTTTTATGGCTCTGGAACCTCATATTCATCATACGGTAACTTTAACAAAGAGCGAATAAGATCAACAACACTTACAACAGCACCTGGTAATTCGGGTACTTCAGTTTATCTTGCTTATTATGATGCTATTAACGATGAAATACGTTTTAAATGGGGAATTATAAGCAACACTAAGGGAGATAACGGTCTTTTTGTACAGCAGTATTCAACTGGTAACAATAGAAAATTAAGCGGTAAAACATATACTTTAACGAATAACTCTTTGATAGCTGGTCAGACAACTAATAAGGTTATAAAATCTGATGGAACTAAAACTACAACGGCTGTAATGACGAAAGATACTCCATCTCAACCTGTAGCTGCTGGCGAGTATGTAAGTATTGTGGCTTTGCCAGGTAAAGGTACTTCTGACGATGCGGTTGTCGCAGTGTGGTTGGATAGTTCTAAGAATCAGTTGGTATATTCGTATAACCTTACTCCAAAGTCTATTACGTCAGGTAAATTTGCTCAGGCTGATACGAAATGGTCAACTCCCGTACCTATTTTACAATCCGGAGTTGGAGAATATTGCAAAGTTGTTGCAGATGGTAATGACGGAATCCATATTGCAGCTTATGACGGTTTGGGTGGTGATTTGTGGTATGCATATGTAAGTGATTTCAAACATCCTGAAAATGCTAAAGAGGGTATGGTTGATTCCAGCGGATTCGTTGGTAACGAGTTGAATATCGATGTTGCTTTGGAATCTGGTAAACCTGTGCCGTATATCAGTTACTATGCGCTTAGTGCTTCCAGACCGAAAATTGCACGTTGGAATGGTTCGGACTTAAAAACAGAGGCTGAATCTGTTGTAGGAGCGGAAGATGAGGTTTTCACACAGAACTGGGAAGTGAGCTATATACCTACAACGAGTAAAGTTTCTATAGACCATGTAAATGTTGGTGTTTGGAAGAATTCTAGTGGAGAGTTAACCTATTCTACAACGGATGGTGCGGCTCCTAATGGAATCGCTGCAGGCGCTACGGGGTCTAACCTTGGTAAGAACGATAGTACGCATGTAGTTACTGGTCATACAAATGAAAGTTATGGTAAAGTTTATGGCAATGGAACCAAGAACGCTGTTCTTGGTTATGCAATAACTTCTGGTAACAACGGCTACATTGAAACCGCCCAGATGAAGTAACGGCGTGTTTGGCAATGCGGTGCATTTTGTATGCCGCACTGTGTATAGTTCATTGTCAAAATTATAACGAAACAGGCACTTACGTTCCTACGCAAGTGCCTGTTTTTTATGCATCTGTCATTGTCCGACAGAAACAGTGTCCCTTACAATCTCTTCTATTTGCTCACAAGTCATGTCAAGCGATTTCGCAATAAGTTCTATAGAAACACCGTTTGCATAAAAACTCTTCGCGGCTTCCACGGCTTTTTCCTGCTTTCCTTCAAGAATACCTGCAGCTTTGCCGTCATCGTACTCATAAGCCCTCTGGCGTTCCCAAGTCATAAACTGAAACCTCCACTGCATGTTGTGCTTCGCGTCGATCACGTAGTCTTTCAGGTCAGACGTGAATCCGTTTTCGGCGCGGTTTGAGATTAGGAACTCAAAAAAACTCTTGGCTTCCTTATCCTCAATAAGTGTAGCACATAAAGGAGCGAAAAAAAAGTGTTTGTAGGCTCTGTCGTTAAGTTTTGTCCTGCCGTCCTCTGCGCAGATGTTCTCGAAGGTTGAGATAGGGAGACCGTTGTGAAAAACGTCTTCCAGACAGATAAAAATAATATGCGAGTCGCGTAGATCCTTGTATTTCTGCCCAGCTTTCAGCGTATCTAAATCCATTATGCCCTGATAATACCTGGCTCGCTCCGGAAGCTCCTTTGTGTCAGTCATCTGAAGCTCTACGTCGTACATTTTTTTCGTGTCTTTCACGAACACGTCGAGCCTGATACCTTTTGCGTCACGGTCGAGCTCTATGACTTCCTCGTTATGCATCTCCATCTGCTCAATTTTGACTTTCAGCAGCATTTCAAGAAGATGTTTGCACGCTTCTGGGTGATACCTCATCACCTTGTAGAATATAAAATTATTAGCAAGTGTTGCTTGTTCCCATTTCTGTTCTGGGGTGAGCTCTCTTTGTTCCATGTCGCACCTCGGTAATGATTATTTCCACA
>JAEEGL012377019.1_pt1 | contig 10802 bp, 6 predicted proteins | sample 9134231 | NCBI WGS metagenome assembly JAEEGL01 (sample SAMN16246548, study PRJNA631951) | gut metagenome | biome: gut microbiome; feature: rumen; material: fiber-attached | host: Bos | place: Iran: Karaj | collected 2018-10
ACTCATTGCATAATCAATAAGTTGTGTGCAATTAGTTTTATAAAATAAATTAGTTAAAATAGGTAAAATTCCTTCTAAAAACTCAATAAAATGTCTCCTTACAAAAAAATATTCTATTCTAATTCCTTTAATCAAACAATCAATTAAAGTTGATTTCATAATTAAAGAAGTAATTTCTTCTTTATGTTTATTATGTTCAGATTGAGTATTAAATAATAATTGTTTTAATAAATTTAATAATTGAATTTGCATAACTTCATCTTTTATCTCAATAGCTTCATCTAATAATTCAACAACAGATTCAATAATAAAAATTGCAATTTGTAATAATTGATATTTATCACCAATATAACTTAATAAAAATTCTAAAAATTCACATGCTGTAGCATTAACTGAATAATTATCTCTTTGAAAAACTTTATTATTTTCATCATAATATTTTCCTTTAATAAATCTTAATGATATTTTAATTAATAAATATAAATAATTATCTTTTCTTAAATTAATAGTATTTTTTAATGCATCTATTGATAAAATTGTAGCATTTGGATAATGATTTATAAAATAATTTACACCTGAAACATTTAATATTAAATTTTTCATATATCTAAATCCACCAATTATTATTTTTGTATTATATTCTTTTTTAAATATTAATCTTTTCTTTTTTTCTTCAAATATTATATTTGTATCTAATAAAATTGCTAAAATTGGATCCACTACTTTATAAAATTGTTTTATTGTTTGATTAAGCCAACTTTTCGATAAATGTCTTAATAAAGGATTTTCATGATCTAAATAATTTAAAGTTTCTAAAATACATTCTCCATTTTTAAATATTATTAAATCTTCATAATATTCATTTGATAATTTCCAAAATTGAGTAAAATTATTTATTGCTTCAACATCCATTTGATATTCTTTAAATGAAAATGTACTTATTATCATATTTATAAATATATCTTTATCAATTTGGAAAATTTTAATTAATAAATCTATTATTTTTCTTTGATAAGATTGTTCTTTTAGCAATAACCATAATTTTGATAATAAAAGTTCCAAAAAGTTCTTTTTAACTTGACCAATTGATAATAATTTTTTTAATGATTCTTCATTAATAATATTATCTTTAATATCATCTTTTGTTAAATTATTTTGAATTTTTTGATATATATTACAATTATCTTCAAAATTCTGTGTAATTATATCAAGTACATAATTTGAACTTTCAAGTGATAAATGTATATTCCCTTTAAAAATAAACGATTCTATTTTAAAAATCCAATCAGGAATTATGTCTTGATTAGCATATTCTTGTAATCTAATTAATAATTCAGTTGATTGTTTAAACATTCTCATTTCATTTCTAGTAATTTGGTCATTTATAGGAAAGTTAATTAATACATTTAACATTGATATATAAAAATTTTGATATAGTATTATTGATTCAGTTAATGATTTTAAAATTTTTGAAATTTTTTCATTTTTATTTATTGATTCAAATGAAACTTCTTTTGGTATTAGAAAATTATTAATTGATATTTTTTCTTCTTCAATATATAAAGATTTTGCTATATTTATTTTTTCATCTTTTATTTTTGTTTGTAATTTCCTTAAAAAGACCAATGAAATAAAAATAATTTGTCTTGTTTGTTTTAAAGATTCTCTATCATTAATAACTAATTTAGAAATTATTGAAAGTAAATTTGAAATAATAGGAAAATAATAATATAATCTTAAATCAATTTTTTTAATATCAACATAAATTAAAGCAAATTTTAAAGGAACAATTAATTTATTAAGTGCATTAAATATATCTTGTTCTTCTTCAACATTAAATTCTTGTAAATTTTTAGCTAAAGAAATCCAAAGCCATTGTATAAAAGATCTATCTTTATTAAAAAAATTACCTACTTTAGTAATAATTTCATTATCTTTAATATCTTCTTTTTCATTTAATTCTCTTCTCCAATAATTAACAACAGAAGAAATAATATTAAAAGAAATATTTTCAACTATATCATCACTTAATTGAACTTGTTGACTAATTAACTGTTCAATAATTTTAAAATTATTCTTTAATTGATCAAACGAAATATCTTCTTTATTAATATCAAAAATACCTTTTAAAGCATTAATTAAAAGTTTTATAACATATTTAATTTGAGGAGACTGAATATCAATTTCATCTGCAATCATTCCTCCTAATAACCAATTACTTAACCTTCTAGTTGTAGAATATTCATTTTTAATATATAATTTAAGTACACTAATTAATAAATCAGTTTTTTCTTCATCATCAAATAAAATATTTTCTTCATTTAAAGGAAATCTAGAAATTAAAAAATCCATTCCTAATCTAATTGTAATAACATCTTCATCTTCAATAACAGAACATAAAGCATTTAAAATCATAGTATTTAACATTGGAAAATAATCATTAACTATTTTATTCTTTTCATCATTATTTAACTTAATATAATTTTCAAAATTTGGTATAATATCACATATATATTTCATACCACTTGGTCTTAAAATTGGATTTCTTAAAATAATAGACCATAAAACACCAAAAAAAATTCTATCAGAAATAATATTTCTAATAGTATTAAAAACATCTTTTAAATTTTTATTAATTTCTTCACTTTGATCATCTAAACCAGGTAAAATACTTACTAATAAACCAGTAATACATAATTCTAATTCTTCATTTTCTAATCTACAAAAAATTCCCTTTATTATTTTATCAATATATAATTTTTTATTATTAATAGATGCATTTTGAAAAAATGGGAATAAACCAGATGCATAATAACCTAAATTTTCACCTAAACAATTATTATTTTTTTTTAGAATATCTTTTAATATTATTTCATATATTTCTAATGCTGTTTCATGTACTCCTGCTGGTAATTGAGGATTTAAACATTGAGCTAATCTCTTACTTATTGTTACTTTATCTATTAAAAGTGATAAATTTATTTCTTTTTTTTCTATTTCTTTTTTTATATATGTGATTAATTCTTTTAATATTGATAATAAATCACCCCATTCTTTTGCTGCTATGAATTGACTTAGTATTTTGTCATTTAATTTTTTTTCAAATTTATCCATTTGATAAAATAATATTTTTAAAAAAATTTGTTTTTATATTTATTAAAGAATATTAAAATAGAATTTATTTATTTAAATCTTTCTATATATAATAAATAATTCTAAAAATATTTTTGTATAATTTTGTTTAATTTATAAAAAATATGAATCATTTATATCTTCTTTTTCTTTCGATTTTTCTAATTTATGTATAGGTGAAAATTCAAATTCTTTTATGTCTTTAATATTTAAACTTTCATTATTTGTAATTCTTGAATCACTATTTGAAAATAGATTTTTACTATTACTAAATGCTTTATTTTGAAAAAGTGAATTCCAATTTTTTAAATTAATATCAGTATTATTTCCAGAATTTGAAGTAATAGAATTAAAATTAACATTAATTCCATTTTCTACAAATTTTCTTCTATCTTTTATGGTGTTCATTCCAGTATTTGTTAAATTTTTATTTTGTTTTTCTTTATTTAAATTAGATAATATTTGAAAATTTCCATTCACATCAATTTCATTTTGATAATAAAATTTATTAATTAATCTTGATAGAATTTTATTTATTTCAATTAATTCTTCCATAAATTTGTTATTTAAACTTTCAATTGATTCATATAATAAAAATTCATTTTTTAATTTTCCTTTTTCATATTTACTTAATTTATAACCAGAGTAATTTTCAATAATATCTGATTTAAAAAATAAATTATTATTTTTTTCTATTTGAAAAAATTTTTTATTTAAATTTAAATTTGATTTATCATTTTTAGAGTTTAATGAAAAAGAAAAATTAACTTTGGATAACATATTTTTTTTTTCTTTATTAGGACTATGTTTATTTTTTTTAATTGTAGTAATATTAACCCTAGTAAAAGTAATTTGAAATTGATTTTTCTTATTTTTATTTTTATAAACTGGAGCAGTATTAATTTGATAAAATTTATTTTTTATATAATGTAAATTTTTTTGAATTTGATATTCATCTTTAATTAAAAAATTTTGTTTGTTTTCCTCATAACTTGTTTGCAAATGTTTCTTCTTTAAATTTATATAATTATTATTTGTTTCAGAATGATTAATAATAAATTTATTTTTCTTTCCTGAAAGTCTTTCATTTAAATTTATCATTTCTAAATCTTTCATTATTGGTGAAACACTTTTTTGCTTTGATAATATGTCTTGTTTTCTTAATTTATTTATAAATGACATTACTCTTGATTTGTTTTCATCTGAATCAAAAATTGATTTCATATTTGAATAATAATTTTCATTTAATTTACTTAAATTTTTGTTTAGTGAATTATTTTGCTTAATTAATTCTTTAAATGAATCTCTATTTATGATTGATTTCATATCTTTTTCTGTTTTAATTCTTTTATGAGAAACTATCATTTATTTTTAAATTTAATTTTAAATTTTAAATACTATCAATAATTTGATATATTTTTGAATTTTCTTATTTTTTTTTCTTATAAATATATTATTGTTTTAATAAATATATTTTAGATAAGATTAAATGATTTTATTTATTTCAATTTCAAAATATACAAATATTTTTCATTATATTATTGTTTTTAATTATTCTTAAATAAGAAAAATAGTAATTTTAATTTTAATAATATAATTTAAATATTTTTTCATTAAAATCAAATTTATTAAAAAATAATATACCCAATTAATTATTGTCCTTAAAAAATAAATCAATTTTTCAATAAAATGGAATAAAAAATAAAAAAAAATAAATAAAGTGAACATAATCAATATTAAAAAATTATTTAATTTAAAGTAACGGATAGATGTTTTTTAATTTTTCTTTTTCGAATATTATTGAAATCAATCATATTTAATCCTATATTTTAAATTATTACCTGTAATATCAACTTTTTTTAACTAAATGTCTCTAATTATAAAAAAATAATTTTCACATTAATGAAATAAAATAGTATCTTTATTAAGATTTTTATATAATGAATAAATAAAATTTTTTAAAATCATTTTATAAAAAATCAAATTAAAAATTTTATTGATTTATTAAAAACATTAATAATCTTACTTTAATTAATATTAAATTATATAATTAATCATCATTAAATATCATGTCATAAATTATTCGATCCTTTAATTAAAAAATATATTAAAAAAATTATCAACTTTAATATAAAAAATAAAAATATGTTTTTTTATAAATAAAATATGTCAAAAGGACTCTTAATTCTTACAACATTATTTTTATTATCAAACTGTAAATTTCTAAATAAATTTTCCCCAGAAATGAATTTATTCCTTCTTCAAAATAATTTCATAGAAGCAGGTTCATCAAACTCAAGTAATTCATCATCAAAAGACCAAAATAAATTAATAAATGTCAAATGTTTCTGGGTGAATAAAACTAACGTATATCAATTATTTAATCTCCAAAAAAAAAAAGAAGATTACACATATCAACCAGAAAACAAAAAATCAAAAATAATATATAACTTCTGTCAAGATATCGTAACTAAAGTGAAAGAAGAATCAGTAAATTCAAGTATGATATACGTGTATGACGATGAAGTAACATACAAAAGATTAACTGGAACTTTTACAACAAAATCAGGTCAAAGTCCAAAAAATACTTGGTCAGTTTATAATAAAACAGTAGAAAATAAAACTGTAAGTGTTTTAAAAATGGAATTTGAAGAAGGTGATGAATTTATAGAAGGAGGAAACTATAAGACAATAATTCATTTAGAATGTAATAAAGAAAAAGATTTAGAATTAAATTTTTCTCAATTTAACATTAATATTAAACAAAATGAAATTTATGGTAAATCAAAACATGCATGCCCAATTAATCATTATTACATTCTTGAATTTATAATGAATCAAAGTCCATTAGTTACTTGTATTTGTGCTTGTGTTTTTGGATTTTTCCTCGTATTTTTCGGAGCAAAAGCAGTTAAAGCTACTGTAATTATAATTACAACACTTGCAGTTGTTATTGCAGGATCCTTATTTATTTTTGGAGTATTCACAATCGAAACTGAAATAAGTATTTTTATTATTTTAGGTATTTTAGTGGTAATTGGTATTATTGTTGGTTGTCTTTTAATTAAAGCAGTTAAAATTTTCATTATTGTTTTAGGTGTTTCTTTAGGTTTTACTGTATCTACTTTTGTATATGATGCAATATTACCATTTATTGATTGGGATGCTCAATTATTATATTATGTTACTGTTATTGGATGCTGTATTATTTTCGCATTATTTGCTCTTTGTCTTGTTAAACATGTTTTAATATTTGGTACTGCTATTATTGGAGGATATTTAATTATTAGAGGTATTTCATTTGTTGTTGGTCATTATCCTAATGAAAGTCAATTATTAGATTTAATTAAACATGAAGAATGGGATCAATTTAATGAAATTTCAAATAAATATGTTTATTTCTATTTAGCTGCTTGGGTTCTTATTTCTCTTATTGGTATTATTGTACAATATAAAACTAATGATGATGATAAAGAAAAGGACAAATATAATAAGTTGTAAAAAATGAAATATGGGTTTTAGAAAATATATAAGTTTTGTATAAGATTAGTTTAAAAATTTAATGAAAACTTCTTCATATGGAAAAAAATTCAAAATTTTTTAATTATATTAAATTTATTATTATTTTATTTTTTTATTTTGGTTTTTTTATATTGGATTTAATAAATTAATTGTTTTTAATTTGTTTCTTGAAGGTGGAAATTGTTCATTGAAATTTATGTTTTTTTTATATACAGTTGTTCCATAACAATCTATTATTTCTTTATGAAAACCTTGAGGAGAAAAAGTTTTTGTAAATTTCATATTATTATTTACACTTTTTCTTCTTCTTTTATATTGATTTCCTATTATATTATCATTTATATTTTTTTCTGATTTAATACTTTTAAATATAAATAAATTTTGAGGATTATTTTTTGGTTCTAATTCAACTTCAATAATATTAAAATTAAAATCACGATCATATTCTTTTGGTTGATTATTTTGATAATAGTTTTTTTTGTGTTTTATATTTAATGGATTTATTTTTTCATTTGTGTTTTGATCTTGAACATAATATTTATTATTTATATTGTTACTGTTTGTATTTATAACAACTGAATTTGATGGCCTATGATAATATTTTATTTTATACATTCTACTATTTTGATTATATATATTATAATTATTATTATGTGAAATATCATTAATTTGAATTTGTTCATTTTTTTGTTTTTCTTCTGTTGTTGGAGAGGATTGTCTTTCTATATTTAAATAAATATCTTTTTTGTATTTATTTTTTGCTTTTTGAAAATAATCAATTTTTTTTTCATTTGATATACTATTTCTCAAATTATTATTGTTATTATTTATAGTATTATTTATATTTTTTTTTTTTATATTTTGATTTGATAAAATATCATTATTTTCTATTTGTTTGAATGATTGTTGATTTATTACATTTCTTTCAGTAATTAAAGTTTCATATTTTGAATTATTATTTTCTTTTACTTTATTATTACCAACTCTATTAAATAAAGAATTTATCATTAAATTTTCACTATTACTATTATTCCTAATTTGGATATTAGTATTAACATTTTTTAATTTGATAGAATCTTTTATTAATTTTTTTGAAGCTGAATCAATATTTTGAATATCTTCATTTGAAATTTTATTTATTGAATGAGTTTGTCCTATATTTTCATTTTTATTATATTTTTCATCTGTTTCTTCGTTATCATCAAAAGACCTTTTTTTTGAAATTTTATGAAATAATTGATGCATTTTTTCTTTTTTATCAAATTCTTCTTCTTCATCACTTATTACTTTATTTGAATCATTATATGATTCAACATCAAATGAGCTTTTTTTTAATTTTTCCTTATAATTTTTTTTTATATTCTTATTAATATTATTTTTTGTTTTCAAATCATTAATAAATTTAAGTATGTTTTCAACATTACTTTTAATTTTTACAAATTCAAAATTCAATTGTTCAAATTTTTGAATAAAATTATTAGAATTATTTTCCTTATTATTAGACTCAACAATTGAATTCAATTTATTTTCAATATCATCTTTAAGAGATAAAATATTATCCAATTGTTCTTTTAATTCCATATTTTTATTATAAAATTCGCTTTTTATTGATAAAATATTATTTAACTCATCTTTTAATTCTTTATTTTTTTTATCAAATAAAATAGCATCTTTAGCATTTTGCATTCTAATTTCAACTATTTTTTCACTATTACTCTTAATTTCAGATTTCAATTCATCTTCTAAATTTTTATCTTTATTATCAGAATAATTATTACATCTATCAATAATAGTACCAACAAGTATAGTAATATCATTATTCATATTTTCATATTTTGATTTTATAAAATCCAAATCATCTTTCATTTGATCTTTTAAAGTTGATAAATTAGTAACTACTTGAATATTATTATAAATATAATCACTTAAAGTTTTATATTGTGATTGAGGTCCAATAAAACCAGGTAAAGTTAAATTATCAATAAATATTTTATCATATTTATATTTTGAATCAGCTAAATCTTTTATTGTATTATTTAATCTTATATCATGTGTTATTAATTGAGCTTCTGCTTTTTTTTTAAATGATTCAATGTCATCTATTTTATCTAATATTATTGTAATATTTGCTGTTGCTTCTGTTAGTGATGAATTCATTTTTGGAAATTCGATTATTTTTTCTTTTATATCACTTATTGATGATGTTAATATTTTGTTTTGTTCATCAAATTTTTTTGTTAATTCTCTTTGAACTTGTTTTATTGATACTAAAAATTCATTTCTTATTTTTGATAAATCAGTATATGAAATGTTACCTATTATGTTATTATTATTATTTATTTGATCATTTTCTTCATTTGTAGTCATTTATATTAATTTTATCACATATTTATAAATTTCTATTTTACATTATAATTTTTATCTTGTAAATAAATTAATTTTTAAATTTAAATTATTAGATTATTATTATTTTAAATTTTGGTAAAAATATATTAGTTTAATTTATTTTTTCAAAATTAATATTTAAAATGTTAAATACTCAAAATAATGATTTACCGCTTTTCAATTTTCAAAATAAAAGAAAAAATAATTTATCAGAAAATTACAATAAAATCACATTTGGAAAAGTTTCAACTCAAACAAGTAAATAAAATTATTTTTATCATAAATTTTTTTATAGACATCAATACTTCAAAAAATAATGATGATTTGAATAAAAAAATAAAAAAATATGATGAAAATCAAATAAATATTTCTACTATAAAAGATAATGAATTATTAAAAGATGAAGAAATAGAAAAACAAATTAAAAAAGAAAATGAAAATGCAGATAATGAATATTTATTATGTTTAAAAAAGGCTTTAAATGATGCAATAGGTGAAAATGACAATGTAATATATTTAATTAATATAATTTAGTTAATGATTATAATAAATAAATTGAAAAAGGAAAATAAAGAATTAAAAGAAATTATTGAAGAAAAGAATAATGCAATAATAGAATTAGCAAATTATTATGATGTAAATTATATTATTAATTTCATTTTAGTATTGTCAAAAATATCATTTAAATATAAAAAATGATGAAGAAAAAGAATCAGAAGAAACAATAAATAGAAAAAATTCATTTTAATTTAATATTTATTTATGATATTATAAAATAATATAAAAAACATTACTAAAAAAAACAATTTATTTTTTTATCATTAAATAATATAAATTGAAATAATTTTTATAATAAAAATTCATTTATAATGACTTTTACAATAATTTGTAAATTCATCCATTAAATATTTCATAGAAATAAAATCTCTTTCATTAGCACTTCCAGATAAATCTTTCATAGAATTAATTGCTTTATCTAAAGGAATTTTTTTTTTATATTTATTAAGTAATTGAATAGCTCTAGTAAATTCTTCTTCAATTTTAGAAGAAGTATTTCTAATTTCTTCTAATTCTTCCTTTGTAGCATAAATTGATATATTTCCTTTTGGTTGACTTGTTGGATCTTGTAAATAAATATCAATATTCTCTTTTTCTTTAACATAACCTTGCATTCTTGATTCAATTAAATGAATTATTTCATCTATACTTTTACATTCTTCCATTTCAGGATCTGGAATTCCACTTCCACAACAACCCATAATTAAATATATTATTAATTAAAACAAATAAAAATAATAAAATTTTATTTTTTTTCTATTAAATATAAATATGATTTTTATTAAATAAAATTTAGATTTAATTGTATAAGAGAATATTTAAAAGATTAAATTAAATTTAATAATATATGAACATTACACGAAACATTAAAAAAATACCAAAACAAAATTTTCAAACATATCAAATTCAGAAAAATAGAACATTTAATATAAGTATTGATTATAATGTTCAATCTCTTTATCAGATACTGATAAATAATCAAAAATTAATAAATGAAAAAGATAATAAAGGAGAAACTTTATTATCTTATGCGATAGAGAGAGATAGAAATGATATTTTTGATTTAATTTTAACTTCACCAATTCTTGATTTAAATTATCAGAATAAAGAAGGAAATTCTTATTTACATATTGCAATTCAATTTGAAAGAGAAAAAATGATTAAATCTTTAATTGAAAAAGGAATTGATTTAAATATTCAAAATA
>JAEEGL012554057.1_pt1 | contig 10802 bp, 12 predicted proteins | sample 9134231 | NCBI WGS metagenome assembly JAEEGL01 (sample SAMN16246548, study PRJNA631951) | gut metagenome | biome: gut microbiome; feature: rumen; material: fiber-attached | host: Bos | place: Iran: Karaj | collected 2018-10
GGCAAGGAGCGCTATCTTCAGGCGGTATGCTATTCGGAGTCCGGCACCATCGCCGGCCCGTGGATCCAGGAACCGGAGCCGTTCCTGGCGAACAACTCCGGTCACGGGATGCTTTTCCGTACGTTTGAAGGAAAGCTCGTTTACATCGTCCACCATGCTGAGGGCAACGGCCCCCGCAAGCCCCAGATGTGGAGCGTGGACGATTCCGGCGACAAGCTGGTGCTGCTGGACCGCTGGTATCCGGAGTAGGGGGAATCCCGGGCAAGCCCGGAGGTTACTCCATCAGCTTCTTGTATTTGAAGCGCTTGGGTTCGACATTGCCCAGGCGCATCTTTTTATTCTCCTCGTATTCGGAATAGTTGCCGTCGAAGAAGACGACCTGGGAATCGCCCTCGAAGGCGAGGATATGGGTGGCGATACGGTCCAGGAACCAGCGGTCGTGGCTCACCACGACGGCGCAGCCCGCGAAGCCGTCCAGGCCTTCCTCCAGGGCGCGGATGGTGTTGACATCCACGTCGTTGGTCGGTTCGTCCAGGAGGAGGACGTTGCCTTCGTCCTTCAGGGTGAGGGCGAGGTGCAGGCGGTTCCGTTCGCCGCCGGAGAGGACGCCGCACAGCTTTTCCTGGTCGGCGCCGGAGAAATTGAACCGGGACACCCAGGAACGGGCGTTGATGTCGCGGTTTCCGAGCCGCACCCATTCGGAGTTCCCCGCGATGGTCTCATAGACCGTTTTGTCCGGGTCGATGGACTTGTGCTGCTGGTCGACATACGCGATCTTGACGGTCTCGCCGATCTCGATGGTGCCGGTGTCGGGCTTCTCGATGCCCATGATCAGGCGGAAGAGGGTGGTCTTGCCCGCGCCGTTCGGGCCGATGACGCCGACGATGCCGGCGGGCGGAAGTTCGAAGGTCAGATGCTCGAAGAGGAGTTTGTCGCCATAGGCCTTGCTGACATCGTTGAAGCGGATGACCTTGTTGCCCAGGTGGGGGCCGTTCGGGATATAGATTTCGAGGTTGGCTTCTTTTTCTTTCGCGTCGGCGGAGGCGAGTTTCTCATAGGCGCCCAGACGGGCTTTCTGCTTGGCCTGTCGGGCCTTGGGGGCCATCCTGACCCATTCCAACTCTCGTTCCAGCGTCTTGCGACGCTTGCTCTCCTGTTTCTCTTCCATGGCCAGCCGCTTCGTCTTCTGGTCGAGCCAGGACGAGTAGTTGCCCTTCCACGGGATGCCTTCACCGCGGTCCAGTTCGAGGATCCAGCCGGCGACGTTGTCCAGGAAGTAGCGGTCGTGGGTCACGGCGATGACGGTGCCCTTGTATTGCTGGAGATGGGCTTCGAGCCACTGGATACTCTCCGTGTCGAGGTGGTTGGTCGGTTCGTCGAGCAACAGGACGTCGGGCTGGCGCAGCAGCAGCCGGCAGAGGGCGACGCGTCGGCGTTCGCCGCCGGAGAGGACGCGGACGGAAGCGTCGGGCGGCGGGCACTGAAGGGCGTCCATGGCCCTTTCGAGCTTGGATTCGATGTTCCAGCCGTCACAATGCTCGATGGCTTCGGTCAGTTCTCCCTGACGCTCGATGAGGCGGTTCATCTCGTCGTCCTCCATGGGCTCCATGAACTTCATGGAGATCTCGTCGTATTCGCGGCGGAGGTCCATGACCTCCTGGACGCCTTCCTGTACGACTTCGAGAACGGTCTTGTCCGGGTCCATCTGCGGCTCCTGCTCGAGGTATCCGACGCTGTACCCCGGAGCCCACACGACTTCTCCCTTATAGGATTTCTCGACGCCGGCGATGATTTTGAGCAGGGTGGATTTGCCTGAGCCGTTGAGGCCGATGATGCCGATCTTGGCACCGTAGAAGAAAGACAGGTAGATGTCTTTCAGGATGACACGGTTGTTATGGGGCAGGACTTTTCCCACGCCGTTCATCGAGAAAATGATCTTTTCGTCTGCCATGGAAGGTGAGATTTGTGCAAATATAATAAATTCTTTTCCTATTTTTGTGGTGATGCGCAAAAGACAGGCATATTCCATTTTCTTGCTGGGAATCATTCTTCCGGCCCTTTTCCTGTCGCTGTTCCATCATCATCCGGCGCCGCAGGCCGAAGATGCCGGTTGCGTCCAGTGTACCGACCATGTCCCGCATGGCCATCTGTCCACGGACCAGCATCTTTCGGACTGTTTGATCTGCCATTTCCTGGGGCTGCCGTATCTGGCAGGAAAGACACAGGTATTCCGGACCTTCTTCCGTCCGCTCGGCCTGTCGGTCCTTCCGGGCTCTTCCGACCTTGCCGGACAGCATGGCGCATCTTTCCTGACCCGGGGACCTCCTTCCATTTTCTGCCGCTTCGGCCTGTAGCGGTACGCTACGGGCTGGATTACTTGTAATTCAACCTTTTAAGCGTAACAGAAAAAATGAAGAAGACAATCTTTTTTCTGTCATCGTTGTGCCTGTGCACATCGATGACAGCCCAAAATAATGAAGTATATGATTCGACCGATGTGTTTTTCCGGCATTTGGAACTGCAGGAAGTGGTCGTGACCGGTCTGACAGGGGACAGCCGCCTGCGGGAAATGCCCTCGCCGGTAACTGTCGTAAGTCCGGGCGAACTCCGGAGCCATGCTTCCACCAACCTGATCACGGGCCTGTCGGCTCAGCCCGGCTTGTCCGCCGTTACGACCGGCGGCGGAATCGCCAAACCGGTGATCCGGGGCCTGGGCTACAACCGGGTGCTGATCATCCATGACGGCGTGCGCCAGGAGGGGCAGCAGTGGGGCGACGAACATGGCGTGGAGATAGACGGACAGTCGGTCCATTCGGTCGAGATACTGAAGGGACCGGCGAGTCTGATGTATGGAAGCGACGCCTTGGCCGGCGTACTGATCTTCCATTCGGCGCCGGTAGTGCCGACGGGGGAGATGCGTGCGTCCGTGAGTACGGAGTATCAGACCAATAACGGTCTGTTTGATTATTCTCTGGATTATGGCGGCAACCGGAACGGCATTGTCTGGGACCTGCGGTACTCGGACAAGTATGCCCATGCCTACCGGAATGCCTATGACGGCCTGGTGGCGAATTCCCAGTTTGGCGAGCGGGCGCTTTCCGGAATGCTGGGACTCAACCGTCACTGGGGGTATTCGCGTCTGCAGGTGGGATATTATCACCTGCAACCCGGCATCATAGAAGGGGAAAGAGACCCGATGACCGGGGAACTGGAAGGGGAGACGGGTTACAAGCCCGGGCTGCCGTTCCAGCATGTCTATCATTACAAGGCGGTGCTGGACAACACCTTCAATCTGGGATCCGGGCGATTGAAGGCCCTGCTGGGCTGGCAGCGGAACGACCGGCAGGAATACGAGGAGTCCGAAGATGAATGTGGCCTGTTTTTCCGGTTGAACACCCTGACCTATGACATAAAATATCTGTCGGAAGAGTCAGGAGGCTGGAAGTTTGCGACAGGAGTCGGCGGCATGTACCAGGTGTCTGACAACCTGGGGGACGAGTATCTGATTCCGGCGTACAACCTGCTGGATGCCGGCATTTTCGGGACGGTCAGCAGGCAGTTCGGCCAGTGGAACCTGACTGGCGGCGTCCGGGGAGATGTCCGACGGTTGCACAGCCATGCACTGCAGGGACGGTTCGAGGATTTCCGTCGTTCCTTCATGGGTGTGACGGGAAGCCTGGGCGCCGTATGGAACATCACGGACCGGATCAATGTGCGGGCGAACGTGGCGCGGGGGTTCCGCGCACCGAACCTGAGCGAACTGGGCTCGAACGGAGAGCATGAAGGAACGTTGCGCTATGAAGTCGGCAACAAGGACCTGAAGCCGGAATTCAGCCTTCAGGGAGACCTGGGCATGGATTTCTCTTCCCGCTATGTATCTGGCCAGCTGGCTGTCTTCGCCAACCGGATCGACAACTATATCTATCCTGCCTTTAACGGTGGTTTTTCAGATGAAGGTCTTCCGGTCTATGCTTACCGGTCGGGCGATGCGCGGCTGGAAGGCGTGGAGGCCAGCCTGGACATCCATCCGTTCCACAGCCTGCATCTGGGCAATACGTTCTCCTATGTCCGGGGCAGACAGGCAGGCGGGGATGACCTGCCGATGATGCCGGCACCGCGCTGGACCTCGGAAGTGAAATATGAACTGACCCATGACGGCCATCTGCTGAACAATACCTATTTCACCGTGAACCTGTCGCATTCTTTCCGCCAGGACCATTTCCTTCCCGGAACGGAAACTGCGACACCGGCCTATACCTTGTTCGGAGTGGGCGCCGGAACGGACCTGGTCATCCGGGGAAAGACGCGTGCCAGCCTGCATGTCCTGCTGGACAACGTGACGGACGTCGCATACCAGAGCCACCTCAGCCGGCTCAAGTATGCGGATGAGAATCCGAAGACCGGCCGCATGGGAATCTTCGACATGGGCCGTAGCCTTACGTTCAAACTCAGTATTCCGATCTTATAGGACTTCCGTCAGTTCTCCGGTCGCCGAGTCGATGATGAAACCGCGGACCGTCACGTCGGAAGGGACGAGCGGATGCTCCCGGATGGCGGCGACGGTCCTGCGTACGGAGGCCTCCGTGTCATGGAAGCCTTCCAGCCAGGCGTCCAGGTCTACGTCTTTCCGTTCCAGCGTGGCCTCCGGGATGCCCCGGCGAAGCATTTCTTCACGGAAATGGCTGAAATGCATGTGGCAGGCGCCGCACGTCGTATGCGCTACGACCATGATCTCCTCGACGCCCAGTTCATAGACCGCGACGATCAGGCTGCGCATCGCGGAGTCCCATGGAGAGGGGATGACCGCTCCGGCGTTCTTGATGATTTTCGCGTCTCCGTTCCGGAGTCCGAGGGCTTCCTGCAGCAGCACCGAAAGCCGTGTGTCCATGCAGCTGAGGACAGCCAGTTTCTTGTCGGGGAACTTGTCTGTCAGATGGGCCTCATAGCCCTTTTCAGTTACGAATCCGCGGTTGAACGCGAGTACTTGGTCGATCTGGCTCATAGGACTATCCGTTCAAGATCTGGCCGGCGGCATTCTTGGTGTCGACTTTCTCGATGATGCGCTCGAGGAAGCCGTTCTCATCAAAGATGAAAGTCCGGCGGAGCGTCCCCATCGTGGTTTTCCCATACATTTTCTTTTCGCCCCAGGCACCGAAGTCCTGCAGCATCTGCAGGCTGGTGTCGGCGAGCAGGCGGAAGGGGAGGCCGAACTTGGCGCGGAATCCGGTATGTGATTTCGCGCTGTCCTTGCTGACGCCGACCACGTTGTAGCCGGCGGCCGTCAGTTCGGCGTAGTTGTCCCGGAATGAACAGGCCTCGGCCGTGCAGCCGGAGGTGTTGTCCTTCGGATAGAAATAAAAGATCGTTTTCCTGCCTTTCCCGATGAAATCTTCCGACTTCACGGTATTCCCGTCCTGGTCCAGCACCTCGAAGGACGGCATCTTGTCACCGATTTTCAACATATCCTCATTGTTTATCTTTACCGGATGATACGGAAATAGTTCTCCTTGCGCGGTTTCGGGACACGCGGCTCGCCTGCGGGATAGCCCAGGGCCAGCGCGCCGACGCCGATCAGGCCATCCGGCAGTCCGAATTGCTTCATCAGTTCCTTCCCTTCGTCGGTCGCGAACATCTCACGTTCCCGGTTGATCCAGCAGGAACCCAGGCCGATGGCATGGGCGGCCAGCATCATGTTTCCCAGCACGAGCGTGCCGTCCGGTACGCCGTTGGCCCACTTGAGCGGATCCGACGCAAAGACAAGCACATAGGTCGGGGCGCCGTAAAAAGGGTCTGTCTCCTTTCCCAGGAACTCCGCGTTCATCCGGGAGATCTCCTTTTTCAACGCGGGATCCTGGACGGCCACGATCCACGGGTCCTGGAAACCCATTCCGGTCGGGGCCCAGGTACCTGCATCGAGGACGGTCCGCAGTTCCTCGTCCGTAATCTGTTCCGGCTTGAAGGACCGGATGCTCCGGCGCGTTTTCAGCGCCTGTATCACAGGATTATCCATATTTGTAAGTATTTGATTCATAAAAAGAAGAAAAGGAATGCCGCCCATCGGGGCGGGATTCCGTCGGCATGGCCGACCGTCTTGAAGGAAGCATCCTGGACGATGCCGTCTTTCTTGATGTAGCCGACGGTCCGGAAAGAGGAATCCTGTACGGTTCCGTCCGGTTTGATATGCCCGAGGGTGCGGAAAGAGGCGTCCTGGACGGTCCCGTCATCCTTGAGGTAAGCGACGGTCCGGAAAGAGGAATCCTGGATTTTTCCATCGGATTTAAAGTACAGGGCGGTCCGGAAGGATGCGTCCTGGACCGTTCCGTCATCCTTGATGTGGGCCACCGTCCTGAAAGAAGCGTCGGTAATCCGCTGGGCTTTCAGTACGCAGCTGAGTCCCAGGAGGCATAGTAGTATGACGGTCAGTCTTTTCATGGCAGGTAACGGTTCATGAAATCCAGCATCCGGGCGTTGACCTCCTTGGATTCAGGCAGGGCGACGCTGACGACATTGTGTACGTGCCCCACCTTCCGGTCGTCCGACGCGATGTCTACGAAATCCAGCGGGCGGCCCAGCGAATCGCAATCCTGCTTCAGCAGCAGCGACTGTGAACGGATGAAATCATTCTTGCAGGTGGAGACCAGCAGCGGGCCGGTGTAATGGCTGATGAACGTCCGCGGGGAAACGGAGGCCATCCACTCCCGGTCCTTGTAGCGGGGACCGATGAACCAGGCAAGGGCGCTCTTCGAGAATGCTGACATGTCTCCGAAAGTGGCAAAATCATAGGCGGGACAGTTGAGCAGGACCCCGCGGGGGCTGAAGTGCTTCGGGCGGATGGGGACAGACGGGTCTTCTGCTCCTTCCGCCATGTACAGGGCCAGATGCCCGCCGGCGGAATCGCCCGTCAGGAACATCCGGTCCTTGTTGAGTCCCAGTTCTCTGGCATGGACGGCGAGGTAGTCAAGGCCGGCGGCACAGTCGGCAAGTTCGTCCGAGACATCCCGTTTCCCGTCATTCAGACGGTACTCCAGCAGGACGACATCATACCCCTCCCGGAGGAAAACCGACGCGAACGAACGGTTGTTCTCCCGCCTGCCTGCCACGTAGAAGCCGCCATGGATGTCGATGAGGACGGCGTCTTTCCGGACGGCCTTTTCTGCATGATAAACATCCAGAACCTGTCCCGGATCGCCGTTTTCTACGTACGGGATGCCGATGTGTTTGTCGCAGGAATCCGCGTAGAACAGTTCGGACGATGTCCTGGAACTGGCCGACGTGATCATCTTCAGCACGGGCTTGGTGATCTTGATCCCGCCGCAGCCGGCCAGGACGGCCAGTGCCATGATAACCAGAATGGTACGTCTCATGGGCTATTGGTATTTCCGGAAGTCGTACTTTTCGCGGAGAGCGGCTTGGGTTTCTTCGTCCTGGTGGGTGAAGTAGGCCTTGAAGCCGGGGCAGAAATTGATGTGCCAGCGCCAGATACGGCCGAGGACCGATTTGGGATCCTTGTCGTAATGCGCCCTGAACTTGCAGTTCTCGCAGGGATATTGTGCCATAAGACAGGGGTTTGTTGATTCAATGTCAAATATAAGAAATCTTCCAGGTTTTTCGTATCTTTGATGCGGATACTTGATAGATATTGATTATGGCGAAAAATGCGACGAAAGAGGTTCGGATGTATCTCCGGATCCGGAATCTGATCGGTATACTGGGCGTGATCCTGCCGTGGCTGGCCCTTTTTTCCGCCGGCATCGCGGAACATCCGAGCGACCAGTGGTGGTGGAGCCTATCGGCGACCTACTACCAGAGTCCTGCGCTGGTCGGCGTGCTGGTACCGGCCTGCATCGTGCTGCTGTCCTATATCGGTTATGACAGGACGGACAATATAATAACTTCTCTTTCAGGTCTGTTCGGCCTAGGGATCGTTCTGTTCCCCTGCAGCGTCAGCTGGCTGGAGAAAGGCACGCCGGTGGGCTTCTTCCAGATTCCCATGGAGATTTCGAACCTGATCCATGGCGGCTGTGCCGCGCTTTTCTTCCTGGCCATCGCCATCAACAGCATCTGCCAGTTCACCAAGTCCGGTGCCGTCATGACAGACCGCAAGGTCATCCGTAACCGGATTTACCGGGTCTGCGGCTACGGGATGCTCGTGCTGGAGGTGCTGTTCGTCATCGCCCGCCTGGTCGGGGCTCCCGGTTATTCTGTCATGATCATCGAGATTATCCTGCTGAACCTCTTTGGTTTCGCCTGGCTTGTCAAGGGAGAAGCCTTCCCGTTCCTCAACGACCGGGAGGAGACTCAAGGAGACAAGCGTCTCGAAATTCGCTGAGTCAACTGTTAATTTTTTTTTGATTTCAATCGCGGCGGGGCCTTTGCGGTCTCGCCGTTTCGTCGTATATTTGTACTTGGTAAAATTTGGATTATGCTGATAGCACTGAAACTCCTGGGCTCGATCGCCCTGCTGATTTACGGTATGAAGGTGATGAGCGAGGCCCTGCAGAAGATGGCGGGTCCGCAACTGCGTCATTTGCTCGGCGCCATGACGACCAACCGGTTCTCCGGTGTCGCTACGGGTGCGCTGGTCACGGTGGCGGTCCAGTCGTCTGCTGCTACGACCGTCATGACGGTTTCCTTCGTCAATGCCGCTTTGCTGACGCTTGCGCAGGCGATTTCAATCATCATGGGCGCCAACATCGGTACCACCATGAGCGCCTGGATCATGTCGGCGGGCTTTTCCTTCAATATCGCCAATGTGGTCTGGCCTTTTTTCCTGATCGGCATCGTCCTGATCCAGCTGGGCAAGCACCGTTATATCGGAGATTTCCTTTTCGGCCTTTCTTTCCTCTTGTTTGCTTTGGGCATGCTGAAGCAGACGGGTACGGAGATGGACCTTGCCAGCAATCCGGCAGTCGTGAATTTCTTTGCCAGTTTCGGGACCAATTACGGCACCATCCTGCTGTTCCTGCTGATCGGAACCATCCTTACGGCGATCGTGCAGAGTTCAGCGGCCCTGATGGCCATTACCATGGTGCTGTGTTCCACAGGAGCGATCTCCATCTTTCAGGGTATCGCCTTGGTGATGGGTGAGAATATCGGTACCACCGTGACGGCGAACCTGGCTGCGCTCAGCGCAAATACCCAGGCCCGGCGCACCGCCATGGCGCACTTGCTGTTCAATGTGTTCGGTGTCATCTGGGTGCTCATCCTCTTCTTCCCCTTCGTGAAGATGGTATGTGGCGTGGTCGGCCTTGATCCTTATGCCGAGTCCCAGTCTGCCACCCAACTGTCTTTTGCCCTTGCAACCTTCCACACGTTCTTCAACGTGATCAATACGGCCGTCCTCATCTGGTTCATCCCGCAGATCGAGAAGATCGTGTGCCTGATTATCAAGCCCAAGAAGACCGAGGAAGAAGACGAGTTCCGTCTTACATATATCCGCGGCGGTCTGATGAAGACCCCGGAAATCTCCGTGCTTCAGGCGCAGAAGGAAATCGCGGTGTTCGGAGACCGGATGCAGCGGATGTTCGGCATGGTCCGGGAGATGGTTGGTTTGGAACCGGAAGATGCGGAGTTCCAGAAGTTGTTTGACCGGGTTGAGAAATACGAGAATATCAGCGACAACATGGAGAATGAGATCGGCCGCTACCTGGGACTGGTCGGCGAAGCGCATCTGTCAGATGATACAAAGGGTAAGATTCGCGGCATGCTCCGCCAGATCGGTGAACTGGAAAGCATCGGTGACAGCTGTTTCAACCTGGCCCGCATTATCCGCCGTGCACGGGAAAACAAGCCTGAATTCACCGAGACCCAGACGCAGGGCGTACATCAGATGATGGATTTGGTCGACAAGGCCTTGACGCAGATGAATCTCCTCCTGACCGATGAAGAGGGCGATGGAAGCATCGCTCCTTCCGAGGCATTGGAACTGGAAATCAATCAATTACGGAATTCGCTCAAGGATAAGAACATGCAAGATATGGACAACCATGTCTACAGTTATGGAAGCGGTTCGGTCTATATGGATTTCATCAGCGAGTGCGAGAAGAACGGCGACTATATCATCAATGTGGTTCAGGCCAACGCTGGCGTCGCTGAATAAACTATAGCAAGGAAGCTATTTTTTCCAGGCCGGGAACATCGTTGTCTGAGAAAGCGGCGAGTTCCCGGCTGTCTATGTCCAGGACGGCCTTGACGGCACCGGCGGCATCAAAGACGGGAACGACGATTTCACTGCGGGACGCACTGCTGCAGGCGATGTGTCCCGGGAATTCCTCCACATCCGGGACGACGATGGTCTCCTGCCGGGCCCAGGCGGTGCCACACACACCCTTGCCAAAGGGAATGTGGATGCAGGCCACGGGTCCCTGGAACGGGCCGAGAAGCAGTTCTGAAGAACCGTCCGGCAGGGGAGAGACGCGGTAGAAACCGGTCCACCAGAAGCCGAACGCTTCATGCAGGACAGCGGCGGTCTCGGCCATCCTGACGACAGGATCGCCCTCGCCTTCGAGCAGCGCCTCCAGCTGCTTGTATACGGAATCGTAATCTCGTTTCATGGTATCGATGTTGTTGAAAGCAAAGTTAATAAAAACTGGAGATTCCACCTTGACCGGCCGGCTTTTTCTCCCTAACTTTGTATCCCGGTTATCTCTAATCGGGTTTTTTCATGTCTGCCTGTCTGCAAGATGCCAGTCTCCACCTGGCAGGAACGTATGACAACGTGTGCCTTTATGATCTGAAGGCAAATTCTTTCCGCAACAGTTACCACATCCTGAGTTCCCAGGCGTCCCGGGATCTTCTTGCCC
>JAEEGL012556703.1_pt1 | contig 10802 bp, 8 predicted proteins | sample 9134231 | NCBI WGS metagenome assembly JAEEGL01 (sample SAMN16246548, study PRJNA631951) | gut metagenome | biome: gut microbiome; feature: rumen; material: fiber-attached | host: Bos | place: Iran: Karaj | collected 2018-10
GCCGGCTGTCATGTGGCGCCCTTCCAGGGCGCGTTCCGTCTCCCCTTCCGTCCCCGGGTTCCTCGCCCCCTACGGAGGCTCGTCACCCGGGGCTAACCTCTGTTCCGCCCCTGCGGGGCGAAAATCCAACTCTTTGTTGGAGCATGGCCTGAGACTTTAGCCGCTTGCGGTTGTCATAGGACGATTTTCATGGGAACAAGCACTTCCGGCAAAGGGGCGTGCCGCCGGATATTTCACCACTGGGTCATGCCGCCATCCACAACTATATTGGCGCCAGTCATATAGGAGGAGGCGTCTGAGCACAGGAGCAGAAGGGCGCCGTTGAGTTCCTCCGCCTTGCCTGTGCGCTTGAGCATGGTCTTGTCGCTCAGTCGCCCGATGAACGCCATGTCGCTCTTGGGGCCGATGTTGGGGAACGGCCCAGGCGTCAGGCAGTTGACACGTATGTTCCTGCGCGCCAACGCCGCAGCACAGTAGCGCGTGAACTGGATGACGCCGGCCTTGCCGGCGCCGTAGGTGGGCGGGTTCCACGGAATATTGTCGCCATAGATGGCGAAATCGGGGGCCATGAGGCCGTACATGGAGGCGACATTGACGATGTTGCCGCCGCCGCGCCTGTCAAAGCACGGGATGGCCTCGCGGGTGCAGCGGAAGACGACGCCGAGGGTGCCGTCGATGCCAGTCTCCCATACGTCGTCGGGAATCTTGTCAAGACGGAATTCGCAGGACTTGCCGCCGGCGCCGCCGCCGTAGGCCGCGCAGTTCACCAGAACATCTAGGCCGCCAAACAGTTCCTCCGTCCCTGCAAAGGCCGCCTGCGTCTCCTCCGATGAGGTCAGATCAGCCTGGACGACGGCGAGACGACCCTTCTCGCGCCATGGGGCGAAAGTCTCGTCAAAGCGGTCCTGCCGCGCCGGCACGGCGACGTTGGCGCCGTATTCCAGCAGCGCCTTGACCATGACATGCCCCAGATTGCCTGTGCCGCCCGTGAAGAGCACCGTCTTGCCTGCCATTGAGAAAATGTCCATTCTGACGCTCCTTCTGAAGGTTTCCGTTGAGGATTCGTTTCCTACGCATAATATAACCTTTCCACGCGCATGGTACGCGCATTATGCGCGCGGGAGGGCTTGCAATTTCATTTTGGGGGTTATATTCCCTGCTGTACAGATTTATGACCACACGACATGCGACCATCACGAATACGCGTGGCATCCACCTGCGCCCAAGCAGCCTCATCGCCTCGGCCCTCGACGGCTATGAAGGCCAGGCCACCATTGTCTGCCACGGAAGACGCCACCGCCTCCAGCCGACACCCCTCGCCATCATGGCCCTCGGCCTCCGGCAGGGGGATTCCTTCAGGCTGGACGTGACTGGCCCCGAAGAGGAGACCCTCTGCGACCGCCTGGCCGACCTCTTCTCGCGCAAATACGACTTCACCTGAAAACATGACCACTCACACTAGGGAGCAACACCGAATGGACAAGAACGCGCTGCCTCAGAACCTAGTCGGCAACTGGATTTGGATGAGCGACGGAACACGGCCCGGCGAAAGCCGGCAGTTCTTCCGGCGCGATTTCGTCATCGACCGCCTGCCATCCACCGCTGAACTGTGGGTGGCCGCAAGCACCACATTCCAGCTCTATCTCAACGGCCGCCTGACAGGCCTCCAGTCCCGCCCATGCCCGCAGCCCAACTGCGTCCATGTGTCGCACCTCCCCGTCAATTTCCTCCTCCAGCAGGGCATCAACCAGATTGCGGTGCAGGTCTTCGATGCGGGCAAGGCGCTGGCCAACAGGCCGGAATGCCAGCCCGGCCTGTGGCTTCAGCTGGACATCGACGACGAGCCCTTCCTGTGGACCAACGACGAATGGATGGGGATCGTGCCGGGCGCCTACATCGCCTCCGGCATCGACCAGGCCGTGGAGGGCGTGCAGACCGAGATGGTGGATTTCAACACCTATCCGCACGAATGGCAGACCGTTCCCTTCACGCCCTACCGCAGCAACCAGACGAGCGGCACGCCGGCCCCCATCACGGAGAAGGGCGCGGCCATGCGGTGGAAATACCCGAAGACGGTCATCCCCATCGAGCTGATGCGCAGCCGCCTCGTGCCAGAAGGCCTCAATGCCGAACTGACGGAGCACCTGGACTGGGAGGCGCCGCTGGTCGCCGGCCGGTTCCACGAGAGCAACCAGGCGCTATGGGTCAACTTCCGGAACCAGACCCATGGGCGGCAGGGCGGCGTCTTCACGGCGGAGACCTTCGTCTATTCCAAGGAGGACCGCTGGTACAACGCGGAATGCTACTGCAACCGCCCCTACCGCCTCTTCCTCAACGAACAGGTCCTCTCCGAACAGGCGATCCCGCCGCCGCCCGTCCACACCACCGCCGCCCCGCGCGGTGAAAAGCCACTCGCCATGTCGGAGTACTGCCCCACGGAGGTGGCCCTCCATCTGGAGGCCGGCTGGAACCGCCTCTTCCTCGTGCTGGACGCCGCCGCCAGCGGACACGGCCTCACCCTCATCTTCACCAACTGCCCCGCCAACACCCTCGGCATCCACGTGCGCCCCAACGGCAAGAGCGCCAGCGGCTGGATGGTCGCAGGGCCCCTGCGGACCCCCTTCGCACAGATCCTGCCCAGCAGGGCCATGCAGGAAGTCATCCGCACGGAATTCCTCCTCGACAAATCGCCCGCCTGGGACATCGCCGTCCTCCAGCGCACCTTCGAGTACGTCAGCGGACGCGTGTCGGACGTGGAGGTCGTGCGTCAGGGCGAGCCCGAGCAGCCGAAGCGCGAGCGCCTCTTCCGCTTGGGCGAGAAGAGGTACATCATCTTTGACTTCGGGCGCACCTTCTATGGCTACCTCTGCGTCGCCGCCCAGGGGCACGAGGGCGACGTCGTCGACGTCGTCTGCGGCGAGCAGCTGACCGACGACAGGGTGCTCGCCTTCACGGGCGGCCGCCGCAGCATCGCGACCCTCACCCTCAGCGGCAACGACGACCGGTGGATCTCCGACGTGGCCTACGGCGTGCGCTACATCATGTTCCAGGTCCGCAAGAGCGCGGGCGCCGTCCACATCCGCAACCTGCATCTGCGCGCCTCGGTGGCCAAGCCCCGCCGCGACGGCGGCTTCTTCGAGTGCTCCGACCCGACGTTCAACAAGATCTGGCAGACGGGCGTGGACACGCTCTCCTCCACGCTGCAAGGCAGCTACATAGACGCGCCCTGCGGCGAACACGCCCAATACATCGCGGACGCCATGATCCAGTCGTGGGCGGGCTACCATGCCTTCGGCGCCTACCACCCCTCCGCGCGCGCGCTGAAGGCCTTCGCCAGCACGCAGCTCGAAAGCGGCGAACTCAACGCCGCCTGCCCCAGCGGCCTCCTGCAGATCCTGCCCGACTACTCGCTGCTATGGGTCATCTGGCTGGCGCGACACATCTCCTACACGGCCGACATGACCCTGCTGGAGCGGCTGCTCCCCTGCGTCGAAAGGCTCCTGCGCTGGTATGAAGACCTTGCCGAAGCCCCTGACGGCCCGCTGGGCGACCTCTCCCCCTTCCTGGGCGCCTCACCCTTCCTCGACCAGGACGACAACATCGACAGGGGCGGCATCTGCACAGGCCTGAACGCCCTCTACGCGGCCGCCCTCCATGCGGCCGCCACTTTGGAAGGCGCCGCCAACGCCCCGCAGAAGAGCCATCTCTACACGCAGCGCGCCCTGTCGGTGGCCGCCTACATGCGCGAACTGACATGGGACGATGCAAACGGCCTCTTCGCGGACTGCATCGTCGGCGAGGCGCGCAGCAGCCACTGCTCCTGGCAGACCAACGTGCTGGCTTTGTACGGCGGCCTTGCCGCCTCGGACGAGCAGGCCGCACAGATCTGGGAGGCGCTCTTCAGCGACGAAGCCCCCTTCCTGCGCTTCGAGCCGCGCGAAAGCGAAAACCCCTATTTCAAGTTCTTCATTCTGGAGACCGCCTTCCGCCTGGGCAAGGGCGTCTGGGCCTTGCAGATGCTCAAGGGCTACTGGGGCGCCATGCTGGAGGCCGGCGCCACCACGTGGTGGGAGATGTTCTCCCCCACCATCAACGAAGACCACCGCATCTACAGCCGCTGCCACGGCTACGGGACATCCCCCAACGCCTACCTCGTCACCGAGCTGGCGGGCATCCGGCCGCATCCCGACGGCCGCGGCATGGCCCATGTCATCTTCGCGCCGCAGTTCCTGCCCGGCATGAAATGGCTGAAGACCATCGTCCCGACCCCCCTGGGCACCCTGGCCGTCGAATGGCATTTCACAGAGGACGACGCCCTCGACATCTCCATCTCCTCCTCCTACGGCGTGGAGGTCGATCCCGTCATCGACGAGGCCTACGCCGACCGCGTGACCTTCAATGTCTCCAGCAGCGTCATCGTCCGCCTCCCCGAAAATCTCGACGACGAGGGGGCAGAGATCGCCGAAGAGGACGAAGGGGCGCTGTAGGATTCCGGCATGTACGCGAAGTCGCTTCTTTTTCTCTCCGCGCTGCTGCTGGCGCTCGCGTTGCTCTTCCTGCCGGCGGGCGCCTCCCTGCGCCTCCGCCGGCTCGGCCATGCGGTGACCTCGCCCGCCGAGGAGATGGCCGCCATGGGAGGGCGCGTCGTCCGCGAGGCCCTCGGCGGCCTGCCGCCAAATTTCACGCTTGAGGAGCGCGACAGGCTCCTCAAGGAGGCCGCCGAGGCGAAGGCCGCCCTCCAGGCCGCCAATGGCACAAAGGATAAGCTCGAGGCGGAGAACCGCACACTGCACGCCCTCTTCCGCCATATCCGCGCCACCCGCGCCTATTCGGTGGTGGTGGCGGAGGTGGTGCAGCCGCCGGCGTGGCGCTCCGCGACGGCGGAGGTCCGTATCGACAGGGGAGCCGCGAACGGGCTGCGGCCAGGCCAGGCCGTCCTGACGACGGAGGGGCTCGCGGGCGTCGTCACGCAGGTCACCGCCCGCCGCGCCGTCGTCCGCCTGACCGGCGACGCGCGCTTCACCATGGCGGGCGAGATCCCCTCGCGGCAGGTCAGCGGCATCGTGGAGAGCGACGGTCATGGCGGCCTCCGCATGACCTCGCCCATGGGAACCGGCTATGCCAACGTCCTCCACGGCGACCAGGTCTTCACCACCGACATGGCGGGCGAGGAGATGCAGCCCGGCCTCCTCATCGGCACAGTCACGCGCGTCTCGACGGCGGCAGACGGCACGCCTGTCTATGACCTGGCCCCCCCCTGCCCTGCAGATGCGGCGACGGGGCTTCCCTCCGGGCGCTTCCTCATGGTCGTCCTCCCCGCCTTCCAGTAGCCGCCATGCGCCAAGCCCCCTCCAGCAAGCAGCAGGCCCCCTCCCTCGTGGAATTCGAGGTGACGGTCCATCCGGAGGCCTTCAGGCGCCTTCTTTCGCCGCGCGGCGGCCTTCTGGGCCTCTTCCGATATGCGCTGCTGGCCCTCATGGTCTATCTTTCGCTGGGCTTCCAGCTGACGCTGCCACGCTTCCTTCCGGAGCTTCAGGCGAATCCGCTGGTGCTGATGCTGGCCTTCATCGCCCTGCGCAGCGAAGGCGCCCTCCTGCCCTCCGCCTGCGCATTCCTCATGGGCCTTCTGCTGGACATCGGGCTGGAGATGCCGTTGGGCGGCAACGCAGCCCTGCTGGTGGCCTCGACCGCGCTTGTCCACCTCTGCGGCCACGGCGGCCTGCGGACAATGCGGCAGGCGTGGCTGGCGGCCGCCCTAGCGGGCTTCCTGTCCAACGGCCTCTACAGCATCGGAACGCTGCTCTTCCTGACGGGGGGCCTCCCCCCCGTCGCGCGCCTCGCGCTCCTGCCCCGCTGGGTGCTGCTGGGCACCTTCCTGGCGGCGGCCGCCTACGCGCCGCTCCTCTTCGCCACCGCCGACTGGCTGCTGCCCGCCCCCAAGGCGCAACCTCTCCAGGCAGCCACTGCTCCCGCCCCCAAAGCCCCCCATGCTTGAATCGCTTTACATACGCAATCTGGTGCTGGTGCCCAAGCTGCAGCTGGACTTTGCGCCCGGCTTCGTCACCATCACAGGCGAGACAGGCGCAGGCAAGTCGCTTGTCATCGGCGCCCTCGCCCTCCTCTCCGGGCGACGCGCCTCCCCCTCCGTCATCAGCCATGGCGCCGACCATTGCGAAGTCGCCGGCGTCTTCCGGCTGAACGACTCCTTCGCCGCCCTCAAGAAGCGTATCGACGACAAACTGGAGGAATTGGGACTGCCGCCCTGCGAGGAGGGGCGCCTCATGCTCCGCCGCGTCCTCTCCGCCAACGGCAGCCGCGCCTTCGTCAACGGCTCCCCCGTCACCGCCGGCGTCCTCCGCCTCTTCGGCGAGGCCCTCGTGGACATCCACGGCCCCAACGAGAACCAGTCCCTCCTCCTGCCCGCCCGACAACTGCGGCTGCTGGACAGCTTTGGAAGCTATCATCCTCTGCTGGAAGAGGGCACAGCCTCATGGAACACGCTGGAGGCCCTCCGGAAACGCCGCGCCGAACTAGAAGGGGCCGGCCTGACGCCGGAGGAACTCTCGCTGCTGGAGCACCAGTTGCAAGAGATTGACCGCGCGGAACTCCATCCGGACGAAGAAGAGACCTTGGCGGATGAGCACCGCCGCGCCGCCGGCGCGCAGCGCCTTTGCGAACTCTCCGGCCAGCTGGCCGGAGTGCTTGGGCAGAATGACGACTCGCTCGTCGACAGCCTCTCCGCCGCCATCAGGGGCGCAGAGGAGCTGGCGGAAATCGACCCCAAGGGCGGCGAAGAGTTCCTCAAGCGCATGAACGCCGTCTCGGAGGAGCTCTCCTCCCTCTCGGCCGACTTGCAGGACTACAACGCCTCCCTCGACCTCGACGGCGAGGCGTTGCAGCGCCTTGAAGAGCGCCTCGCCCTCGTGCAGGCGCTCAAACGCCGCTACGGCCCCACCTATCAGGATGTCATCGACACAGGCGAACGCATCCGCGCACGCATCCGCAACGCCACCGGCCGCGTGGAGGAGCTCCAGCGGTTGCAGGAGGAGGAGGCCGCCGCAAGAGCCGCCTTCGAGACGCTGTGCGGCCGCCTGACCGCCGCGCGCCGCAAGGCGGCCGGCACATTGGCGGAAGCCATCGCCGGCAAGCTGAAGCGCCTCGGCTTCCTGAAGGCGGCCTTCGAGGTGCGGCTGGAGGCGGCCGCCGGTTCCGCCACGGGGGCCGACGCCTGCGAGTTCTGCCTTTCCCCCAATCCGGGAGAGCCGCTCTCGCCGTTGCGGGAGTGCGCCTCCTCCGGCGAAATCGCCCGCGTCATGCTGGCTGTCAAGAGCGTCCTCTCCGATGCGGACGAGCTGCCCATCATGGTCTTTGACGAGATCGACGCCAACATCGGCGGCCGCACGGCGGGCGCCGTCGCCGCCGAACTGCGCGCCCTCGGCAGGCGCCACCAGATCTTCTCCATCACCCACCTGCCGCTCATCGCCGCCGCAGGCGACGCCCACTATCTCGTCGAGAAGCGCGTCCAGGGCGAGCGCACAATCACCACCATGGCCCCCGTCGAAGGCGACGGCCGCGTGGCCGAGCTGGTGCGCATGCTCGGCGCCGACGAGAACGACAGGGCGGCCGTCGCCCACGCCCGCGAAATGCTTGAGGAAATACCATGCGCAAAGTAGCCCAGTTCCCCCGAATATGGTGCCTCCTTCTGGCGGCCCTCCTGCTGGCCGGCTGCGCCCGCAAGGACGTGAACATGCTGATGTCGCAAGCGTATGCATCCGCGCACATGGGCGACCTGAGCCGGGCACAGGAGCTGACCGCCGAATGCCTCAAGCAGAACGCCGCCTACATGCAGGCGCGCCTCCTCAACAACTACTGCCGCTTCTGCCGCCAGGACAGCGAGGGCGACCGCAAGCAGGCCCTCTACGACCTCTCAAAATGCACCATCCTCGAACCCGAAAATTTCGACTGCTGGTATTTCTACGGATGGGCGCTGGCCCAGTCCGGGCAGACGCAGCAGGCCATCGTCCCGCTGGAAAAGGCGCTGGCGCTGCTGCCGCCCAAAGGCGGTCCGCGCCCAAAAGTGCAGCTGCTGTTGGGGCGCTGCTATACGGAGAACAATCTTCAGGACAAGGCGCTGGCCATCCTGCAGCCCCTTCAGATACGCGACCCCTACCGCAACTGGCCTGAACTCTATAACAGCCTGGGCATGATGGCATTGCGCAGGAAGCAGAGTGCCCAGGCCGTGCGTTTCCTCCAGGAGGGCCTCCGGCACGACCCCGGCAATGAAGTGCTCCTGCGCAATCTGGCCGTCGTCCATGACGTCTATATGGACAGCCCCGCCGAGGCCTGCAACTACTACCGCCAGTGCCTGAAGCGCACAATCGACCGGGGCGACAAGGAGGAGGCGCAGCAGCTCACGCGCCGCCTCATGCAGGTCAGCCGCCGCGTCAAGAAATGACTATCGCGCCATGAGGATTCCGGAGACCATCGTAGAGGAGATCATGCGCAAGGCCGACATCGTCGAGGTCGCGCAGAGCTTCTTTGAGTTGAAGAAGGCGGGCGACAACGACTTCAAGGCGTGCTGCCCCTTCCACAACGAGAAGACGCCCTCCTTCCACATCAACCGCGCCAAGCAGGTCTACCACTGCTTCGGATGCGGCGCCGGAGGCAACCTCATCACCCTCGTCAAGGCCATGGTCAACACCGACTACGTGGGCGCCATGGAGTGGCTCGCGCGGAAATACGGCGTCACCATCCCCGAAAACTACGACGACGGCGTCTCGGCCGGCGACGCGCGCCGCAGGCGCCAGTTCCACGACGACGGCCTGCGGCTGCTGGACGCCGCCGCCGGCTGGTTCCAGAGCCGCCTCAACGCCCCCGAAGGCACCGCCGCGCGCGAATACCTCAAGTCGCGCGGCATCGACGACGCCACCGTCGCGCGCTACCGCATCGGCTATGCGCCCGACGCATGGGACGCCTTCGCCGTCTGGGCGCAGGCCAACGGCTTCTCCCCCGCCCTCCTCACTGCCACCGGCCTCTGCCTCCAGAAGGAGAACGGGCGCCTCACCGACCGCTTCCGCAACCGCCTCATGTTCTCCATCTGCGACGAGCTCTCGCGCGTCGTCGCCTTCTCCGGCCGCGTCCTGGAGGCGGCGGTCAAGACCGCCAAGTATGTCAACAGCCCCGAGACCGAGTTCTTCCACAAGAGCTCCATCCTCTACGGGCTGAACATCGCGCGGCTGGCCTTCCGCAAGGCCGGCTGGGCGCTCGTCTGCGAGGGGCAGCTGGACGTCATCGCCTGCCACCGCGCGGGCCTGGAGCAGGCCATCGCCTCCCAAGGCACCGCCTTCACCGAGGAGCATGTGCGGATGCTGACGAGGGCCAGCGTGAAGACCGCGCATCTGGCCTTCGACGGCGACGGCGCCGGCCTGCACGCCACGCTGAACACCATCAAGCTGCTCTACGGCGCCGGCATCCAGCCTCTCATAACCACCCTGCCGGAGGGCGAGGATCCGGATGGCCTCTTCCGCAAAGGCGGCGCGGAGGCGCTCCGGCAGGTCATGTCCATCGCCGAACCCGCCATCCCCTTCGCCTTCCGCTTCTTCCAAAACGAACACCCCGACGGAACGCCGGAGGCGCGCAGCAAAATCGCCAACGAGATGGCCGCCGTCATCGCCTGCATCCAGGACGACGTGGCGCGCGTCGGCCACGCCCAATGGCTCGCCGACCAGCTCTCCATCCCCCAGGAAATTTTCCTCAACCTGCTGGACAGCCAGCGCCAGAAGCTTCTGGAGGAATCGCGGCGCGAGTTCCGTCCGGAAGGAGCCGCCATGCGGCCGGCCACGCCCACGCCGCAAGTCGTCCCCATGGCGGTTCTGGAGCGCGGGAACGACCGTGCGGCCGTCAGTTTGGCGACCGCCGCCCTCGATCTCGCCCTCCACTACCAGGAGGCAGCCAAGCAATTTGCCGCCTCCAGCGCTTTCTGGCGCCTCACGGGAGACGCCCCCGTCTTCCAGGCCCTCAATTTCCTCCTGGCCAACACGGCCGAAAACGAATGGGCGGAGAGCGTGAACGCCATTGCGCAGGGCGATTGGGCCACCGACACCATTGTCAGCCGCCTCCTGCTCGCCTCGGACTTCGGCCAGGATGGCGGCGACAATGCGGAAGCCGCCCTGCCTGACATGCCCGCACAGGCCGTCGCGGACTGCCTGAAGCGTGCCGAAAGTATGGCGCTGGAGGCAGAGCAGGTCCGCCTCAGGGCGCAGCTCGCGCAAGCCCCCCAAAATGGAGGCAATGCGGATTCCGGCACGGACATCTCCGCCAGCGAGGAAGCCGCCCTCCGCGAGGCCTTCAACTTGGCCAGAAATCGCAAATCATTGTGGGGCAAATAGATATGAACAAAGCGACATATGTCTGCCGTCTTTCGGATGACTACGCCGACATCGCCGCCATCCACGACGCCCTCAACCAGTGGAACTGCCAGCGCAACGGCGACCCCTTCCGCGAGATCCGCGCGCCGCGCGTGGACGGCCAGATGGCCCTCGTCGCCTGCGACGCCGACGGCGGCGCCCACGGCGGTCTCGTCTTCCACTGGATGGAGGAGAAGCCCGCCTGCCTCTTCATCGACTACCTCTATCTTGACGACACGATGCGCGGGCACGGCAACGGCGCCCGCCTGATGGAGGAGTTCCTCTCGTGGGCCAAGGCCCACGGCGCGACGGCCGTCGAGGTCACCTCCAACGACTTCCAGGCACCTGAATTCTATCGGCGGATGGGATTTGCGGTGACCGGAAGCACTCCGAACC
>JAEEGL012826952.1_pt1 | contig 10802 bp, 6 predicted proteins | sample 9134231 | NCBI WGS metagenome assembly JAEEGL01 (sample SAMN16246548, study PRJNA631951) | gut metagenome | biome: gut microbiome; feature: rumen; material: fiber-attached | host: Bos | place: Iran: Karaj | collected 2018-10
ACTACTTCGACACGATCGAGACGCTCGACATCCTCGACTGCAACGGCGGCGACCACGGCTATCCGTTCGCGACGAACTTCAATCCCGAGATCAACATCCGCGAAGTCGCCGCGAAGGGGTCGTATTGGGTTGCAGATCCCAAGGACGACAAGCCCGAAGTCGCCGTCGAGAACAAGAAGGCGTTCGACAAGGGATATTGGGTCGAGACCGCGCCGATGGCGATCAAGCGCGTCTACAACTTCGACCAGGTTGGCGAGAAGGACATGTACCTCCTCCACCACGAGGAACTTGAGTCGCTCGGCTGCAACCTGAAGGGCATCAAGCGCATCCGCTTCTTCATGACCTTCGGACAGAGCTACCTGACGCACCTGAAGTGCCTCGAGAACGTCGGCATGACGCGAATCGACCCGATCGACTTCAAGGGACAGAAGATCGTCCCGATCGAGTTCCTGAAGGCGCTCCTCCCCGACCCCGCGACGCTCGGGCCGCGTACCAAGGGCAAGACGAACATCGGCTGCATATTCCACGGGCTCAAGGACGGGAAGGTCGTTGACTACTACGTGTACAACGTCTGCGACCACCAGGAATGCTACGCCGAGGTCGGCTCGCAGGCGATAAGCTACACGACCGGCGTCCCGGCGATGATCGGCGCGAAGATGTTCCTCGAGGGCAAGTGGACCGAGAAGGGCGTCCACACCTGCGAGGAGTTCGACCCGGATCCGTTCATGGCCGAGCTGAACGTGCAGGGGCTTCCCTGGACTGAAAACTTCAACCCGGTCAAGGTGGACTGACGCCGATGCTGCGCTACGCCGCGAGAAGACTGCTGGAGCTGATCCCGACCACGCTCGGGATCCTGCTCCTTGCGTTCGTCCTCTTCAACGTGGTAGTCGGCTCGTCGCCGGCCCTCACGATCCTGGGGAAGGGCGCGGACGAGAGGTCGATCGCGGCGTTCAACAAGCGCTACGGATACGACAAGCCGCTCATCGTCGGCAAGTGGGGGAGCGTCGAAGGGGAGAAGGCCTGGAAGGGGCTCCTCGACAGCCAGTTCTGCTCGTTCGTGAAGGGCGTCGCCACGGGCGATTTGGGATACTCCACCAAGATGAACGAGCCGGTGAAGGACGTCCTGAAGCGCGGCGTCGGGCCTTCGCTCTCGCTCACGGTGCCGATCCTCGTCGCGGGCACGCTGTTCGCGCTTGCGCTCGCGATGCTCTCCGCCGCGTTCCGCGGGGGCGCGGTGGACAAGACCATACTTTTCTTCTCCGCCGCGCTGATGAGCGTCAACTACGTCATCTGGGTCCTCCTCGGGCAGTTCCTGCTCGCCTTCAAGGCCGGGTGGTTCCCGATTTGGGGGTACGGAGGGGCGATGTACCTCGCGCTGCCCGTGATCATCGGCATCGTCAGCTCGCTTGGTATGGACGTCCGGTTCTTCAGGACCGCGATACTCGACGAGCTGTTCAAGCCGTACGTCCTCACGGCGCGGTCGAAGGGTCTTTCGCGCGTGGTGATAATGACGCGGCACGTCCTGCGCAACGCGCTCATCCCGATCGTGACGTACATCTCGCTTTCGATACCATATCTTTTCACCGGCTCGCTTCTGCTTGAGAGCTTCTTCGGCATTCCGGGGCTCGGGTCGGTTTCGATAAACGCGATACAGTCGGGCGACCTGGCGGTGGTGAGGGCGCTTGTCGTGTTCGGCGCGCTGGTCTACCAGGTCGTCAACCTGGCGACGGACCTCCTGTACGCGGTCCTCGACCCGCGCATAAGGCTTTCGAAGTGACGCGCCTTTTCGTTGCGCGGGATGCGTCGCGGCGCTGGCGATGTCTGCGGTACAGTGATCATGCCGCAAACGACGTCCGCCTCGCGTCAGCTGACGGGACTCGCCGCCGCGACCCCCGCCCGTATTTGATCAATATATGAAGAGACAGACCCTTCCGTATATGATGCTGGCAGATAGTTTAAGAGTGTGTAGCTGCGCACCACATCGCGGCCGTTGCAGTTGCCAAAATGGGACAGCCTATTTTGATGCCCTGCGGTAGCGGTAGCCGTCGAACGAGGTAGCGCTGAAAAGCTTCCAGACGGGCAGAACGTCTCCGTTGGGCTGGATACGGTCGCTCATCTGCGAAACGCGCATCACCTCGTCAAGAGGCGCTTTGTACACGACATTTCCGTCGATGGCTATCTCAAGACGGCCATCGGCCGTGCAGAGCCTGAACGAATGTGAGTCGTTCCGGACAAGCGCGCCTTCCGCAACCACAAGTGTTGGCGCTCGTCCGATTTCCAGGAATTCCTTCTCGACATCCTTGCGGCCGTTTTCGCGGTTGGCTGAGGTGAACGTCTCGACCGCATATCGGTCTCCCTTGTCGTCGCGACTGAATGAGATGTACGGATACGCCCACGAACTGTCATCGGCGCAGAATCCCGAATACGGTCTTCCAAGCCCCCATCCGATGTTCCATGTCTTCTGCTTCCCGTTCCCCTTCTCGAAATGCACCGTCGCCTCGTACTCGACGCCGATTCCGGGAAGCGCCGTGGTGAGGCGGTAGAATCCCTTTCGCCCGCGCCTCTCCAGTCTCGCCCTTCCGTCGGCCTCGGTGCGCGTCATCGACCACCAGTGGTTGGCTTCGCTCCCGAAGCGCGTTGGCATGACGTCAACCCATCCGCCCGCCTTTTCCTGGACGGCGAGCCTCATTGCAAAATAGCGGTTGGCCGCAAGATACTTCTCCGCTTCGCTGGGACGCCCGATTTTCTGGAGCGCTTCGTACATCTTGAACGCATCGTCAATGCGCCCGTCCGCCGCAGCCTCTTCCGCATCGAGAAATTCCTTCGCACGCGGGCTTTGGCAGAGTATGTCGAACATATAGCGGAGCGCCACGCTCTCGTTGGCTGGCGAGTACGTGTTCTTCAGCCAATGCGCGTCGTCATATCCCGACAAAGGCTTTTCTATCGACTTCCACCAGCGTCGTGCCTCCTTCCAGTCGCCGAGCTGCATCGCAAGACCCATGCCCATGCCTCGGAACACGTCACGCGACGGCATGAACCTCGAATCCGGCGCCGCCGCGTAAGCCTCGAACATTCCGTACAGCGCCTTCGCAAGGTCGGGCGTCACGACCTTGGCGAACACGCCCTTCTGGGACATTCCCTGCGTCTCCGCCACCAGTATCTTCTGCAATGCGTCGGCTGCGGCGCGATACGAGAACGTGGAGCGCACGTCCACGTTTGTCGCACATTCCCAGATTACGTCAAGGAGGAATCCCGTGGATCCGCCCCAGCGCGACGTCTGGAAGTGCAGGAAGCGCTCCACGGTCTCGGCGCTCCTGTCCAGCGAATTGGAGATCGCGACGGCGCACCAGTGCAGTGGGTCGCCCGCCGAGCCGCACGAACGCCCGGCGAGGCTCGACAACTGCATGGCGGCGCGCGTCTCCTCCGGACGCAGCCGGACTGCCGCGAGCAGATTCGACTCCGCCGCACGGTTGCCGTCGGCCCATCCCCTCCAACCTTCGTCCGTCACATCCTTCGCCCACCCCGAACCGCGCGCGTCAGACGCCCTGTCCATGGACGCGGCCGCATTCTCGCACAGCGTCAGGTACTCGTCTCCGAACGCCACGACCACGCCCTCCGAAAGGTTCACCTGTTCGGAAAACCGTTCAAGTATCCGCCTGTCCGCAGACTTGTAGATGCCGGCGACGTGGGCGAACGACTTCTCGAGTTCGGAGATCGCGTCTTGAAGGGGCTTTTTCGGTTCGTCCTCCTTCCGTGATATGTGATACTTCGCAGACGTCACCGCATACGCTCTCAGAATGAAGCCGAGCACCGGTTCGCGCTTGAAGTCGTGGCTTCTGGCGGCGTCCTTGAATATCGAATTCCCCTGCCAGTACCGGTCGTCCCCGCTGATTCCGATATAGTGGACGATTGCGACCGCCGCGTCGCGGCATTTCGCGCGCCAGAGTTCGTGCGCGGCGCACTTCTCCTCGCCGGACGGGAACTCCGCACGGCCGGTCGCGAGGCAACGGGCCAGTGCGGAACGGACAAGCCGAAGTTTCTCGACGTCTTTTGCGGACATCCCCTTCGGCGGCGCAAGCGTCTCCACGAGATGCCTTTCGTAGAACGGCATGGCGATGTTCGTCCAGTATTCCGTTTCGAATCTCGCATCCGCCCGATGCGGAAGATTCAAGGACTCCCGGCGGACGTGCAGGGATTCATCCTCGTATTCCTCATCGTCGCCATCGTCGTCCGAGGCCTGCTTGGCGTTCATTTTCGCTTCCTCGTAGGCTCTCAATGATTCTTTCATCGCATTGAAGGCCTTTTCCTGTCCGTCGATCAGTTTCTTCTTGCGATCCTCCATGTTCTTCGGAACGACCATGGCCTTCGCCTCGGCGAAGGCCTTCTCGTACAACGGTACGTACTTCGCATACACATCCTCGAACATGAGTCCCTGCGCATACTTCATCGCCTTGCGCATGTACTTCTTCTTTTCCGCCTTCGGCATGTCCTTCTTCGGCTCCGGAAACTTCTCCTTGACTTTCTCGAACACAGCCATCGACTCCTTTTCCATCTGCTTGTCATGGCGGTTCAGCGCGTCCTCAATCGGCTTGATGTACTTCTTCACGTCGGGCGCATCGCGGATTTCGGCGTCCAGTTTCTCAATGTACTTCTCCGGGCCGCCACTCTCGTATCCGAGCCTGGCCACCTCCTCACCCTTGGAATCAAGGACGACCACCGTGGGAAATCCCTCTACGCTGAACTTCTCTACGAGTTTTGGGTTCTCCTTCGCCGCCTTGGGCGTGAGGAGCGACTCGTCGGCCGGCGAATCAACCATGAGAAGCACGTATTTCCGAGCGGCGGCCTTGCGGAACGCATCTGTCGCGAACACTTCCTTGTCGAGGCGTTTGCACCATCCGCACCAATCGCTTCCCGAAAAGTCGACGATGATGCACTTGCCTTCCGCCGCCGCCTTCTTGAGTGCTGCGTCGTAGTCGTCAAGCCACCCTTCGGGGGTTGACGTCTTCGCGAAAGCGAACGAAACGGCGAACGCCGCGCACAATGCCAGCACCGCCCCTGATGTCCTGTTTTTTCCCACCATGACTGCTTTCCTTTCTACCGCTGAGTTAGTTGCAGAAACCCTCTTTCGTGTCGTCTGCGAACGCGACTTGCGCGACTATGGAACGAGCGTTTCATTTAGTGGACAGTTTATCACAATTCCACCTTTAGCGCAAGAGTGTTTTTAGAACACGAAATCCGCCGCATATGCCGCTTGGTTCGGGCGCATCTACATTTTTCATCCGCGCATATTTTGAAACAACTGAAACAACTTGCAAAAACAACTTTTTCTTCTCGCCGCGTAACTACGCGGCGTTCTTGAATCGGCGGGCGGTTGCCCGCCGCAAAGGGAAGTTGTTTCAGACAAGTTGTTTCCCATCATTAGAGGATGTGGTGGTGAATTATACAGATGCGCCCGCTTGGTTCGCAAGCGCTCAAGAAGGGTTGAAAACAAGTTTCCGTTGTGATATACTCAAACATCAAACGACAAAACGGAGACACAGTAAATGCAGAACATAAGATACGAAGCTTTCGGACGCGTCGCGGCGTTGGCAATCGCCGTCGCCGCGCTGACCACGGCGGACGCCGCGGCCCCGAAGTACGTGTTCATGTTCCTCGGCGACGGGATGTCCACCCCGCAGCGGATGATCGCCGAGGAGTACGCGCTCGCGACGGGCCACGGCCCGCTGACGCTCAACCACCTGAAGATGCAGTCCTCGGCGCGCACGTGTTCGTCGACGTCGCTCATCACGGACTCCGCCGCCGCCGCGACGGCGCTCGCCTGCGGCGTCAAGACGTACAACGGCGCGGCGGGCGTCGACGCCGACGGGAAGAGAGTCGAGAACATACTCGAGGTCGCGCACCGCAAGGGGCGCAAGGTCGGCGTCGTCACCTCGGTCACGATCAACCACGCGACCCCCGCCGGGTTCTGCGCCCACCGCAAGCACCGCGGCCGCCTCTACCAGATCGGGCTCGACCTCGTCGACTCCCCCTACGAGTACTTCGCCGGCGGCGGCTTCGACGGCAAGCAGAACGACAAGAAGGACCCGCAGTACCGGGGCGACCTCCTGGAGCTCGCAGAGAAGGCGGGCTTCTCCGTCGCCACCAACCTGGCCTCGTTCCGCGCGTTCAAGCCCGGCCGCCGCGCGTTCTACCGCGGCGACGACGGGGAACTTCAGTACGCGATCGACGCGGACGGCACGCAGCCCACGCTCGCCGAGATGACGGCGAAGGGCGTCGAGCTCCTCGACGGGCCGCAGGGCTTCTTCCTCTTCGTGGAGGGCGGCAAGCTCGACCACGCCGGGCATGCCAACGACACCGCGACGAACCTCCGCGAGGTCCTCGCGCTCGACGACGCCGTGCGCGTCGCGAAGGAGTTCCAGGACAAGCACCCCGACGAGACGCTCATCCTCGTCGTCGGCGACCACGAGACGGGCGGCATGGCGATGGGCTTCGGCGGGGCGGGCTACGCGCTCCACCTCCGCCGCCTCTCCCGCCAGCGCTGCTCGTGGGAGCAGTTCGAGCGCAAGGTGAGAAGGGCGAAGTCCGCCGCGAGGAAGGAGGGCAGGCAGTTCACGTTCAAGGACGCGCAGTCGCTCCTCGAGAAGTGGTTCGGCTTCGACTTCGGCAAGGTCGGCAAGGACTCCGGCGACGCCGCCGCCGGCGGCAAGTTCGCGAAGCGCAGGCTCAACGCCGGGCGCGACGACGAGATATGGCTCACCGCCGCGGACATCAAGCGGCTCGAGAACTCGTTCAGGCGCAACGGGCTGCAGTTCACCGCGATCCACATCATGAGCGCCAAGGCGGGCGTCGGCTGGTCCTCGACCGCGCACACCGCGCTCCCCGTCATGTGCACAAGCGAGGGCGTAGGCGCGGACTCGTTCACCGGGCTTCTCGACAACACGGACATAGCGAAGCGCCTGAAGGCGCTCTTCGAGTGACGGAATGGCACGTTCAGGCAACATAGCCGCCACGCTGGTCCTGGCCGCCGTCTGCGTGGCGCTCTGGTTCGCGCCCCCCCCGCAGGTCTCATTCGTCCAGGAGGGCGAGACCCGGCGCGCGCGCGTCGTGGAGATCGACGACTCCACCGTCGAGACGCACGGACTGCTCAGGTTCGGAACGCAGCATCTCAAGGTGCTGCTGCTCGACGGCCCCCGCAAGGGCGAGACGTTCTCCGCCGTGAACGAGATCCGCGCGCAGATGGACCTCGACAAGCACTTCGTCCCTGGCGACACCGCAGTCGTCGTCGAGAGGGGCGACGAGGACCCGAAGGAGGACGTGATTATCGCCCGCGACCACTGGCGGGCCGGATGGGCGCTCGCCATATTCGCCGCGTTCGCCGCGCTCCTCTGCGTCTTCGGCGGCTTCACGGGCGCGAAGGCGCTCTTCAGCTTCGTCTTCTCGGCGCTCGTCATCTGGAAGGGCGTCATACCGCTCGCGCTCAGGGGCTGGCCCGCGTCGTGGACCTGCTTCGGGGCGGTCTGCCTCCTTTCCGCAGTCATAATGTACCTCGTCGCCGGGTGGACGCGCAAGGGCCTCGCGGCGTTCGCGGGGACTGCCGTGGGCGTCTTCGCCGGGCTCGCGATGGCGCATGCCTTCGGGCGGCTCATGCACATCAACGGCGCGACGCTCCCGTACGTCCAGGCGCTACTCTACTCGGGGTACGAATTCCTCGACCTCCAGGACGTCTTCATCGGCGCGATGGCGCTCGCGAGCTCCGGCGCGGTCATGGACCTCGCGATGGACATAGCGAGCGGCGTCGAGGAGGTCGCCCGGCACAACCCGGCCCTCCCGCGACGGGAGCTGCTGCTCTCCGGCTTCAGGATCGGACGCAGCGTCGTGGGCACCATGACGACGACGCTCCTTCTCGCGTACTCCGGCGGCTACATCACGCTGCTGATGATGTTCGCGGCGCAGGGGACGCATCCGCTTGACATAGTGAACTCCACGCTCGTCTCCGCCGAGCTGGTGAAGACGCTGATAGGCAGCTTCTCGCTCGTCCTCGTCGCGCCGTTCACCGCCGTCGCCGCGGCGCTCGTGTTCTCGCCCCGCCGTCGCGGCGGCCCACCCCATGTCGGAACGGTGTAACCTTTGCACCCTTGACCTGCATCAGACTTTTTCGGTTTTTTCTGCACATCTCCTTGTTTTGTGATATAATAGTGTCACAAGACAAGGAGATGTAAAATGTGCAATCGAGCTGGTGAAAAAAGAAATACGGGGCGCGGCGCATTTGGCGCGGCAGCCCTCTTTGTGGCAATGTGCGCGGCGGCGCTCCTGCCGTCGCAGAAGGCGAACGCGGCAAGCATCGCCATCGACAGCGTGCAACAGCGCTGGCCGTGGAACAACAAGGTCGATATCACCTACACGGTGACCGACGGCGACGGCTGTTTTGACGCCCGTGTGGGCAGGGTCTGCATCAAGAGCGTCGTCAACGGTGTCGAGTACGTCGCGTACGACGGCATTTCCAGCCCAGGGCGGCATACCGTCGCATGGACGAATCCGCCACAGGGCGTGAAATGCGACGACTGCAGGATGTCCGCCGAGCTGTTCCTCTCCGATCCCGTCCCGCCCGGCGACGACTACATGGTCGTAGATCTCGTGACCGGCGCCGTCACGTACGAGGGGCTCTTCGCGCCGAACGAGAAGTTCCCATCCTTCACTGGCCAGCAGCTCTCCAACGCGCGCTACAACACCGACAAGTACAAGACGACGCATTACGTTCTGCGCAAGATACCCAAAGGCACCTACAAGGCGAAGCGCGGGACAAAGGCGTTCAAGGGCTGGACGACCGACAGGGACTACTACATCGGAATCTTCTGCTGGACGACTGCGCACTACGGGAACATAATCAAGCGCACGAACGGACGGGACGCCACCCCGTGGTCTGACTACAGCCTGCAATCCCGCAGATGGACGCCTCGTGACATTCGCGGGAACACGGTTCCGGCGGGGACGGTCGCAAAATATCCCAGCGCCGACGCAGCAATCGACGCGAAGAAGTGGCGTCCACTTGAGCTGCTCAACGCGAAGACGGGGATGGCCTTCGACATCCCCACCGAGCTGATGCACGAGATCGCCTGCCGCGCCGGCACTACGACCACGTTCTTCTGGGGGAACGACGCGTCGCTCGCCCCGCAATACGCGGTCTATGGGATTTCGGGGCGCAACACCGATTCGCAGTATGCCGATCCGCCCGGCACGAGGAAGCCCAACGCCTGGGGGCTTTACGACATGGTAGGCAACGACTGGCAGTGGTGCAGGACGTATGTGGGCGAAGGGGAGCCGCCAGACGTGTTCACGCCCGGCAAGGGGGCGTCCGACCGCTGGTACGTGCGCGGGGAGAACATCTACCCCGCCGACCCGCGTCGGTTGTCTTCTGACGTACGAAGCTCTGCGTTCATCAAGAGCGGCGTAGGGTACAGCTTCCGCGCGGCGTACATCGTGCCCAACGCGGGCAACAACGGCCGCACGGCTTGTCACCTTCTACATTTTCTCCACTTCTCCACGGCCAGACTTCCCCTACTTGTGATATAATATTCATCATGAAAGTGTACCGATGCATCCTTCCGGCGCTACTCGTCGCCATGGCTGGATGGCAGGCGTCCGCACGGACCATCCCCGTGCCGACGCAGCCCGTCTCGCCGTTTGCCGACACGGAGGTGTCCACCAACGTTGCCCTCCATCTGTGCCGGACGGACGCCAGGGACGTACAGCTGCACATTCAACTCGACGGAACCGCGACGAACAACCTCGAGGTCGCGTTCGGAAGGGACTCGAACACGAACGGCGTCCTCGACGTCTCGGAGATGGAGACCGTCTATGGCTGGCGCGCGGGCCGGTACTTCATAGAGAACGTCCGCGCCTGGGAGAGGATGGAGGCGGAAGCCGCCCCGGGCGCTCTTTGCGGCGTGATTGACGTGCATGTCGCAATCGGCAGGGACTTCAGGCCAAGCCGCTTTTCGGCGACGTGCGGGGGGGCGCCGGCCTTCGGCAGCCTTTCGTCAGCGCCTCCGGCATGGCTCTTTCGAAGCGACTGGGACATGATGCGAGTGGCCCGTCGCGGCACGTGCCAGCCCGCCGAGTGGGCCCGATGCGACATCGGCTACACCAGAGGGGCCATCATCGTGAGGTGACGTGGTGGTCGCGCGTTTCTGGACATCGCTGATCCTCAAGCTCGCGTGCGCGGCGACCGTCGCGTGGCTTGTCGCGCTCATGTACGAGAAGGGCTTTCGCCCCGTGCGCGACGTCGTCGCCATGTTCAGGAGCCTGCCGAAAGTCAGCCGCGTCCTCCTCGGCGCGTTCTTCGTCGGCATGTGGCTGTTCGCCAGCATCAAGCCGGATGGAGATGGGAACGGGGAATCGGGAACGGGGAGCGGCGGAGACGGCGGCACGAACAGCGTTCAGATGGTGATTGGCCCAGGCGGCGGGCTGCAGCCGCTCGATTCGCCCGGCGCGGTCACGAATGACCAGCAGCAGGGCTTGCAGGGCGGGATTCAGCCTCCGCAGGGCGACATGGTCGGCGACTCCGCGCCCGTCACGGACGAGTGGTCGAACTTCGCGCCCATCACATCGACGAACACCACGCGCACGATCACGGGCGACGACTTCCGGCGCGGGTTCGTGATGTCGCGCGTCGGGACGGACGAGGCGTTCGACTTCTCCGCGCCGTCAAATGCCGTGGTCTGCGCCGACTGGCGCGCGTTCGGCGCGGCGACGGACTGGATTTACGTGAATGAGGGAACGGGGAACGGGGAATGGGGAATGGG
>JAEEGL013487637.1_pt1 | contig 10802 bp, 6 predicted proteins | sample 9134231 | NCBI WGS metagenome assembly JAEEGL01 (sample SAMN16246548, study PRJNA631951) | gut metagenome | biome: gut microbiome; feature: rumen; material: fiber-attached | host: Bos | place: Iran: Karaj | collected 2018-10
GCCTGTCAGTTTTAGGCTAACATCGAAAAAGTTAATCGAAATGAAGTCATCCCTCCATCGTGTCACCATGCCTGCTTTGGACATGGCTAAGATTGAGGCAGAAGATAAGGAAGACGAGGAATATGACATGCCTCCACGTTTCGGCTTTCCGCACTTTGTAGATTACGACCTCACCAATTCCGGCACATGGTATGAATTGCCAAATGGAGACAGACTTGAGCCGGGCATGTATCTCCTCACGCTCGTCATCAACGGGAAGGGTGTGGAGAAGAGGAGGATGTTATTTATAAATCGTTAAAATGCTTGAATATGAAACTGTGCAATTATTTCAAAATATTTCTTTTTGTTTTTCTCGTATTATCAATTATCCAAGCAAAAGCTGAGAATTCAGGATTGATTTCATCATCTTTATTCAAAATGCCAGAATCATCCCAATACAAGTTGTTTCCTATTGAAAAAACAATAACTGAGAGAGAAGAAATAGATATAAGTTCAATCCAAGAGTTGGTTTACAGCATGTCTGTGAATATGGATTTGAATATTACTTGTGAAGATTTCTTGGTGAGACTGATCTTGGAGGATGCTAATAACAATATATATCTAATGGCCGAATTCAATCCTATGAACACGAACTCAAATAAAATTTCCTGTGTTCAGTTTTGTGAGGAAACATCAATAATGTGGAAAGTCAGACCAAAGCAATTAAGAATATATATTTATGGAGCAGAACTTATCTTATACTCTCTTTGTTATACAGAAAATGCCAATTGTAGAAATGAGTCTGATGCCTGCAAAAAAGCAGATTCATTGAGAGAAAACCAAGCTTTGGAGAAATGCAGCATCATTAACAATTATCTGCTCAACAATCAACAATTATGGATTCCTGGAGTAACCTCTTTGAGTAAGATGAAATTCTCAGATAGGATGAGAATCATAGGAGGGTCTGAGTCATCCGTTACTGACGGAATAGAGTATTACACCTATGGTATTTTTTATTTTAAGAGCCATGATGTTTCCAATAAAAGAAACATAAAAAATCTGGCATCAAATACCACAAGCAATTGTGTTCAGGAATTCAGTTGGAGAGACAGACATGGGAAAAACTGGTTAACGCCTGTCAAAGACCAGGGACAGAGTGGATTTTGTTCCGCCTTTGCGGCCGTAAGCTGTGTCGAAGCCATTGCCAATCTATATTATAATCAGATTCTCAATCTGGATTTATCAGAACAGGAAGCGGCTGTTTGTAATGAAAAAAATAATCCTTGGATTGGAATGGATCCAATTTATCCTCTTGAATACATAAGACTCCATGGCATTTGTGAAGAAACTGCATATCCATTTGTTGATGATTCGTTGGAGAGTACATATTGCAGAAGCTCAGAAATCTTTCCTGAGGAAAATATCAGGATATCCTCAACAAAAAGCATTCATTTCGTTGAGGATTCTATAAAAAAAGCACTTATAAAATATGGTCCATTGGTATCAGGTTATAGGGTATTTGACCAAAATACCCATTTTAGAAAAGTTCACGCCATGGCTCTATATGGTTTTAGCGTGGTTCATGAAGGGGATACTGTGGCACATTTGGTTGACTATTCAACAAATAGTTATGGATTGTATCCACCATTTATTATTGAGAATGGGAGTCCTCTGATAGGGAAAACAGTGTGGAAATTCAAAAACAGCTACATTAATGGTGATGATTCAAACCCTCCCTATTTGTTTATAGTATTTGAGAACGTTGCTCATATGTATAATATCATTGCTGTGAAAACACCTATTTATTCATTACATTATAACCAAAATGATATTGTTTGCTCAGATGAAGACGGCGATGGTTATTATTTTTGGGGAATAGGTGAAAAGCCATCCACATGCCCTTCATGGGTTCCCGACGAATCAGATGGAGATGATTCCAATCCACATGTCGGGCCTATGGATGAATATGGCTTTACCAGCAATGTAAATCCAGAAAACAACTCCATTACTTACATTAGCACCAGCACAAACACATCTTCACCTGCTTCTTACAGCAATAATGTAGTCGTACAGAACAATGCCACATGGACTATCAGTCATGAATTGCATTTTCATTATGGGGCATGGATAAGGGTGAAGTCAGGAGCCACACTCAAGATAGATGGTGGCGCATTGATATCCGCCAATGTCATATTAGAATCAGGAAGCAATCTGATTATTGAAAACAATGGATTGCTTGTCTCGCCATCAACAGCAAAATTCCATGCTGGTGTTGGTGTAAACGTCAACGTGGTTTACGGACAGATTTATTGACTTGAAAACGACGTAAAAAAACGAATTATGAAAAAAGGACTGTTGATTATTTCACTGATGCTTCTTTCTTTTAACGTCTTTGCCCAAGACCCATACACCGACATGCTGGCCGAGGGCAAGACATGGCACTTCATCCGCTGGCCCTACGGCAACACGCATGAGGAAGGCATCAGGGGCGACACCGTCATCAACGGGAAAGCCTGCAAGCAGTATGGGTACATGGGAAACGACGGCTCATTCAGCCCCACGTCCTTCCTCCGTCAAGATGGCAACAAGGTGTATAGTGAGGATGGCCAAAAGGGCATCTCCCGCCTCTTGTTTGACTTCGGTGCCTCGGTGGGCGACACCATCACCTGGGGCAACGATGAGGCGAGGCTGGTAGTGACGGGCACGGGAACTGTACGGGCACGTGGCCATGAGCTGCGGACGGTCACCTTCATAGTCACTGGGGAGAACCACCCGGAAGGATGGCTCGACGTGCCGGCGGAGGACCACCATGAGCTTTTGTGGACAGAGGGCATGGGCGGAGGCAGGGGGCCGCTCTCCGACCCCAGCCCCTACATCGCCGGCAATTACGATATCCTACTTGGCGTCTCCTGCGGCGGTGAGCTGCTCTATGATGAGTACATCCCCGGTGTGTCTGACATTGAGAAGATGATGCTCAGCTATGAGCCGGTGTGGGAGTACGGCATGCGCGTCTGGAACAAGGACACGGAAGCGTGGGAGGAGGGTGTCAGGTGTCGTGCCATGAAGACCGGCTCCGAACTGCCACCGCCAGGCAACTTCGTCTACCATTCCATATCGGTGGAGGAAGGCGGCGGATGCAGGCTGCTGCTCCGCCAAGGCGATAAGGTGTATGCCGAGAAGAACAGTTACCGTGAGTATATGAGGAAGGTGTTTCCAGAGGGAGATGACATCTTCGAGGAACAAGGCGAATGGCCTCTTGACGTGGTGCTCTATGACTTCTCACTCAATGCAGGCGACCGTTATCCCTGCCGTGGCGAGGTGACAGTCGAGTCTGTCTCGTCGCTGACCACACGCGAGGGCATCAGCAGGCGGCTGCTGTTACTGAGCAACGGTCTGAAGATCCTTGAAGGCGTGGGGTGCCTCAACTCCCCCTACGGAGTATTCGCTTATCAGAATGACTCGGGAACAGGCTCCCAGGGAAAAGAGAGGGTGGTTTCCCTGAGAGGCGATGCGGCCTCTGGTATGGGCATTCAGTCTTTCCGAAAGTATGGGAGCGATTCAGATCCAGTCTTCATCATCGGTGACGTGGAGCTTGACATTACCCCAATAAGGACGGAATTGGAAAAAGAAGACTTAATCTACGATCTCCAGGGCCGCCGGCTGAACAGAATACCTCAGAAAGGAGTATACATCGAAAACGGCAGGAAATACGTGAGGTAGTGCATAGTTCATAATTCATAGTTCATAGTGCATATGAAAAGAAATGTATTGACCTTTGTATCAAAATCCCCGTCCCCGTGATACACAATCAAAAAAGGAAAACATAAAGATGAAGAAGATATATCATACAATCACCACGGCAACGGTGGTCAGGTACGCCCTTGCTCCCGATGCGGGTGACGCGTGGCTCCGCATCTCCGACATGCAGGACACTCCCCTGCGCGAGATTCCCCTCGACGGCAGCTCCAACCGCGTGACGGTCAGCGGCAGCGATTTTGAGCCGGGTATGTATCTCCTCACACTCGTCGTCAACGGGAAGGATGTGGGAAAAAAAAGAGTGACGCTGACAACGAATTAAAATAATCAATAGAACTAATATGAAATCATATATATACTTAGTATTATTATTTGTGTTGCATAACTTGGGAACACAAGCCCAACAGACAATAAACTTGGATAATGTAGAATATTATAATTCTATTCTAAAATCTTATCCGGACAGAAATATAGAAAAAAAAGATGACGGGATTATTGTTACGTATTATTTTGAAAATATAAACATCTATCCTGATTCAGAATTTAAGAATGCTTTAACCGTGCATATTGATGGATTTGGAGATAACATGTCAGAAGAAGAACCCTTGTTTCCTATTAGATATGACACTTACGGGAATTTGTCAGGTAAAATTAAAAACATCACCATGGTGGATAGTTCATTTATAGACATACCTATGGAATTGTCACCTGCAAGAAAACCATTGATAGAATCAAAAGAACCTTTGATTATCGAAAAGACCAAACCCATAAAAAGCTATGATGGCTTTTTCCCTAAAAGCACTGTTTGTTTTTGTGATTTGAGCAAGGTGAAAAACAGACAATTATTGAGATTGAGAATATCTCCAATTCTTTATAACCATAATAATAAAATAGCACGTATATTTAAGAAATTATCATTTAAGATTTGCACAGAATCAGAAAAAAACTCAACAAGCACATCTTCTCCTTTTATTGATAGATACCTAAACAATATAACAGAAAACCAAATAGTTACAAGTAGTTCAAAAACAAGTAATACAGAATCCATAAACAATGATTACTTAATTATAACAACCAATAACTTATTGCCTGCTGTATCACTATTTGCAGAATGGAAAAAGACTTTGGGCTATAACACTCATGTAGAAAGCAAAGATATTTGGGATGTAAATACAATAAAATCATTAATAGAAAATTATTACGACCCCGAACATTTCCAATATCTGTTGTTCGTTGGTGATGAGAACCATATTCCTCCCAGTGGATATAAAACATATTATACAAATGGTAAAACATTCTTTTTCCCTTTTGATCTTGACTATTTGAAATTTGACAATAATGACCATTCTTTGGATATAACTATGGGAAGACTCCCTTTCTCAAATTTGGAAGAAACGCGTATTGTATTCAAGAAAATAATGAATTATGAATTGAATCCCATTTCAAATACTTCTTTTTATAACAATGTTTTATTATGTTCATATTTTCAAGATAACAGCAGCAATCCTGGCTATGCATACCAAAACTATGTAGAGTCAACAGAAGAGGTTAGAACATATCTGATAAATAAGCAAAAGACAGGCAATCGTGTGTACTTTACAGAAAGCAACGTAAATCCATTGTATTATCGATATGGTCATCCTGTTCCTAGTGATCTCAGAAAACCCATTTTTCCATGGGATGGAGACTCTGCGGACATTAAAGGTTTTATTGATGACGGAACCTTTCTTGCTATTCACCGTGATCATGGTTGGGAAGCACGATGGTATGCACCAAAATATGACATTAATGACATAAGCATGTTAGCGAATGGAAACAAATTGCCTGTAGTTTTCAGTATTGACTGCCAAACTGGTGAATATGATTACCCAGATAGTGATTGTTTTGCTGAAGCTTTTTTAAAACACAATAATGGAGGATGTGTTGGTGTTATTTCTGCATCAGGAGTGACATATACCTCAGAAAACAATAATTTATTAAAAGCATTGATTGATGTCATTTGGCCTAACCCAGGCATCATGGATAATATTGTTCATGAAGGTAGAATACCTATTTATAAATTAGGGGAAATATTATACCAAGGACTTGCGAGAGCTAGCACATTTTACTCACAAACATGGAATAAGTATCTATATCATTGTTTTGGAGATCCAAGCATGAGATTATATACAATTAAACCTACTGCTTTTGAGAATATAAATATAGTCCGAAATACTGACAATGTATATGTCAACACAAATAACGATGAAACAGAGATTGCCTTTTATAACAAGTCAGACGGTAACGTATCTTTGTATAAAGGTAGTTGCATTGCAGAATCATGTGATCCCAATAATACAATAGTTACGATATCTGCACCAAACAAAATAACCTATGTCGACAGTCCTTATGCAACAGCATATATACAGAACCAGACATTAACAGGCAATAGGACATATTTATCATCCCAAGTGTCCTGCGGAACATACGTTGACTTGAACAATCCTTTCGGAAATGTGGTATTTGGAGGTGGCGTTATTGATTTGAACAATTCCAGCATTGAAATAAACGGCCGAACTACCATAGAGAGCAATACTTCCTTTACAATAAGCTATTCCTATTGATTATGAGAAAAAATGTTTCATTATTGTTGTTTTTTATTTATACATGGGTGGGCAATGCTATGCCTTTCCTACATGAGGACAAGGCATGGACATTTTACTATGGTAATTATTTTTATAGTGAACGATATCATCATCCGTCATATGAGGACCGTATAATGATTAAAAACAAGGAGATTGTAGGTAAAAATGAATATGTCCTCCTTCAGTTGGAAGTCCAGTCATTAGACTCAAAAATTCATGGTTGGATGAAAGGTTCCACCGATGACGAAAACGGCTACGATGATATTCCAACTTTCTCTGTCCATGTAAGGGAAGAGAGCGGGAAGGTGTACATCCTAAAAGAAGACTATATCTCATTCTGCACTTCTAAGTATGGGCAGAATCCCGTTATAGACGCAATGCAAACAAATGGAGAAGAGGAAGTCCTGATTTATGATTTCAATCTTAAGGTTGGTGACACTTATCCTTTTCCCTATCATGTTACTGTTAAGGAAACGGGAGAAATGGCATTCGAAGGCTCTGTCATTCCATATCAACTGCTTTCCAATTCCCTACTGATTGTGGAGGGGATTGGCTGTGTTAATTCCTTTGGCGGTCTTATCGCATACCAGTCAACACCTTCTATTAGATACTTTGACAGATATGCAACTTATATGTACTTTGTCGTAGCATATGATAACCAAAAAGATGTTTTCAAATACGAGAATTTTATCAGCGAGGAGCAATTGCTTGGAATCAGCGATGCTTTTTCTGACATTCATTTCCGAAACAAATCCATCCACGACCTTAGCGGTCGCTGTCTGAAGGAAACACCACAGAAAGGTATCTATATCAGCAATGGCAGGAAATACGTGAAATAAACTCTAAGGAAACAATCAGACAAAAATAGAAATAATTATCATTAATAAAGAGTGACAAATGAAACGCATTTTTATCACCCTGACTATGATGCTCTTGGCATTTGTGGCAAATGCCCAGTCATGTCCCGACGACAATCATCTCCATGCCATCGACCTCGGACAGCCATCCGGTACAAAATGGACATGCTGCAATGTTGGAGCAGACAAGCCTGAGGGTTATGGTGGTTACTATGCTTGGGGTGAGACGGAAGAAAAAGAAATATATGATTGGATCACTTATATCCATTTTGATGGATCAATGGAAACCTGCCACGACCTCGGTTCGGACATCTCTGGCACAAAGTACGACGTTGCACACGTCCTGTGGGGTGGTTCTTTGGTGATGCCATTAGTACAGCAAATAGATGAACTGGTACAGAATTGTACATTCACCTGGACTACCATGAATGGTATTGAGGGTGGTCAGTTCACAGGCCTGAACGGAGACGAGTTATTTCTCCCTGCGGCGGACATCCGCTGGAATGGCTTTCTTGAGTGCTCCATCAGCGGCGGCTACTATTGGACATCCACGCAGAGTCCGTATACGGGCGATGCCTACCGCCTCTGTTTCGATTCGTGGGGCGGGAGCTGTGGCGGCGACAACCGAAGCCATGGTCTCACCGTTCGCCCGGTGATAGGCGTAACCAACGACATGATTCATCCAAAATCATCTGCCGGTGATACCTGCCAAGCCGTTTTCTCCATCTGTGGCATAAAAGTCGCCGACACCATAGCTGATATGAACGTCCTACCTCCCGGTATATACATCGTCAATGACAAGAAGATGTTTATCAAATAAACGGAGCAATACAGAAGGGTATCATCATTCAGAATGGCAGGAAATATGTGAATTAATTGAAGATATTGAAGATATTGAAGATATAATAAAATAGTAATAATTAACTAAATATTGATATATGATTGAGATTGAAAATCAGAATTCATTAGAGCATGCTCTATATCAAGGAATTAATTTATTTGTTGGTGCTGGTTTTTCTATTTTGGCAAAAGACGAAACAGGGAGAGCACTACCTTTGGGTTGCAAATTAGCAGAAGAGTTGGCTGAGTATTTTGGGAAACCAAAATATTATCCGTTACCTCAGTTATGTTCTATTCTAACTAGTACTGTTGAAGAATCTTTCTATGATTATTTGACAAATCGTTTTACTGTCAAATATGTTGATCCTCTTTATTATAATCTGCAGAAAATAAATATAAAAAGTGTATATACCACTAATATAGATAATCTTATATTTGAAATATATAAGAATGTTCCTGGTGTATTTATAAACAACCTAGGAACAGATGGAAAGACCACTGATAAAAATAGTATTGATTACTTAGGGCTGCATGGTTCTATCGTTACTTTTCCTCACAAATATATATTTGATGTAGGTTCATTGGCCACAATCTTTAGCGATGCCCCTCGTATTTGGAGCCTGTTAGCACAATCGTTGGAACAACACCCTACTATTTTTGTAGGTTATGGTTTTAATGACAATTCTGTTCTTCAAACACTATTATCTCAACAAACATTTACTAATGCGAGAAAGGATATATGGGTGGTTTTGCGAAATGAAGACCAACAATATGCTGAATACTACCAGTCACTAGGTTTTCATATAATTAAGGCAGATATTAAAGGTTTCTTAGAGTATGTAGGAACAATAACAAATGCTGGCGTAAAACAAAATTTCGACAAAGATAGATATGAATTATTAAAACCATTTTTGGTTCCTCATAATAACCATGAAGTAAAGGTACAACGCCCTATTAAAGAGTTCTATGAAGGAAGTTCTCCTTTTTGGTGTGATATTTTAAGTGGCCAAATATGTCGAACCCATCACTTAGCAAATATTGAAAATTGTATATATGGAAAGGGAAAAAACACAGTCATTATTGGTGCGCCCGTTTCAGGAAAATCAACACTTCTTATGCAAGCAGCAAAAGAATGTAATGGTATAGGCATGAAATTATATTTTGATAATCTAACACAAAGTCGAGCAAAATATATTGCAAAATTAATTGACAAGGAAAAAGCTGTAGTTTTTATTGATAATCTTTATGACAGCATTGACGCTATTAAGGAATTAGAAAAAGATAATATAAAAATTGTATGCTCTGACCGTAGTCATTACTATGGTATAATCTCAAATCTTATAGACGAAGAGAAGTATATAGTATATAATGTTACAGCATTAAGCGATCAAGATTTACAGAGTATTTTTAATTCCGTACCAGAAAGTATTCGCAAAAATAGTTTGGTCAAAGAGACGGAAGGTACCCAATATGATAAAGATACCTTGTTTGAATTTGTTTCTAGAAATGTAAATAAAAAGAATGTAAAGGAAAGATATATTACTGCATTACGAGATCTGGAGAGTAAAGATCCTGATTTGGCTGAATTTCTTGTTTTGTGTGCCTATATGCATTCATGTCATGTACCATTACCTTTTGAAGTCGCTTATGATTATTTCGATGATTTCAATGCAGAAGCCGTCTTTTCTATGAAAGATGATGTTTCAGATATAATAAAAGACTATATACCTGAGGATGGTTCATATGAAAACATGAATTATTACTATCCTCGCTCTCGATACATTGCTGATGTAATAGTAGATGCTTGTTCTAGTGATCTTCTATCGAGGGTTTTGAATGGCGTTCTTGATAAAGTACCATATCCACATATATGTGATTACAAGACTTTTCATAAATATGCTTTTGATAAGAATGTAGCCTTGAAAGCATTTGCAAATTGGAGAAATGGTAAAGCTTTTTATGAAAAAGCATTCATATATGATAATCGAAATCCCTATGTTTTACAACAAGGTGCTCTTTACTTGTCTCAAAAACGTAAGTATGATGATGCTTTCGCGTGGATAGATCGTGCTATTAGTATGACTGATGATAAATATTTCTCTATTCGCAATTCGCATGCAGTAATTTTATTTAATGCTAATATTGAGAAAAACGATGGCAACGTGAGAGAACAACTGGATAAGAGCATGCAAATACTCGAAAAGTGTATAAATGCAGATTCACGTAAAAGATTCCATGCACGAATATATGCTAGTCAAGCGATTCTGTACTATAAGAGATTCAATGACGAGAAAGCGGTCAGTTATTTGAAAACCGCACGTAGTTGGTTAGAGAAAATTGTTAAGTCGAACACTTGGGATGATGAAAGTGAAAAGGTGTTAGCAAAACTAAATAAAATGATTACACAATTGGGTATTACCATTTAATGCGTAGTGGGATTCTATGGCATACTCCAGGATTCTCAGGTGGCGGTTTTTGAAGAGGTGGTTTTAGACACTCATCACACACATCACGGAGGGCTTCGACTTCCTCAGCTTCAACATACGTAAGTACAACGGATAGTTGATAATCAAGCCGTCGAAGAAAAGTCAGGAGCGATTTGTTGAGAAACTGCACGAGACCATCTACCGATGGAACAAGACAGCCACCCAGGAAGCGCTCATCGACATGCTCAACCCGATACTGCGCGGATGGGCAAACTACAACCGACATGTGTGCTCCAAAGAGGTGTTCTGCAAGATAGACC
>JAEEGL015246972.1_pt1 | contig 10802 bp, 14 predicted proteins | sample 9134231 | NCBI WGS metagenome assembly JAEEGL01 (sample SAMN16246548, study PRJNA631951) | gut metagenome | biome: gut microbiome; feature: rumen; material: fiber-attached | host: Bos | place: Iran: Karaj | collected 2018-10
AGATGCTGATGTCGCTCAAGAAACTTCCGCATGAACTAAATTACAAATATTACAGCAAGCTTCTTCAGCTGTCTTGACACAAGCAAACTCTCTTCCTCAAATAGCTTTATCATTATTACAAGGTTAAAAATTACTGTGATACTTTACAAGAGGTTGTCTTATAAGATAACCTCTTTTTTTGTATTTAATTAATATCTTAAAAGTCCGTATTCAAAAGTTTCCGGCATATTGTCAAAAACTAAGGTAACAGTATCATTTGTTTTTGCAATTTCATCTTCTAAATCATACTGATTAATAATTTTGGTAATTTTTACTTTTTTAGCTTCTTGTGGGGTAATATATTCATACTCTTGGATTTTATTCAAATTGTTTTTAACAAGAACCTTAATCCCATTCTGATTTTTTTCAAGTACTTGAGCACAAAAAGTATTACCGACTGTTTGTTCTTCCTTCTCAAACGCATATTTGCCTTTTTGACTCTTTCCGGTAAAAAATCCTGTTGTATAGCCTCTATTTCTAACTTTTAAAAGCTCATTTTTATAAAAGTCCACATCTATAGAACCTTTTGATTTATATTCATTCATCGCTGATTTATAAGCTTTTGCAACACAAGAAACATAATATGTACTTTTTGTTCTGCCCTCTATTTTAAATGAATTTATACCTGCATCCATCATCTCCGGCAAAAATTCAACAAGACATAAATCTTTAGGACTCATAAATGCAGTATATTTATCAAACTGTTCTACTTCATAATACTGTCCGGGTCTTGTTTCTTCCAAAAGTTTATAATTCCATCGGCAAGGTTGCGCACAATTACCGTGATTAGCTTTTCTTTCATCCTCAGTCATAAAATCACTAAGCAGACATCTTCCTGAAAATGACATACACTGCGCACCATGAACAAATATTTCAAGCTCAATATCCGGAACATTTTTTCTTATCTCTAATATTTGCTCTTTAGAAAGTTCTCTTGCAAGAATAACCCTTTTTGCACCTAAGTCACGCCAAAACTTAACAGCATCAGAATTTAAAGTATTGGTTTGAGTACTTACATGCATAGGAATATCAAGTTTATTTTTTAAAAGGTTGAATACCCCAAAATCCGAAAATATTATAGCATCAGGGTTAGCTTCTTTTATCAAATCGATTTTACTCTCAAGGTTTTTAATATCCTCATCAAAAGCAAAAATATTAGCAGTCATATAAGCCCTTCTGCCAAATTTATGCGCCATATCCACAGCAGACTTAATATTAAATTCATCTATTATTTCACCTGATTTTAATGCTCTCAAGCTAAAATCCACCATACCAAAATAAACAGCATCAGCACCATAAGCTATTGCATATTCCAGTTTTTCAAGATTTCCTGCCGGTAACAAAAGTTCTGTCATGATAAATTAGCTTTCATACGTTTTTTACGCTTCATCAAATCAACAAAAGCCTCTAATCTCGTAACGTAACCTGCTCTGCCTGTTTGTTCATCCATAATAAGAGGAAGAATAGGAATTTTGCAATCTTCTCTCATTGTAGGGAATATATTTTGAGACATAATTTCAGGCATACAGGTAAATGGTGAAATATGTATAATTCCATCCGTACCTAAATTGTCTGCATTAATAACATCACTGATTGATTCTAAAGCATCACCGCCTATATCTCTGGTAAGATACCTTTTAGCCATCTTAGTAGAACGCTGAAGGTGTGTCTCACCTTTTATAAACATCTTTGGTAAAATTGCATCCTTCATCCAACTACTAATAGTTAAGCTCCTTCTGGTTTGAACACCTAACTTGCCAAGCTCCCTTTCTATATTTTGGTTAGAAAAAGGATCAAGCACCATGAAAATTTCACCCGTTAAATCAACATTTAATACTTCTCTGTCCTTATCAATTTCTATTTTCTTCATCTCTTCCAAAGCTTCACTCTGTGCCTGTTTAAGCTCATGATTGGTAAGGGCAGTTTCTATTTTTTTCAAAACCCTCTTATAAGTTTTTTCTGATTCTCCAAATTTTATTTCTCTTGCTCTGTAATAAGACAAAATATTTTCAAATTTATCCAAAATAAATATTTTTTTAATCGCAACTTCTAATGATTTTATTAATTTTATAGGATTATTAGAACCGGTTATTTCGGATAATGTTTTATACATACCGGAGACTTTACTTTTATAAAGGTCAATATCAATATATCTTGCACTCATTCCTAAATCTTTAAGAGCATTTTGGACGGTTTTCCCGTATTCACCAAGTCTGCAAATACCTGGAGAACTAATCATAACTAATGTATCTGCACCATGTTCTATTGCTTCTATAAAATTTCCTAATATAAGCTTATAAGGCAAGCACATTGCTTCGGGAGAATATTTAGTGCCAAGTGAAAGCGTTCTTTTACTGGTATATGGAGGAATAACAACTTCTCCACCCACAGCTTTCACAAGAGATTCCCATACAACATACATTGTTCCGACATGCGGAAAAGCTACTTTTAATTTTTTCTTAGTCATAAATATTCACGATACTCCTAATGATTATATTATCTTACATAAAAGTATGATGTCCATAAAATAAAATATTTTAAAAAATTTTTTATTTGCATTAAAATTTTATTATATCAATACTAACGTTTTATTAAGGTAAACAATTATGAAATTATCTGATAAAGTAAATTTTGGCAGCATATATGATATAACTTCATACGTACAAAATCATACACTTATAAACCGTGGAATTACTACTATAGGAGGCAGCACAATACCTCAATGCGTAATGTCAAATAATAAAGATGAAGCAATAGAAAGAGCCACAATGGGAAGTATTTATTTTGCTGCCTCATATTTGACTCCAATCCTTCTATTACCCTTATATAACAAATATTTTTTGAAATCTAAAGGAATTACTAAAGGATTAAACAAAATTCAGGAAAAAATAATTCAAGTTCCTAAAAAATATTTAACGCCAACTGCCGATTTAAAGAAAGGACTTGAACAAACTGCTGAAATATTTAATACGAAATTTAAGACTTCAGAGTATACTAATGCATTTAAAGAAATTTATGAAAGATACAATAATCCTGCAAAATTAAAAAAGGATTTATTAAATGTCCATGAAAAAATTCTAATGACTGATTTTATAACAACAGCGGGCATGTGGGCAGGACTTCCTTGGATAGCTACCGAAATGACCGAAAAAAGAACAAAAAGAAAAGATTTCTCCGGAGGTTTTAATCTTAAACAAGAAAATAAAAACAGAAATAATGAACCGTCAAAAAAAGAAAAAATTTTTTGGAATGTTATTTTTTCGGTAATCCCCGGAATAATATTTTCAAAAGCTTTAACAAAAGGTTTAAATTTAAACCCCAAAACAATGGCTAAAACTCCTATTAACAAATTCTTAAAAAAATTAACCTCAAATCCCGATAATTTTGATTACACATCAGGTACAAACATGTCAAAAACGATATATGCTTCAATATGGATGTTATCGAGTTTCCCAGCAAAAATAATATCTTCCAGAGATAAAAACGAAAGAAAAGACAGAACTTTCAGAGATATTGGACTTTTTACCATGTTTTTCGGAGGAGATTTTTTACTCAATAATATTTTAGGAAGATTATCCGATAAATTTTTAGGAACAAAAATTATGAATACCGAAAGATTTGATGCAAAAAATCTAAACTTTTTGCAAAAATTTAAATTACCTTTAAAAAACTTCAAAACTCTTGATGCATCAGGATTACAAAAAGATGTTCTAAAAAGAACCAAAACAACAGGAGCCTCCTTATATTGGATATCTTTATTAACCAACACAGCTCTTATAGGATTTGTTTTGCCTAAATTATTAAATAAAATGCTACGTCATAATATTGAAAAAGAAGATAAAGCTTCATTCATCGATTTAACTTTGAATGAACGAATTGAAAATTTAAAAAAGAAATTAGGAAGAATATAATTCAAAAAATATTATTTTGTAAAGTTTATTAAAAAAAGTATATATTATATAACAAAATATATTTTTTTATTTTTTATACTAAATGATAAATGTTATAGTTAGAGGTTAATCATTATATTAGAAAGGGGTATATTAATGAATATTCAAAAAGTGAGTTCAACCGGTTTCGGAGACATATATTATAAAAAACAAAACACATATTTTAAAGTTACTCCAAATCAAAGAAAAGTATGGCCAATTGTTTATAATAGACTTAATCCTTATAATTCCGATATTGTACCGGCTTTAGAAAAACAAGCAGAAGTAGATATTGTTTTGTTTTTTAATTCTGATGGTACAACTTCATTAAAATTAATAGATATATCTGATAAATTTGCAAACAAAGATTTTAATAATCCTAATACAATTGCTAATACAAGAAGTCCAAAAATAGCAGTTACCTTTACCAATCAAGAACAAGAAAACGAAAAGAGTATAACAAGCAAATTGGATCAATTTATCGATACCTGTAAAGGTTATCTTAAAATGATAGATTCTAATTAATTTTATTTTTAACCCGACAATTTAAGAAAATCAACCATTTTGCCTCTCCTAAAGATTAGGAGAGGCAGATGTTTCAATATGTTTATATATTAGAAACATCGGTGAGGTATGATTATATAATTAAAAATTCTGTAACCCCACCCCTGCCCCCTCCTGAAATACAATAGGAAAGGGTAATTTTTCAGATAAATCATCTTAAATTATTTATTTGAAAAATGGGTGAGGTCTGAATTTGTTTATTTTTCATCTCATCCGAATTTGTAAATTCACTATCATTCATTAACAAATTTATATCATCCATAAATATGTTGCTTTTTTTTAAAAAATTGTTAATAATTGAATGGTTAGTATAAATTTTTAGGAGAAGATATGTCATCAGATCAACAACCTACTATCAATGAACAAGGAATAGTTACCCTTATACACATTTTGGGCGGGTTCTTTTATTTTTTACCCGCTCTTATCGGATTATTTGCGATTAATAATTTGTCAGAAAATGCAAAAAACTCAATAAAACAAGCACTAAATTATCAAATATCAGTTTCTCTTTTGTGTGCAATACTATTTCTTTTTGCTCAAATCGCAAGTATAGCAGCATTATTATTATTTCCTATAATAGGGTTAGTATGGTTATTATTTACTGTTATTCCTTTAGCAAATTTTATTATTTCTTTAATCGTAGGTTTATCATATTACAATAACGGTACTACAAAATATCCGCCATATTTTGTATTTATAAAATAATCCTTAGTCCAAAACACCAAAATCTATTTGGGCAAGCGGGATTTTTTCTTTATCCGCATCTTTATTCCTTTGGAAGATCATTAACCGATAACGACCTCCTGATGGAATATAAAAGCTTCCTGTGATATATCTTTTTTCTATTACATCAAAATCTCTGCCATACAAAAGAGTATATCCCCAGCAAGGGGTCAAATGACTCATTTTTAATAGTTGCATTCTTAGTGTACTTTCTTTTAAATCCTTATTATTAACAAAAACAAAATTTATTTGAGTATTTGTTTTAAACATCTCCTCAGGAACAAATTGTTCTTTTGTGATAGGTTTTGAACTGACCATCAAAATTGGCTTATCACATCCTGCAATAAATAAAGATAGAAAAATAAATAGACTAAAAAGAATTAACTTTTTCATGCTAATTTCCATTCAATGCTGTAGTTATCGCATCAAAAAGCTTTGATACACAATGTATTTCTATTCCGTCCGGAAACTTATGATTTTTTGAATATTTTGGAATAATAGCCGTTTTAAATCCGAGTTTTTGTGCTTCTTTTATTCTTGATTCAATATTATTAACAGCTCTTATTTCACCTGATAAACCTATTTCTCCTACAATCACAGTTGTTGCATCAATAGTTACATTTCTTGCACAAGTTGCAATAGCAAGAGCTATACCCAAATCCGCAGCCGGCTCATTAATATCAATTCCGCCTATGACACTAACGTAAACATCTTGTTTACTAAGATTAATTCCTACTCTTCGCTCTAAAACTGCAAGAATTTGCAAAACTCTGTTATATTCAATTCCTGTTGCAACTCTTCTTGGTGAAGAAGGATAAGCCGTAGGACAAACAAGTGCTTGAATTTCAACAAGAAGTGTTCTTGTACCTTCTATCGTAGCAATAATTACACTGCCTGATGAAAGATCATTATTTCTTTGAGATAAAAAGAGTTCACTCGGATTTTTCACTTCTGTTAAACCGCTATCTTCCATATTAAAAATACCGACTTCATTAGTCGAACCAAAACGATTCTTTATTGAACGCAAAATTCTGTAAAACTTATACTTTTCACCTTCAAAATGTATAACGGTATCAACCATGTGTTCTAAAACCTTCGGTCCAGCTATTGTTCCGTCTTTCGTAACATGACCTACAATAATAATTGTAGAACCTGTAGTTTTTGCCATTTCCATCAGAATATTACAACATTCACGCACCTGAGAAACACTACCAGGCGCACTTGTAATAGAATTTGAATAAACTGCCTGAATACTATCAATAACAAGAACTTTTGGCTTTATATCATTTACGGCTTCTTTAATTTCTTCAATATTAGTCTGTGCTAAAACATTAATCTCGGATGAATTTACATGAAGTCTTTGCGCTCTCAATTTTATCTGTTTTGCTGACTCTTCCGCTGAAACGTAAAGCGTATTTATGCCGGAATTAGCAAGAGTAGCACAAGATTGTAAAATAAGGGTAGATTTTCCTATACCGGGATCACCCGCAATAAGAACCAGCGCCCCTTCAACAAGTCCGCCTCCCAACACTCTGTCAAATTCCTCCATGCCTGTAGAAAATCTGGTTGTTTCATCAAGTGTAATATCCTTAATCTTTTTTACTTCATTTTGAACCGAAATTTTATTTTGTGAAGTGGAAGAAGTTTTCATTTCAACTGTTTTCTCTTCAACAAAAGTACTCCACGAAGAACACTCAGGACATTTACCTAAATATCCGGGTGATTCATAACCGCATGATTGACATATCCAAGTTGTTTTTATTTTAGCCATAAATCTATTTTACATTTAATAATTTAGCTGTACAACCCCAAGAAAAATTATTAACAAAATCACATTCATCCGGAGAATTTATTCTATCCATTTTTATACCAGCGGGAATTATACCTGATTTTACAACATAAAACTTCAAAATATCCTTCCCTACTTTATTTGGCTTGTCGTTACCATTTGTATCAATAATAACTTCCCCGCAAGTATTTGGAATATTTACTTTACTTGCACAAGAAGAAGAATAAAAATTCATAATAATAAATTCGTTATTTTTTGTTTTGAAACCAAGTCTCGGATAAGACCAAAGATAATTGCCAGACCAACACCCTTCACTTTGTGAATCATAACAAATTTTTTCCAATTCTAATTGATTTGAAAATAACCTTACCATATCCCATTCAGATTTAAATTTTCCGATAAAGCCTTCACCCAGTGAAATATTTCTACCCGCAACATCAAGACGTGTCATAGAAACACCGGCTGCACGAGAAAAATCATTATTTTTCATATTGTCAAACATTTTTTTGAAAACAAACAAATAGGAAAATATCAAAATAAAAATCACAAAAGCAACTTCTACAAATGATATGGCTTTTTTTAATCGATGTCTCATCTCTGCTCCTAATTTATTATTATTATATAAGATTAAAATAAATTTGGTCAAGTTAAAAATTTACATATTTGCTACACAAATTTACTATTGATTTCTAATGTTTTTTTGATATCTTAGTATTATGACTTTGAAAATTGAATAATATGTGGGTGTATGGCACTCTGCCGAACAAAATGATTAAGTATCATTTTGTGAGAGGTTGGTAGACGCTAAAAGCAGAAAGTGTTGCATATAAAAGAAAAACCATAACTGATATGTGGGCGTGTGGCACTCTGCCGAACAAAATGATTAAGTATCATTTTGTGAGAGGTTGGTAGACGCTAAAAGCAGAAAGTGTCGCATATAAAAGAAAACCCATAACTGATATGTGGGCGTGTGGCGAAATTGGTAGACGCGCTAGATTTAGGATCTTGTGGGCAAACCCCGTGGGAGTTCGAGTCTCTTCACGCCCAGTAAAAAAGGATAGGACAAATGCCCTATCCTTTTTTAATAGGCATTCATCAACATCGATGTAATTTTGTTTTCTTAAAACAAAATTACCGAGTCAGCCGATAAATCGGCATACTTGCCTTGTACGCATCGGATTTCATATCCTCTGCTACAATTCAAGCATTTTCACACCACTTATTAATTTGTTTTAAAATAGTCTATTTAAATGATTACAATATAATATATAATTGCTAAACTAAAATGGATAAAATAAATGTTAAAATTTATTTTAATTCCTGACATAAAAATCAAAAGAGAGTAACTTTTGTTACCCTCTTCTTTATTATAAATATTAAAATCAAATTAGAAGAACAGACCTGCTTCTCTTGCTGCGTCAGCTAAAGCTGCTATTCTGCCGTGATAAAGGAACCCACCTCTGTCAAATACAACACATTCAATTCCTTTTTCTTTTGCTTTTTTAGCAACAGTAGAACCAATTAATTTTGCTGCTTCAATATTTGCACCATTTTTAACTTGATCTTTTAAATCCTTGTCCAAAGAGCTTGCACTAACTAATGTAACATGATTTACATCATCAATTAATTGAGCATAAATATGTTTTCCACTCTTATAAACAGCTAATCTAGGTCTTTCTGCACAACCTTCGATTTTTGTTCTGATACGTCTGTGTACACGTCTAACTTGTTCTTTTGCATTTTTCTTTGTAATCATTTTTTCACCTAAGCTTCTTTCTTTTTTGCTATTCAAAGGACTTATCTTATGCCTTTGCCGCTTTATAATGGGCTACTACTAACTATTTTTTACCTGTCTTACCGGCTTTACGTCTGATATGTTCAGTTGTATATTTAATACCTTTACCTTTGTAAACTTCCGGTGGACGTTTAGATCTTATTTCGGCAGCTACATCACCAACTACTTGTTTGTTTCTGCCTTTTACAGTGATTTTATTTGTACCTTCAACGATAAATTCAATACCGTCCGGTGCAATAACTTTTACAGGATGAGAATAACCTAATTGGAAATCCAAATCTTTTCCTGCCTTAGCTACCCTGTAACCAACACCGTTAATTTCTAACTCTTTTGTAAAACCGGTTTTAACTCCGTTTACTAAGTTTGAAATTAGTGTTCTTGTTAAACCATGATAACTTCTTGATTCTCTTTCATCATTAATTCTCTCAACAGTAATTGTTTTACCGTCAACAGAAACTTTTATTTCAGGACGAAAAGTGAGTTCTTCTTGTCCTAAAGGGCCTTTTGCTGTAATTGTATTATTCTTAAGAGTAACTTCTACTCCATCAGGTATTTCAATAGGTTTTTTACCAATTCTTGACATAGTTTTCTCCTTTTTTCCATTATTTCCGCAAAAGCGGGTTTTCAACCTCTAAGGTTTATACTCAAAACAATTTGGTAAAATTACCAAACATAACAAAGAACTTCACCACCGACATTTTCTTTTCTTGCTTTTCTGTCTGTTAAAAGTCCTTTACTTGTACTGATGATAGCAATACCTAGTCCATCCATAACTTTTGGAAGGTTTTTAGATTTTCTGTAATCTCTTAAACCGGGACGACTAACTCTTTTTAAGTTAGAAATAATCGGTAAATTCTTATCATCATATTTAAGACTAACATTTATCATCTTAAATTTTTCGCCATCAACTACATTATAGTCTTGAATATAGCCTTCACTTTTTAAAAGCTTTGCAAGTTCAAGTTTTAAATTAGAAACGGGAATTTGCACTTCAGCATGTTTTGCTATATTCGCATTGCGAATTCTTGTAAGCATATCTGCTATTGGATCTGTATTCATTTTTTCACCTTGTTTTCTACTACTAAACTACCAGCTTGCCTTGGTAACACCGGGCAATAAACCTTCATGTGCCATTTTTCTCAAATGGATTCTGCAAAGACCAAAATCTCTGTGAAATCCGTGAGGTCTGCCACAAATACTACAACGATTGTGCAAACGTACTTTCGGATATTTGCCTTTTGCTGCCAATTCTTCTCTGGTTTTTTCTTTTTCTATCATTGATTTCTTAGCCAATGTTTTTCTCCTTTTATAGAAGTAATTACTATTTTTTTCTAAATGGCATACCGAGCTCGCTTAAAAGCTCTTTTGCCTCTTCGTCAGTTCTTGCGGTAGTAATAATAGAAATATTCATACCTTTTACTAAACTAACATCATCATATTTAATCTCAGGGAAAAGAAGTTGTTCTTTAATACCTAAAGAATAATTTCCTCTGCCATCAAAACTCTTGTTACTAACCCCCCTAAAGTCACGAATACGAGGAAGAGTAACATTTATTAATTTTTGAAGAAAATCATACATTTTCTCGCCGCGAAGAGTAACCATACAACCTATTGGCATTCCTGCTCTTAATTTGAAAGTTGCGATTGACTTTTTCGCACGAGTAATAACAGGACGTTGACCTGCTATTTTAGTAAGTTCTTCAATGGCACCGTCCATAACCTTTGCATTTTGTACAGCTTCACCAACACCCATATTAATAACTATTTTAACTAATTTAGGAATCATATGGACATTTTCATAGTTGTATTTCGTCTTCAATGCCGGTATGACGTCTTCAAAGTATCTTTTCTTTAAATCTTTTGTAACTGTCATCGTTGTAATCCTTAAATATCTAACTGTTCACCACTTTTTTTACAAACGCGGGTTCTTTTACCGTCAACGGTAACACGTTTGATCCTTGTC
>JAEEGL015530567.1_pt1 | contig 10802 bp, 3 predicted proteins | sample 9134231 | NCBI WGS metagenome assembly JAEEGL01 (sample SAMN16246548, study PRJNA631951) | gut metagenome | biome: gut microbiome; feature: rumen; material: fiber-attached | host: Bos | place: Iran: Karaj | collected 2018-10
ACCGAGCTCTGACATAACTCCTTTTACAAAGGTTGCAACTTCAGGCAGGTTTTCCAGTTTTGAATAGAATTCTTTTGTTGTAAGAGACATGGCATCCCCAATATTTATTTTTTACCAAATAAATGGCTTTAGGATGAAAGAATACCATACATTTTTAACAATTATCAACTTAGTTATTTGATAGGTATTGTCACAAATCGTGGGGAGTGCGATTTTTCGGGCTTCGACAGGCATAAAAACATAAAAAAAATCCCCGGATGCCACACATTTGACACCCGGGGAACCGTTTATCGTCATTATCCGAAGGTCTGTTATTATTTGTTGTTATATTCTTTTAGGATAAAGCAGTTTGAAGTCCAAAGCCAAGTGTTTTCTTCGGTTTAAAACCCATATGTCATTTCCTCACACTCTAAATGTCAAAAAAACCAAGTGTCTTTAGCATTGCGATCGCATTATCAATGTACTCTTTGTCCGTTATATTCCAGTGAAATCCAAGTCTGTAAAGCGCTTTGACAGTGAATGTATTATCCACATCATTCTCGCAGATATTCTCATCGTTATCGGTCTTATAGTTTACCAGCGGTGATACATAGCTGTTGATACGGTCATCCAAAAGTGCCTTGTTAAGTCTGTCATTGAATTCTTTTTCGTCCACCACATCCACTCTAAGTCCGTTGTCATTAAGTGCCTGTACCAGATCTCCCATCTCTATGGTATGTGAATTATAGGCGTGGAATACCGTAAACTCCCTGTTTGTTCCCGACAGCAGCACCGTTGCCCTGGCGACCTCATCGATCGGAGAGAACTCGTCCCTTTCATCCATCTCCTGTACAGGGAAACAACCAAGAACCACGTATGACTTTAGTGTATTCATGAAATTATTCGTATTAAAGTTGATCTGGAACTCACCATCTTCATATCTGCTCATAAGATTACCCATACGGATTATCTTTGCATCCAGACCTTTTTCCTCTATGGCATCAAGAACAAGCTTTTCAGCCAGATATTTTGAATAAACATAGCCGTTGGATTCTACCTGCTGCCCGATGTCAAAGGTGTTTTCCCTTAAAACGGTTTCACCCTCAGAATCAATATTCCTCTCTCCGCAGACGGAAACTGACGAAACCTGAACAAAGCGGATATTCCTTTCAAGACACAGATCCACAAGATTGGCAACCCCGTAAACATTGACTTTCTTAAGAAAATCCAGTTCCGCAAAATGCTTAACGGACGCAGCACAGTTGATAACCATGTCAAAGTCATACTCCGCCAGACCTTTAATGCTCTCTTTATCCGTAATGTCTCCCTCAACGGCAATGATCCTGTTTTCAAATATCTCTTCATCCAGATCTTCAAAGTAGTAGTAGAATTCATTTCTCAATCTGCTCTGCGCTCCGGTCTTACCGCCCCGAAGCAGACAGTACACTTTCTTCGTGCCGCTATTGATCAATTCCTTCAACACATGGATCCCCAAAAATCCCACAGCACCTGTCAAAAGAACAGCTCCCGGACGTTCACTTCTGATATCTGCAAGATACTCAGGCTCATTGTGGGACAAAGCTTTTTTGTGCTTATCCCCGCAAGCCACTCCCTCATTCTCATTATGCCCTGCAATTTCCGGTTCTGTTTCTTCGGTCCACTGTTCTGCCATCTTTGAAAAGAGACGTAAAGCAAGACCTGCCGGTGTGGGCTCATCAAATATATCCTGATATACTACAGGGTAATCCCTGCTCATCAACGCCATCATTACTTTTGCAGCCAGGAGAGATGTTCCGCCATGTTCAAAGAAACTGTCATCAAGTCCGAAAGTCTCACTTTTAAGGATTTTCCTGTATACTTCCAGAATCTGCTGTTCCACCACTTTAAGCTGTTTTGATGCTGCAGCGGCTCCGGCTGCCGGCACTTTGCTTTCGGTTTTTGAACCCGCATCCGGTTTTTCAGCTTCCTGTTTGATCTCCGCTTTCGCCGCATGCTCTTCTACACCGGGCAAAGCCAGTAAATCTTTTATGTTCTCAACAGATAAAAGACCTTTTATCACGGCTTCCATAAGTCTGTAGAAACGTTCCATGACGGCAATTGTGTAAATAGCCGGATCATACTCAAACTCATAGACCACCCTTCCATCCTTCAAATATACATCAAGGCCAAAGGGAGACTTGGACTGGGCATCGGCCATATTCAGAACCTTCTCTTTAGCGTTCTTCCCGCCGATAATAATATGATCATCATTGTCCGAGATCCCCTGATACGCAAACAGAACATCGGAGCTGAGACCATATGCGCTGCATATCTCGGCAAAACTGAAGATATCATAAGCCATTGCATTTATCAGCAGGCTCTGACATTCACCTATTGCCTGTACCACGTTCATTTCAGGCAGCGCCCTGATACAAACCGGAAGAGTCTTTACAAACATTCCGATGCTCCGCCCAAGCCTGCTGTCTTTTCGGCCGTTATAAATACAGGCAAACACTGCTTTTTCCGCTCCGGTGCAGACTTTCAGCGAAAGCCCCATAGCCGTGGTAAAGAAGGCATTGAGCGAGAGACGGTTTTTCTCACAGAATGAACTGATATCTTCTGCCTTGATATCACCGGTCAGGGTAACGTTTCCACTGTCGGATCCGGTCCTCTTATCTTCTTTCGGAGGAAGCGTGACTTTACCGCAGTTTCCAAAGATACTCTCATGCCACTTTTCAGCTTTTTCAAGCATGGAAGAGTCTCTCGTCTTTTTCTCGACAAGAGCAAATTCAAAACCGGTAAATTCCTCCTGCTCAGGATCCTCTCCCATATATGCCCCGTTAATGTCCTCCATAAGTATACTTAAGGATTCACCGTCACTTATAATATGATGGGTATCAATAAAGAGGTATTTGCCCTGAGGGGTATCATACAGACCGATCCTGCAAAGGGGCTCACCGGAAGTCAGATCAAATGGATGTATCAGTTCTTCATCAGGCGGCAAAGTTGTACCTTCGAGTATCTGTGCCTTTATCTCTTCGTTTCTTATGGCATGGACATCTCCATCCTCATCCGTCATAAGAGTCATGGACAGATAGGGATGAGCCCTCAATGTCTTCTCTATCGCAAGCCGCAGCCTGCTCATATCTGTTTCCGGGGACAGCTCATACAGGTACGGTATATTGTAGACCGTGGTGTTCTTGTAATGAATGCTCTCGACAAATATTCCCATCTGAGTCATGGACAGAGGATACTCTTTCCTGAGTTCAAACTCTTCTTCGTTATCTTCAGTCTCCATGAGTTTTTCTATATCAATGACTGTTTTGGTTTCAAACAGCTCTGCTATGGTGACATTCTTCCCAAACTCCCCGGCCAGCATCGTGCACAGCCTGATACATCCGAGAGAGGACAGTCCTGCGGCAAAAAGATCCGTTGTGATCCCAAGGGGAATTTCTCCGATTATCTTCCTTACCATATCAAGAATTATCTTCTGGCGCTCAGTCTCTGGCGGTACGACCTTTTCTTCCTCCATGCCGGGGTCGGGCAGTGCCTTTTTATCGATCTTTCCGTTTGCGGTGAGGGGCATCTCATCAAGCTGCATAAAGGCCTGGGGCACCATATATGCCGTAAGCTGCGAGGAAAGATGATCCTTCAGATCCTCAATGTCTATCGTACTGTCAGCAGTAAAGTAAGCTGCCAGATATTCTGTCTCTTTCTTTATGACGATGACAATCGTGGATCTGATACCGGGATAGGTACAGATCACGTTCTCTATCTCGCCCAGTTCAACACGCAGACCCCTTAATTTAACCTGATTATCGATACGGCCGTGATACTCAATATCACCGTTTTCTTTTATACGGACAAGGTCCCCGCTCCTGTAAGCAGGCATATCAAGAAGCTTTATAAAATTCTTTTTGGTAAGATCGTCTCTTCCGATGTAGCCTCGTCCTACCCCGTCACCCATGATGACAAGTTCGCCCAGTGCGCCAAGCCCCTGGAGACGGCCATCCCTGTCAACGGTTGCAACATGAACATTTACATTTGGTATTCCGATGGTGATATTATCTGTATCTTCAATGATCTGCATTGTACAGCTTATGGTTGCTTCTGTGGGTCCATAGCCGTTCATTATGCATATATCGGGATTTATTTCCTTAAGCTTGTCAAAAAGAGCCGGAGGGAATGCTTCCGCGCCCATGTCAACGCTTCTGAGAGCCTTTACCGCATCGGTAAAGACATCCGTAAATTCACCCATATCCAGCATGTTCATCAGATAACTGGGCGTACAGCTCATGACATCCACCTTGTTATCCGTCATAAGCTTTCCGAGCATGATGGGATTCATGATCTCTTCATGGGTTGCAAGTACCACTGTCATGCCGTTGGCAATGGGAACAAATTCCTCCATTATGGAAAAGTCAAATGTGAGGGCTGCTATGGCAAGACTTACATGACCTCTTCTCGTATAGCCGAGTATTTCGTGATTCTTCTCGTCATCATCCACGAAATTCACAAGATTCTTATTCGTGAGCATAACTCCCTTGGGTTTTCCCGTAGAGCCTGAGGTATAGATAACATAGGCAAGGGCCTCATATGGAACATCTACGTTCAGATTGTCATGATCTCCATCTTTTACTGCGTCCTCTACGCATATGAGCTCCATCCCGTTTGCGGCAAAGCTGTCAAACATCTCTCTGTGGCTGTTAAGGACTTCTCTCTTTGTTACTAAAAGCTTAGCTCCGGAATCCTCAAGGATAAATCGTATCCTCTCCTCCGGATACTCGGGATCTATGGGAAGGAATGCACCGCCGCTCTTAAGTACGCCCTGCCTCATGACATAGGCATAGCTGTCCCTCTCGGCCATGACAGCGATGATGCTCTCAGGCCCTGCTCCCTTCTGTCTGAGTACATGACCCAGTGCATTGGTTTCCTCATTCAGTTCCTTATATGTCAGGGTTCTGTCTTTTGCCACAAGAGCTTTTTTCCCGGGATCCTTATCTGCAGAATCCTGAAGAAGACGGTAGGCAGGTCTTTCCTTAACAGGGAAGGAACTGTCATGAAGGTTCTGTATCTTCTTTATATCCTCCTCATCGGTAAGGACAATGTCTTTTACCAAAGTAGCCCGTATGAGCTCAGCCACTACTCTGTCCATCATATGAGAAAGACTCCTGACCGTGTACTCCGAATAAACAGCCGGGTCATACTCAAGCTCATAGAGAATAGAATCTTTATCCAGAACAACGTCAAATCCCAGATCCGCCTTGGCCCTTGATCCGGACAGTTCAACAAGTACCGCATCTTTGCCGCCGATCACCGCATATTTGTCGGTCTCACCCTGATAAGCGAAGAAAATGTCCGCTGTTATGTCATAGGCTTTTCTTATCTCTGCAAAACTGTAGATATCGTTTGACATTGCGGATAAAAGAAATCTCTGACAATCCCGCAGTGTACTCAGCACATCTTTTTCCGGATCACCTTCGAGATATACGGGTAATGTCTTAACAAGCATGGACACGGTTCTTTCAAGTCTTGCGTCACTTCTTCCGTTATAAATTGTTGAAAATACCGCATTCTCGGAACCTGTATAGGACTTAAGCGCAAGTCCGAAGGCTGTTGTAAAGAATGCGTTAAGAGAAATGTTTTCCTCCTCACAAAAACGCCGTATCTTCTCCGCACTGACTTTGCCGGCGATCTCCATCGTTCCTATATGGACATCACCCTTATCCCCATCCTTTACGGGACAGGTTTCACCGCCGCAGCCTGCAAAAATGCTGTCATACCACTTCTTTGCATTCTCAAGCTTCTTCCCTTTTCTGGCTGCCTCTTCATCGAGTGCATACTCATAGCCCGTATAGGTCTCTTTCTCTATATCTTCTCCGTCATAAGCTCTGTTTATGTCATCTTCCAGAATATACAGAGAACCACCGTCACTGACGATATGATGGGTGTCAAAGAAGAAATATTTACCTTCCTTAGTCTCATATATTTCCGCGCGGAAAAGTATCTCCCCGGTATCAAGATAAAACGGACGTGTCAGCTCTTCTGCGGAAGGAAGGGTATCCTGTTTTATGATCCGGGTTTCATAGGTAAGGTCATCCCTTCTTTTGGCATGAACCGTTCCATCCTTGTCTTTTACCGGCTCCATGAAAAGGTAGGGATGGGCAGCCACCGCCTTGTTTACGGCATTTGCAAGCTTAACGGTATCTACATCGTCACTGAGCTTATAGAGCTCGGGGATGTTATAACTGGTACTTTCGGGGTAGTGCATGCACTCGACATATATGCCCGCCTGCGTCATGGACAGAGGATATTCTTCCCTTAAAGAATAATCATTGGTCTCTTCATTTTCATCCAGGAGCTTTTCAATCTCCTGAGCAGTAACGTTCTCAAATATATCCGAAACCTTTATGTTCTTTTCAAATCTCTCTGACAAAAGCGCACACAGCTTAATGCAGCCTACGGACGAAAGCCCAAAGGCAAACAGGTCTGACCTGATGCCGACAGGCACATCACCGATGACCTCTTTCACTATCTGCAGGATCTTTTCCTGAGTTTCATTTTCGGGAGAAACGATCTCCTCCGCCATCATGACAGCTGCCGGAAGTGCTTTCTTATCGATCTTGCCGCTTAAGTTCATTGGCATCTCGTCAAGCTGCATATAAGCCTGAGGCACCATGTAGGAAGTCAGATAGGATGAAAGGTGTGCCTTAAGGCTCTTTATATCCACCTTCTCATCTGCAGTAAAGTAAGCGGCCAGATAATCTGTTTCGCCTTTTGCCACGATGACGATGCAGCTTCTGACACCGGGGTAATTTCCGAGCACGCTCTCAATCTCTCCAAGCTCGACACGGAGTCCCCTAAGCTTGACCTGATTGTCTATCCTTCCATGAAACTCAATATCGCCATCCTCTTTAATACGCACAAGATCTCCGCTCCTGTAGGCAGGAAGCCCCAGAAGGGTGATGAAATTTCTTTTGTTGAGATCTTCTCTTCCTATGTAGCCTCTTCCCACTCCGTTCCCCATGATGACAAGTTCACCAAGTGCACCCGGAACCTGGAGACGGCCGTCTCTGTCGAAGGTAGCCATCTTGACATTGGATAGAGGGTAACCGATCGTGATATCTTCAGAGCTGTGCAGTTCCTTAAGCGTACAGGTGACGCAGCATTCGGTCGGACCGTAAGTGTTTACTATATAAAGTCCGGGATTTATAGCCACCAGTTTTTCATAGAGAACAGGCGGAAAAGCTTCCGAACCTATATCGATAGTCTTTAAGTTCCTGATAGCGGGCACAAACGACTCTATCTCAGTGAGATTGAGCATATAGGTGGGCGTACAGGTCATGGCCGTAACATTGTTTTTCAGGATCAGATCCCTCATCTGCTCCGCATCCATGATCTGGTCCATTGTGGCAAGAACTACTGTCTGCCCGTGGGAGAGCGGAACAAATTCCTCAAGGACCGAAACGTCAAAAGTAAAGGCCGCGAGCGCCAGAGTGACTCTTCCAAACTTTGTAAATACTCCTGCTTCCTTGTTGTGAATGTTATCATCTGCAAAGTTTGCCAGGTTTCTGTTCTCGATCATCACGCCTTTGGGCTTTCCCGTTGAGCCGGAAGTGTAAATAACATAGGCAAGAGCTTCACCCGGAACGTCGATATTCAGATTGTCTTTATGCCCTTCCAAAACAGCCTTTGTGGCTTCTATTATTGTGACTCCCGCATCTTCAAGGCTTTTCATCAGGTCCTTACGCCTGTCCATGATAGCTCCTGTGGTCACAAGCAGCCTGCACCCTGAATCCTTAAGGATATACATTATCCTCTCTTCCGGATATTCGGGATCTATCGATATAAAGGCGCCGCCGCTCTTTAACGCACCTTCTCTCATTACATAGCCATAACTGTTCCTGTCGGCAAGGACAGCGATCCCCGACTCGATATCAGCACCATTGGCCCTCAGTACATGCCCCAGGGCATTGGCTTCTTCGTTTAATTCTTTGTAGGTAAGTGTTCTGTCTATTGCTATAAGAGCTGTTCGATCCGGATATTTCTCAGCCGAATCCTGAAGATGACGATAACCCGGCTTATATTCAAAGGGACTTGAGGCATCATAGATATTCAGTATCTTCTCATCATCATCTCCTGCAGTAAGACAGACTTCTTCAAGGCAGTTCCTGATCAGAAATTCCCCGATAATGTTGTCATACATATGAACAAGACCGCTTACGGTATATTCCGAAAAAGCATCTGTGTCATACTCATACTCCCATGTAATACCCTCATCATCTGTTAATACCCTGACCAAAAGCTTCACTTCCTGTTCGGGAGCATAATTACCGTCAAGATCAAAGCATACCGCACCGGAAAGATTATAGGCTCCGGCAACTTCCTCATAACTGTATCCATCATTTTCAAAGACTTTTTCAAGGAAGTCCTCACAGTACCTGATCTCGGAAAGCACGGGATTTTTTGCATCACAGACAAGCCTGACTGCAGCTTTTTTTCCGTGATCAATGCATGAGAAGAATGCTTCTTCCGACGCAGTATACGACTTCAGCGTCATTGCAAAGGCAGTGGTAAGCAAAGCACGTATCTGTATGCTGTTATCTTCGCCGAAAATCTTTAATTTTTGAAGATCCGCGCAAGACCGGACACTATGCTTTATAAAACCGCCTCCTGCATTTTTACCGTCCCTGACGGGTATTGTTTCCTCACCGCATCCCGCGTATAATTCATCAAAGTTATATTCTTTCATGGCAAAAGATTCCCCTCTGTTTTATGGATTAAATGCCTCCTTGTTCTTTGCTCAACCAAGAACGATCATCAGTCTGCGCGCCCCAAGAAACTCAGACCGTATACAGACATTCGCTGCAAACTCCTCATTATCTTCATCCTGTTCCGGTATATCCGGATTTGTCCCTATATAATCCTCTTTTGATCCGTAGCGTAAGATAACTGCACGTCTTTTATCTTCAAGTTCCAATATAGTAAAACTGCTATAGGGAGCAGCTCCCGCAGGAATAGAAGACATCAGCGGCCGGAAAAGCTTTTCCTCCACAAGTCCCAGCTCATCTCCCGAAAGGATCTCTCCGGACATCTTTTTCAATTCTTCAGCCAGGTTTTCATCAAGCTTTCCTCCTGTCAGAAGCAGCAGGTTTTTCTGATGAAAACTGAACATTCCTTCAGGTAAACGATCACAGAAAAAGAACAGATATATTAGAACGGCAACGCCTCCGATAAGCGTAGCATACCATGGTGCATCCATTTTAAAGTGCGGATTCAGGATCAAAGTAAAGACGATCTGTACAACTGACTGGATAATAAGTGCCACTGAGGCTTTAAATTCTTCTTCTATTGCAGAAAGATAATCAATTAAAAGCATGTATATAAGTGTCATCAACGACCCGCCGCTGATAAGACTGATCGCAAAGGGAAGCGATTTAAGCATGACAGGATTATCAATACCATAGGGCATGATCATGATCTGCGGGAACAGGCACAGGATAACAGCGACCGGGCAAAGCATGGCAAGTCCAAACTTTGTCAGCATTCGTTTGACCATAAGCATTCCGCTCCTGTTCTGCTCGCCGTCATATGCGGCCGCCATAGGGTAGATAGCATCGGTTGCGCCTGCAATGACGATAGTTATCACAAGCTGCAGATTTTCTATGACTGCCGAGTTACTAATACCCATCGTTCCGATATTTTCCCGAAGAACAAAGTTCTGTATCACAAGCTGGATCGTGAACATGCAATACATTATTCCCTCTGCACATCCGGGTTTTAAGATCTCCAGATTACCGGGATCTCCCTGAACCCGCTTAATGGGAACAAATCTGCACAGTCTTTCGGGTTTTCTGAAATGCAGAAGATATACCAGTACGCAGCATACAGAACCAAATACCGTTCCAAATGCGATAGCCCAAATTCCAAGGTGAAATACATATACACCGATATAATCGATCAGCATGTTTACTACCGCACCTGTAATATCCCCGGCCATGGCCAGATTCTGGTTATTGTCGTTGGCAAGAATATAGTCTCCCGCATAGTTCAAAACCAGAAAGACCGCACCTATAAGAATAACCATCAGATATTCTTTGGCATATGCATAGTTCTCAGGCGTAGCACACAATAATTTAAGCAGCGGATTAATAAATACAATGCCTGCGATGCTTAAAATGACGGAAGCCGCTGCCAACATACGTATGGTGCGAGTAAATATCCGGCCCGCTTTGGCCTTTTCTCCGCTTCCGGAGCATCTCGAGATCAGAACTCCGCATCCGATCCCACCCAGGGCAGCAAGAAAATTGAGAACATAGTTTATGGGGGTAACCGTTCCAATGGCAGATAACGCTTCCTCTCCCATGGAATTGGAAACACATATTCCGTCTACAAGGGGCGCTATCTGTGCGAAGATCATTCCGAACATTGGTGGGAAAATATATCTTACACTGCTGTGTCTGATGAAATGATTCTCATACTTGTATTCGATAGTACTCATGAGTATCTCCTGCAATAACAGATTAATAAATCCCGCGAATATCATAAACAGAGTATTCGCGGGATTTTGATCTTATTCATATTCTATCGTAGCAGGTCCTTTGGTCGAGAGATCGTAGAGGACACGGTTTACACCTTTGACCTCGGCAAAGATACGGTCACGGATCTTCTTGAGAAGTTCGTAAGGGATCTCTTCTATAGTTGCGCTTGTGGCATCGATTGAGTTGACCGCGCGGATGATGACCATCCAGTCATCGGTACGCTTTCCGTCTTTGATACCCGTTGATGTGAAGGGAGGAACGACGGTGAAGTACTGCCATACCTTTCCTTCAAGTCCTGCTGCC
>JAEEGL016488838.1_pt1 | contig 10802 bp, 10 predicted proteins | sample 9134231 | NCBI WGS metagenome assembly JAEEGL01 (sample SAMN16246548, study PRJNA631951) | gut metagenome | biome: gut microbiome; feature: rumen; material: fiber-attached | host: Bos | place: Iran: Karaj | collected 2018-10
GCCGAGGTGCCGGCCGCCAGGCCGTCCATGCCGTCGGTGAGGTTGGTGCCGTTGGAACAGGCCGTGATCACGAGGACGATCATCAGAACGTAGATGGCCCACTTGCAGTACCAGCCCCATTTCCCCTTGAAGGGGGAGAGCACCTTGTAGTCGAACTCATGGTCCTTGACGAAGGGGATGGTCGTCTTGGTGCTCTTGACCACGTCCTCCTTGTGCCAGACCGTCTCCTCGACGAGACGCTCGGAGTCCACGTCCAGTTCGCTCCTGTCGACCTTGACGATGTCCTGCGCCTCCTGGATGTTCTCGCGGACGACGATGTTGGGATTGAAACAGACCGTCAGGCCGATGGCGAAGCCGAGGGCGACCTGGGCGATCAGCTTGGAACGCTCGCTGAGCCCTTCCTTGTTGTGCTTGAACACCTTGATATAATCATCCGTGAAGCCGATCGCACCGCACCAGAGGGTGGTCAGCAGGAGCATCAGCACGTAGATGTTGGTGAGGTCGCAGACCAGCAGCACGGCGCCGACCAAGGCGAGGATGATGATGACGCCTCCCATCGTGGGTGTCCCTTTCTTCTGCATCTGGCCTTCCAGGCCGAGGTCGCGGATCGTCTCGCCGATCTGCTTGCGCTGCAGCCAGCGGATGATGTGCTTGCCGGCGAAGAATGCGATCAGCATGCTGAAGATGAGCGCGAGGATGGCCCGGAACGACAGATAGGTCATCAGCCGCTGTCCGGGGATGTCGTATTGCTGCAGGAATTGGAACAGGTGGTAGAGCATAGCGTCTAATTCGTCATTTCATGGAACAATTCGTCGATCACTTCGCGCTCGTCGAAATGACGATGCTCCGTGCCGATGATCTGATAGGTTTCGTGCCCCTTGCCGGCCAGCAGGATGGTGGCGCCGTCCTCGGCGGTCATCACGGCCGTGCGGATCGCCTCCTTGCGGTCGGCGATGAAGAGGGCTTTGGCCAGGCCCTTGCGGGTCAGGCCGGTCCGGATGTCGGCGAGGATGTCTTCGGTCCGTTCCGTGCGGGAGTTGTCGGAGGTTACGATGATGCGGTCCGCCATTTTCTCGGCGACGGCCGCCATTTCGGGCCGTTTGGTCTTGTCCCGGTCGCCGCCGCAGCCGAAGAGGCAGACGAGTTGCTTCTCGGGGGCGATGTCCCGCAGGGTCTTGAGGACGTTCTCCATCGCGTCGGGCGTGTGCGCGTAATCGATGATGACGGAAATGCCCCGCGGCCCGCGGTGGTTCTCCAGCCGTCCGGGCGCGGACTCCAGGGTGCTCAGGGCGACCAGCGTCTCCTCCTTGTCGGCGCCCAGCGCCAGGGCCGTGGCATAGATCGCCAGGATGTTGTAGGCGTTGTGCTCGCCGATCAGCTTGGTCCAGGTTTCGGTGCCGTCGAGTTTGAGCAGCATGCCCTCGAAACTCTCCTCCATGATCCGGCAGGTGCGGTCCGCGATGCGCTTGCAGGAATACCAGATCACGCGGGCGGCCGTGTTCTGCACCATGACGGGGCCGTTCTTGTCATCGGCGTTGATGATGGCAAAGGCGTCGGCGGGCAGGGAGTCGAAGAAAAGCTTCTTGCAGCGGAGGTACTCCGCGAAGGTCTTGTGGTAGTCGAGGTGGTCGTGGGTGAGGTTGGAGAAGATGCCGGCCTTGAATATCAGGCCTGCGACCCGTTCCTGCTCCATGCCGATGGAACTGACTTCCATGAAACAGTAGGAGCAGCCGGCGTCCCGCATTTCGGCGAGCAGCCGGTTGATCGTGATCGGATCGGAGGTGGTGTTGGCGGTCTCCGTGCGCCGGTCGCCGACGTAGTTGGCGATGGTGCTGAGCAGGCCGCACTGCCAGCCGAGTTTGCGGAACAGATGGTAGAGCAGCGTGACGGTGGTCGTCTTGCCGTTGGTGCCCGTGATGCCGACGAGGGTCAGGTCGCGGGACGGGTGGCCGTAGAAATTGTCGGCGCAGAGCGCGAGGGCGTGCCGGTCGGCGGAAACGACCGCCGATGCGCCGGCTTCCAGCGCCTTGTCGATATAGTCATGGCCGTCCCGGTCCACCCCCTTGACGGCGATGAACAGGGAACCCGCGCCAGCCTGGCGGGAGTCGCTGGTGATGGCGCTGATCTCCGTGTCCGGGGTGCCGTGGAGGATCTCAGCTCCGCTGTTTCTTAGAATGCTTTCCAGTCTCATGGATGATACGTTTTTCTTTGGCGGTCGTGTCCCGCATCACGGGGATGGTGCCGGTCTTGTGCAGCACCTCTCCCCATTCCGGATCCAGGACGTACATCTCGTCCACGACGGATTTGACCGTCATGGCCGGAATGCCGCCGCCCTGGAAGCTGTTGTGCGTGGGGCGGGTGAAAATCATGCAGATGATGCTGTATTTCGGCGTTTCCGCCGGGAAGAAGCCGACGAAGGTGGCCTGGTACAGCTGTCTGCCGTATTTGTCTTGGTAAGGCGTGGTCGGACTGCCGATCGTGCCGAAGGAGGTACCGGTCTTGCCGGCGATGGTGCATTTCGCGTTCTTGAGCCGCCGGGCCGTGCCTTCCTCCGTCACTGCGGCCAGGGCGCGCGTCACGGTGTCGGCGACAGCCTTGGAGCAGATCGAGCCGTTGAGGATGGACGGACCGCGCTTCTCCACGACGGTCCCGTATTTCTCGATGCTCTCGACCAGGTAGGGCTTCATCATCTTGCCCTTGTTGGCGATGGCGTTGTAGAAGTTGAGGATGTGCAGGGGGGTCTCCATCGTGGCGTAGCCGAAGCCCATGTTGCCCAGCACGCTCATCGCCCAGCCCGGGCTCTTGGTCGAGGGCAGGACGGGCGTGCGCAGGCCGTCGATGTCGAAGTCGAAGGCCTCGCCCAGCTTGTACATGTAGGCGTTGTCGATGAAGCGCTGCGGCTTGCGTCCGTAGTTGTCGATCGCCAGTTTGGCGAAGACATAGTTGGACGAGATCTTGAAGCCGTCGAGGACGGAGATCTCCTTCGTGTTGTGGTTGCGCTCCCAGTCTGCGATGTGGATGTCGGGCCGGACGCCCGACTTGGCGATGACGCCGTGGTTGGTCGGCAGCGTTTCGTCCAGCGTCTTGACGTAGCCGTCCGAGAGCACCGAGACGAGGGTCACGGTCTTGAAGACGGAACCGGGCTCGTAGCGGCGCCCGATGGCGAAATTCTGGACCTCTTCGAGCTGGGTGGTCACCGAATCGCGGGTCAGGTTGACCATCGCCTTGATGGCGCCGGTCGCGACCTCCATCAGCACGACGCAGCCGCCTTCCACTTCGGCCTGGCCCTCCATCTGCTCGCGGAGCGCCTTGTCGGCGATGTCCTGGAAATCGATGTTGATCGTCGTGCGGACATCCATGCCGTCTTCGGCGCGGACGAAGGAACTGTCCGAATCGAGGACGCGCTCCTTGTTGTCGATCTCGCGCAGGAACTCGACGCCGTCCTTGCCGTGCAGGACATAGTCGAACTTGCCTTCGATGCCGACGTGGGTGTTCTCCACGTTGCTCTTGTTGTTGCGTACGAAGCCGATGGTGCGGCGGGCCAGCTTGCCATAGGGATACTTCCGGACGCTCTCCTCAGTGGTGATCATCCCGCCGTGGAACTGGTCTTCGTTGAAGAGGGGCAGCTGGATCAGCTTGTTGTAGTCGCGGCGTTCCACGCCGGCGGCGATGCGGACGTATTTGCGGTTCTGCTCGCGGCCTTTCTTGATCAGGTTGTAGTATTCATCCGCCGGCTTCTCCTTGAGGATGGCGGCGAGGCCGTCGGCGAGTCTGCGCGCTTTGGCCATCCAGGCCGTTTCCAGCGAGTCGCCCCGGGCCGGATTGTCCTTGCGGATCCGTGCGAAGTTCTCTTTCTGTACGGTGCAGTCCATATTGATGTCGTAGATGGGCAGCGACATGGCGAGCAGGCGGCCGTCATCCGACAGGATGGCGCCGCGGGCGGGATCGATGGTCTTCTTGACGGAAGTGGGGGTGAGCGCCTGCACGATCTTCGGGTCCGGCTGGTAGAACAGCTGGATGTAGGCCAGCCGCCCGACGAGCAGGATAGACCCGATCAGGAACAGGACATAGAGCCGGTACAGGCCCCGTCCGACGGGATCTGTCTTTTTCTTGGTCTTCTTTTCGTTGTCCTGTGCCATGGTTCCTTATTCCAAAGTCGCCGCCGGTTTCTGCGGCTCCGTCACTTCCGATCCGTTCTCCTTGAGGAGGCGGGCGACCGTGCTCCTCCGGCCGAGCGTGACCAGTTCATATCTTTTCTGCGTATGCAGGATCTCCAGTTCCTGGAGTTCTTTCTTGCCGGCCTCCACCTTCGACAGGGTCACGTCGACACCCAGGCCGAAGAGGATGAACATCGCGAAAAGGAAGAAGGTCCAGGCGATCTGGAGGAAATACTTGTCGATCTTGAGCCGGAGGATGAACTGGCCCTTCGCGATGGCGACGATGCTGTTGACGATCGCCCGACCGATGTCGGAGATCCGCCATTTCCGTTCTTTCTCCTGCCCTTTCATACCTTTTCCGCGATTCTGAGCTTGGCGCTCCGGGCCCGGGTGTTGGCCGCGATCTCCTCCTCCTCGGGGAGGATGGGCTTGCGGTTCACCGCCACGAAGGGTGCCAGGCTCTTGCCATACATGTCTTTCTCGACCACGCCTTCCACGTTGCCGGCCTTGATGAAGTTCTTGACCATCCGGTCTTCCAGCGAGTGGTAGGTGATCACGACGAGCCGTCCGCCACGGCGCAGGCTCGCCGCCGCGCCTTCCAGGAATTTCTCCAGGGAGCGCATTTCCGCATTCACTTCGATCCGCAGGGCCTGGTACACTTTCGCGAGGTATTTGTGCTCCGCGAACGGAGGGAGTGCCGGTGCGAGGGCCGCGTTGAGGGCGGTCGTGGTCGCGATCGGCTCCTTGTCCCGGGCCGCGGCAATGAGCCGGGCGAGGCGGTCGGCCTCCTGCAACTCGCCGTACAGGCTGAAGATGCGCCGCAGGTCCTCCTGCGCATAGGTGTTGACGACCGTTGCGGCCGTCCGGGCGTCTTCGGACGCGCCGGCGTTCATCCGCATGTCGAGCGGCGCATCGAAGCGGAAGGAAAAGCCCCGCTCCGCCGTGTCGAACTGGTGGGACGAGACGCCCAGGTCCGCCAGGATGCCGTCCACAGTGTGCTCCCGGAAATCGCGTGTCGCCTGTTGCCAGGCGTCCAGGAGCACGTAATTGTGGACGAATCTGAAATTATTGTGGATCAATGTGAATCTTTCATCTTCGGGAGCGTTGGCGCGGGCGTCTGCATCCCGGTCGAACGCGAGGAGCCGTCCTTCGGGGGAGAGTTGCTCCAGGATACGGCGCGAGTGGCCGCCCCCGCCGAAAGTGGCATCCACATAGATGCCGGACGGGTCGGTAACCAGCGCGGAAACGCTCTTTTCCAGAAGAACGGGATTGTGGTATTCTGACATACGATCGCCCTCCTACCTGTTTGCAGGCAGTTTTCCGGCGATTGTGACGAACTCTTCGTTCGAAATCTTGGAGGCCTCGTATTTCTCTTTGGCCCACACTTCGATTTTGAATCCGTTGCCGACAAACTCCACTTCCTTGGTGACACCGATGAGATCGAGCAGTTCTTTCGAGATGGAAATGCGACCGAATTTGGCATCGGGTTCGACGATGACGCAGTCACGCATGTAGGCTCTCCAGAACATCGCGTGCTCCACGTTGAAGAAGTTGAGCCGGGACCGGACTTCCGCCGCCTGCTTTTCCCACTCTTCGTAAGTGTACATCTCCAGGCAGTCGGCGAAGATGTCTTTCCTGACAACGAATCTCATGTCGCCTCCCTCCGGCAATACGCCTTTGAGCGGCGCAGGAAGCACAAGTCTTCCTTTGTCGTCCAGTTTGCTGGTGTATTTGCCGTAGAAGGTGACCATGGTTGATTTAGTATTACACGCGATTGGTTACAAAGATAGCAATAGTTTTCCACTTTGTTCCAAATCTTTCCAAATTTTTCCACAAACTTTTGAACACCCTGCAAAAGCGAGATGGCACAGCCATCCCGCCCCAGCCTTTTTGGGGTAGGGTTTATTACTTGATGTAAATCAAATGATTGTTTAGTAGATGCTTGTCTCTCAGCGGCGGACGGCTTCGAGGAGGTCGGCGAGTTCGGCGACGTCGCGGATGATCAGGTCCGGCGGATAGAATTCGGGATGGGGATTGACGGCAGCGTCGGCCGCGACGGCTTTCGCCGTTTCGAGTTTCGTTTCGCCCGACAGGGTCAGGATACCGAAGGCTCCGGCGTTGTGGGCCATCGCCGTGTCGGTGTAGATGCGGTCGCCGACCATCGCGATTTCATCGGGCCGGATGCCGTGGCGGTGGCAGATGCCGAAGAGCATCGTCGGGTCGGGCTTGCCGAGGACGATGTCCGGCTTGCGGCCGGTGGCATGCTCGATGCATTTCTGCAAGGAACCGCAGTCCACCAGCACCGTAGGCTGGTCGGTCGGGCAGACCCGGTCGGGATTGGTCGCCACGTAGGGGATGCCCTGGCTGGCCCACCATGCGGCCCGGCAGAGCCGGGAATACACCAGCGTCGTGTCGAAGGCAACGACCAGTACGTCCGGCACGTCGGCCGGATCGTCGGCGCAGGCCTCGAACCCCGCTTTCTCGAACTGGCTGACCATGCTGGGCGTGCCGAGCATGAAGAGCCGTTTCGCCTGCGGGTGCGTTTCCTTGATATAATCGATCGCGGCGAGCGAGGTGGTGTACATGTTGTCTTCGGTGGCCGGAATCCCCATGCCGGCGAGTTTGTGCAGGTAGTCTGCGACGGAGCGTGTCGGGTTGTTGGTCAGGAAGGAATGCCCGATGCCTAGGCGGTCAAGGCGTGCAAGGAAGTCGAGGGTGAAAGGGAAAAGCTTGCTGCCGAGATAGATGGTGCCGTCCATGTCGAGCGCGACATGCTTGAGACGGCGCAGGCCTTCGATCTGGGCCTGGCTGAGCGTCTGGTTGTGATTCTTCGCCATAGGGGGATGATTTGATACAAATTTATGTTTTTTTTAGATTTTTCCGTTTACCGGCGCTATTTTAGGGGCCCTAAACGATACTTTGACTATGAAAATCTCAGACATCAGCACCAGCGAACGCCCCCGCGAGAAACTCCTCGCGCGCGGGCCCCAGGCGCTCGGCAACGCCGAGCTTCTGGCCATCCTGCTCCGCACCGGCACCCGGGACGCCAACGTCCTGGACCTGGCGCACCGGCTGCTCTCTTCCGCCCAGGGCAACCTGACCGCCCTGGCCGCTTTCCGGCAGGAAGAACTCACCTCCCTTCCCGGCATCAAGTCCGACAAGGCCGCGACGATCCTGGCCGCCTTCGAACTGGGCCGCCGTTTCCTGGATGAGGCCCAGGCGCATCCGAAGGAACCCATCCGGACGCCGGAGCAGGTGTATCAGATCATGATCCCTGTCCTGAAAGGATTGAAGCACGAAGAGTGCTGGGTCCTGTTGCTCAACCGGGCGCAGCGCCTGATCGCCCGGCAGCCGATGACCCGCGGGGGCAGCGTCGCGACCACCATCGACATCAAGGATATCGTCCGGATCGCCCTGGGCCACGGGGCGCAGGGTCTGATCCTGGTCCACAACCACCCTTCCGGAGATCCCCGGCCGGGCCAGGCCGACCTGGCCGAGACCAAGGCACTGCAAAAGGCGGCCCGGTCGATGGAACTGACGCTCCTCGACCACATCATCGTATGTGACGATTGCTATTACAGCTTTACGGACGAACGGATGGTCCAGGTCCTATAACTCCTTGCGCAGACGCGCCTTGGCGATGCCGAGCTGGTCGCGGTACTTGGCGATGGTGCGGCGGGCCACCTTGAAACCCTTGGCGGACAGCGCCTCCACCAGCTGGTCGTCCGTCAGGGGCTTGGACTTGTCCTCGCCGTCCACCAGCTCCTGGAGCGCCTTCTTGAGACCGCGTGTCGAGACCTCCTCGCCCTCCTTGTTTTCCAGTCCTTCGGAGAAGAAGTACTTCAGCGGGAAGATGCCGAAATGGGTCTCGATATACTTGCTGCTGACCACCCGGGAGATGGTGGAGATATCGAAACCGGTGATCTCGGCGATGTCCTTGAGCACCATCGGCTTGAGCTTGGACTCGTCGCCGTCCACGAAATAGTCGTGCTGGAAGTCGATGATGGTCTGCATCGTCGTCTGGAGGGTGTTGTGGCGCTGCTTGAGCGCCTCGACGAACCATTTGGCGGAATCCACCCGCTGCTTGACGAACACGGCGGCTTCCTTGACCTTGGGGTCGCTGGTGGTCTTGGCGGTCTCCAGGATATCCGAATACTTTTTCTTGACCTTGATTTCCGGCATCGGGAAACGGGGCATCGACAGCAGGAGGCTGCCGTCCGGAGACAGGTCCAGCACGAAATCGGGCACGACCTGCTGCGCCTGGTCCGAGTAGGAATCGTCCACCTGCCCGCCGGGCGCCGGATTGAGCTTACCGATCCGTTTGGCCGCCGCCTTGAGCTGGTCTTTGTCGATCATCATGCGGGCCATGATCTTCTGGAAATGCTTGGCCGCAAAGTCCGGGAAATAATCCCGCAGGATCGTCTCCGCGTGGACGACGTCCTCCGTCCGTTCGCAGCCGCGCAGCTGGAGCAACAGGCATTCACGCAGGTCGTGCGCGCCCACGCCCGCGGGCTCGAATTCCTGGATAATGGACAGGATGCGGCGGATCTCCTCCTCGTCGGTGATGATATTGGCGCGGAACGCGAGGTCATCGACCAGCGAGGCGTCGTCCCGGCGCAGGTAGCCGTCTTCATCCAGGCTGCCGATGATGAATTTGCCGATTTCGTATTCGTGGCTCGTCAGCTGGCGGAATCCCAGCTGGTCCATCAGGCTCTGCGTGAAACTCTCCTTGACGGAGAAAGTGTTGTATTCGGGGCGTTCGTCCTTGCCCCAGTTGTTGACCTGCAGGCGATAGGCGGGAATGTCGCCGTCATCCTTGATCTCGTCGATGGAGACATCCTTGGGCTGGTCGTCGGTCTCCTCTTTCTCGTCGCCTTTGTGATCGTCGTCAAGCACGGGATTGTTGTCCAGCTCGTTCCGTACGGCCTGGGCGAGCTCCGCGATTGGAGTCTCGATCAGACGGATCGTCTGGATCTGCAGCGGAGAAAGTTTTTGCTGCTGTTTAAGTTCCAGTCCCTGCTTGATCATCGCTGCTTCTTACTTGCCCTTGCCGGCGGGTCTGTACACCTGGACCGTATCGGCCACGAAGGCGCCGCGCCGGTCGGCGGAAGGATAATTGATCTGCTCCTTGACGATGAACGCACTCGGGAACATGCCCTTCACCCGGTTGAGCAGCTGCACGGCTTCGGACTTGGTCCGGAAGTCGCCCACGGTCACCTTGAAATGCGGACTGGTGAAGCTGCGGTAGGCTGAATAGCCCGGGAACGCGCCCTGGAAGCGTCTCATCGCCGCCTCGGAAGCGCCGCGGGAATCCTGCTTGTTGTCGAAGAAGATCCGCACCCGGTAGCCGTTGTACTTCTTCTTCCGGTTGTAGGAGATGTGGGAGTTCATCGCCGTCACGATGCTGGGATCCTGGCTGATGGAAACGCCTTTGGATTCGCCGGCCAGGATGGAGAAGATGGACTTTCCCTCCAGGGAGGCGTCGGAAACCGCCGTGGGCCGGTACACGATCGAATCGACCGCCACCATGCCGGCGGGCTTGTCCTGGGCTTTCAGCGTCATGCCGGCCAGGAGACCGGCCGCGAGTATGAGAATGAATTTCTTCATGAGGAGTTACAGTTTGAACGAATCCCGGAGCGAACCCTTGTCCAGCAGGGAGTCGAGCGGGATGTCGGTGTATTTCAATTTCTTCTTCAGGCCGTTGGCCAGCGAGACCTCGCCGGACACGTCGACCGTGTATCCGCCGAAATTCATCGTCTTGATCAGGTTGATGATCTCGAAGAGCGAGAGGCCCTCCTCCAGCATCAGGGTGCAGGGGAGTTCGTACACGTCGTCGCATTTCTTCGCGACGGTCACGGGACCGCCGGTGAAGGTCGCGATCGTCAGGTCTCCGTTGCGGATGCTGCCGGTCACGTCGGACAGGGTGAACGACACGGTCGGATTGTGGACGCCGACGGCCAGGACGGCATCGACCGAACGGAAGCCTTTCGGCGTCAGGGATGCCACTTCACAGGAGGTCACGTCGATCTCCTTGAACTTGTTGCAGGCTACGGACAGAACGACCAGTACGAGGAGCGCGGCGAGCCTGAGCGGATGGATGCTTCTGGATACTTGCATAAGTGCAAATATATGGATATTCACCGAAAAAACCTATCTTTGCCCGCACCCTATCACAGAATACGATGGCAGAGCAGCGCAAATTATATATCGAGACCTACGGATGCCAGATGAACGTCAATGACACCGAGGTCATTTTCTCCATCCTGGCAAGGCATGGCTATGTCCGCACGGAGTGCATGGACGAAGCCGACGTCATCATGGCCAATACCTGTTCGGTGCGCGACAACGCCGAGCAGCGGATCTGGGGCCGGCTGGATGTCTTCAACCAGCAGAAAAAGGCCCGCCCGGGCGTGGTTATCGGGATTCTCGGCTGCATGGCTGAGCGCCTGAAGGATAAACTGCTGGAGACCCGCAAGGTGGATCTGGTTGCCGGTCCGGATGCCTATCGCAGCCTCCCGGAGATGCTCGCCGCCGTACGCCCGGACAGCCCGCAGATCAACGTGGCCCTGTCCCGGGACGAGACGTATGCGGACATTTCCCCGGTGCGGACCGACCGCAACGGCGTGTCCGCTTTCATTTCCATCA
>JAEEGL010268101.1_pt1 | contig 10801 bp, 11 predicted proteins | sample 9134231 | NCBI WGS metagenome assembly JAEEGL01 (sample SAMN16246548, study PRJNA631951) | gut metagenome | biome: gut microbiome; feature: rumen; material: fiber-attached | host: Bos | place: Iran: Karaj | collected 2018-10
TCTCCCATACTTCCCCGGGAGCGGTGCCGTAGAGTGTGGAGATCACACCGGTAACACCGGGGATCTGGCGTATCTGCTTAAGTGTGACGGTGTCGTACTTGCTGCCATACCAGCGAAGAGTCATCTGCATTTTTACTTTCCTCCTGTTTGTTGATTGAAACGTTATATATTTAAAAATTATTGATTCTTATCTGTAATACTAGTATACTACCTATAATAAATGCTTGAAAAGGACAAGTATTGCTCCAAAACATGCAAAAATTGCTATACATCCCGGAAAAGAGGCGGATCAGATGAACAAAGTAAAAACGGATGACGATCAACGGACAACCGGGGGCGGAAAGATAAGGAGACTTCCTGCCAGTGAGGAACGGCAGTATATGATAGACCGTGACTACGAGGTGTATGAGAAAGAAGGCATACCCACCGGAGCCATGGCCTTTCATTATCATAATTACTATGAGATCCTTTATGTTCTGGAAGGTGAGTACTCCTCGATGATAGAGAATCAGAGCTATCAGCTGCACAAAGGGGATTTCCTGCTGATAGAGCAGAATGTAATGCATAAGTACCAGCCTACCTTAAGCGGTACGGATTCGAAGCGCATCATTCTGTGGGTTACACGTGCTTTCCTTCAGGAACTGGCAGGACCGGGACAGGATCTTTCGGAGTGCTTTTGTATGAAGGATTCCAGGGCATGGCATTTCCCGGTATATTATGAAGAAATGCTGAGGGGATATCTGCTAAAGCTTGCTATGAGCGGGGCGCCCGAAGGTCTGCGCCGTACCATGGACCGTGGATATCTTACGTTATTCTTTGCGTATCTGAACATATTATGCGGGAGAAAGGAATCGCAGCTGCTGGGAGAATATGTTGAGGAACACCCGCTGGTAAAACAGGTGGTGGCATACGTTGAGGAACATATGGAAGAACAGGTCAGCGCCGACCAGCTTTCCTGTGAGGTGCACATGAGCAAGTATCACTTCTTACGGAAGTTCAAGCTGCTTACCGGCGTGACCCCGCATTCGTTTGTGATGAACAAAAAACTGATCCGCGCCTGCGAATTGTTATCACGTGGTGAAACCATATCAAACGTCTGGCAGAAGACGGGATTTGGTGATTACTCGGTTTTCCTCAGGAATTTCAGGGCTGCTTTCGGAGTGTCACCCGGACAGTACCGTGTATAAAAAACATGACAAAAAATGATATGTTTTTTCCCTGAAAACTGTTTGACGTTGTGGCTTTAAATCCATATCATATAAGCAGTTACCAAACCCGATGTTATCCTGACGGATCCGATCAGGAACTTAAAGAGGAGGAAAATCATGTCAAAGAACAGAATCTACTATGTTGATGCGTCCGCCCATTTCCAGGGAGACGGCAGCAAGGACAGGCCCTTTAAGCACATTAATGATGCTGCAAAGATCGCAGTTGCGGGGGATGAAGTGCTGGTGCTTCCCGGTATCTACAGGGAATGGGTATGCCCTGTGAATGCAGGAAGCAAGGATGCCAGGATCACCTACCGTTCGAAGGAACCGCTGGGAGCGGTCATCACCGGTGCGGAATCGGTAAAGAACTGGAAAAAGTATAAGGGCAATACCTGGACCGTCAGCATCGATAACAGCATATTCGGCGCATATAATCCTTATATAGAAAAGGTGGAAGGGGACTGGTATTTCTCCGATAAGATACGTCACACCGGCGCCGTTTTTCTTAACGACGCAATGATGTATGAGGCTGACAGTCTGGATGAATGCCTTAAAGCGGCTGCGGATCCCTATTCCTGGGATCAGGAGGCTTCAAAATATAAATTCTTTGTAGAGCAGGACGGAAACAAGACCGTGCTGTACGCAAATTTCCGCGGTGCAGATCCCAATAAGGAAAATGTGGAGATAACGGTACGCCGTAACTGCTTCATGCCGGATAAGAATTTCGTCAACTATATTACCGTGAGCGGTTTTAATATCAATAAGGCAGCTACTACCTGGGCGCCGCCTGCAGCTTATCAGGACGGTATGGTAGGACCTCACTGGAGCAAGGGCTGGATCATCGAGGACTGCGAGATATACGGAAGCCGCTGCTGCGGAATATCGCTTGGCAAGTATCTGGATCCGGAAAATGATATGTACTTCTTCAGAAAATATGTAAAGAGCCCTACCCAGATGGAGAGGGATGCGGTATGTCGCGGACAGTATCACGGCTGGGTAAAAGAGCGTGTGGGTTCACATATCGTACGCCGCTGCCATATCCATGACTGCGGGCAGACAGGTATCGTTGGACGTATGGGTGCGGTTTTTTCAGTAATAGAAGATAACCATATCCATGATGTATGCACATCGGCACAGCTGGCAGGTGCGGAGACCGCAGGTATCAAGCTGCATGCGGGAATAGATGTAACCATCCGCCGCAATCATATACATAACTGTATAATGGGCGTATGGCTGGACTGGGAGGCACAGGGAGCCAGAGTCAGCCAGAATCTCATGCATGACAATCACCGGCCCGAAGGCGTGAAAGCAAAGCCCGGCATAATGTTCTCTACCGATGTATTTATCGAAGTGGGGCACGGACCTACTCTTATAGATAACAACCTTCTGCTTTCAAAGGTGAGCGTTACAATACCAAGCGAAGGCATCGCCTGCGTACACAATCTTTTCCTTGGAGCTTTCAGCCTTATCAATTCAGGCGTGGACAGCATAGTAAACGGCCAGCGCGAGCCCAGGTATACTCCTTATCATATACGTCACAGGACCGAGGTTGCGGGCTTTATGACGATACTCCACGGAGATGACAGGATCTACAACAATATCTTCGTGCAGCATTATTCGGTTGAGGATAAGAAAAAGACACCGGCAGATGCAGATTATATGGAAGTTGGCACCAAATGCTTTGACATATTCCCTTCGTTCGAGGAGTGGAACAAGCCTTTCGAGATCGACGGCAAGCCCGATATGGGAGCACTGGCGCAGGCTCATTTCGGACATCTTCCCGTATGGATCTCCGGCAATGCGTATTTCAACGGGGCAAATGTCAGCAGGCATGATAAAGAGAAGCTTGTCGATAAGAAGAATAAGGTAAGCATTGAGCTTAAGAAGGGAAATAAGGGCAAGTACAGCATAAAGACCAATGTATATTCATTACTTAAGGATTTCAATATTTCTGTTATCTGCAGCGAGACATTGGGAAAAGCTTTTGAGCCCGAGCAGCGTTTTGAAGATCCGGATGGCAGCGACATAATCTTTGATACCGATTATCTTGGAAACCACCGCGGCATATCAACGATACCGGGACCTTTTGCGGATGAGGCATCTGCAAAGAAGAGCCTTTGGTAAAACTTTTTGCCGGAAGGCGGATCGATCAAAGCAAAATGAAAGAGGGCTGATCAGTGATCAGCCCTTTTATTTTATATCGATATGTCCTTATGACGCATCATACACCGAACTTTTGACGTGTCTGACTGAGACTCAGACCGTGTTCACGGGCGTAGGCTGCGATATCGTCGAATTCGGCTTTGCTCCTTGCAGCGCCGTAGCCGGAAGAAGTCTTTATGCGGATCCCGTCTTTTTCCTTAAAGCTGCGGTCTAAGACATAGCGGTTCATGCGGCATTCACGTATGCCTATGGTGCTGGTATGTTTGAATATGAGCTTGACGATCTCTTCTTTATGGGCATCGTCGGTGATAACGCAAAGCAGCGTACCCGGACGGCCTTTTTTCATTATGACGGCCGTTGTGAACACATCGCGGGCGCCGCCTCTCATTAACTCTTCGCAGGCAAAAGCGGTATCTTCCGCGGTCATATCATCTACATTGCAGGAGAGTTCGATTATCTCATCATTGCTTCCGGCGGTTTCGCCGATATATGCTCGGACACAGTTGGCAACGGGGAAGTCTTTTTTTCCGCAGCCGTAACCGGTAGAACTGATGCTCATGACGGGCATGGGGCCGAATTCACTGACAAAATGTTTAAGCAGTGCAGCGCCTGTCGGTGTGCAGAGCTCGCTGCGTATCTCTCCGCCGTAGATGGGGATGCCCCGCAGTATATATGCGGTGGCGGGGGCCGGAACGGGCAGTATGCCGTGTGCACATCTGACCGTTCCGCTTCCTACATGTATGGGAGAGCAGACCACTTTGTCCGCATTAAGTTCTTTCATCAGCATGCATACGGCGGTTACATCGGCTATGGCATCCATCGTGCCCACCTCATGGAAGTGTATGTGCTCTACGGAAGTATTGTGTGCGTGCGATTCGGCTTCTGCGATAAGGCCGTAGACCGCCATGATATCATCTTTAACATCGTCGTCGATATCAAGGAAATCTATGATGAAGCGTATCTGATCGAGCGTGGAGTGGCTGTGATGGTGGGCACCGTGATCGTGGTGGTGATCATGTCCGCCGTGTTCGTGATCATGATGATCGTAAGTATGATCGTGATCATCATGACAGTGCTCGTGATAATGTTCGTGGTCGTGTTCATGATGATGCTCATGATCATGGTCGTGATCATGCTCATGCTCGTGGTCGTGTTCATGATGATGCTCATGTTCATGCTCATGATCGTGGTCGTGATCGTGATCGTGCTCATGCTCGTGCATATGAGGACCTTCTTCCATGCCGTCGACGAGTATCGACACATGTGTACCGTGTATGCCGCATTTTACGGCATCCTCTTTTATCATTTTAATCCTGGGGATTCCAAGTGAGTTGAATCTTTTGACGAAGTCTTCGGGATCGGGAAGAAGCTCTAACAGTGCGGCGCTCAGCATATCTCCGGCAGCTCCCATGTTGCACTCTATGTACAGTGTCTTCATAAGCGATACCTCCGTATTGGTTTTTAGAGAGTATAGCATAAGCTGTACCCATTTTGCAAAATGTGCTATAATCACTCCTGTTATGGCACCAAGACGACAGCGAAAACCTTATGAATACAGAAAGAGCAGGCAAAACGGTGTAAAAAGGCTTATACTTGCGGGCATTTCGATCATCATCCAGATCGTCCTCTTTTTGCTCCTGTTCACTAAGCTGCATGAATATGCAACATGGCTGAACATCATAACCACGATTGCATCTTTAGCGCTGGTTCTTGCGCTTTATTCCCAGAATAAGACTTCTACCATGAAGATGCCGTGGATAATCCTGATACTGGCTTTTCCGGTACTGGGGGTGGCGCTTTTCCTGCTGGTAGGTCTGGATTTCAGTACCAGGAGTATGCGTTCGCGTTTTGCGGAGACGAATGCCGTACTGCTGCCGTATCTGCAGGAAAATAAAGAACAGCTGGCTCAACTTGGAGATATCAATCTGCCGTCAGCCGGGATATCTACATATATACAGAACGCTTCATCTTACCCCGTATACCGCAATACCGATATCACATATTATGATAATGCTTTGGGAGGGCTTGAGGCACAGCTTGACGACCTTAGGAATGCTAAGCAATTCATCTTCATGGAGTATCATGCCATAGAGGATGATAAGGCCTGGGCCAGGATAGAAGAGATACTTGCGGATCGTGCGGATGCGGGCGTGGACGTGAGGGTTTTCTACGATGACATGGGAAGTATCGGTTTTATCAATACGGATTTTGTTAAAAAAATGAATTCGCTCGGGATAGCATGCAAGGTGTTCAATCCCTTTACCATAATGCTAAACTTCTTCCTCAATAACCGCGATCACAGAAAGATCACCGTCATTGATAACCGTGTGGCTTTTACGGGTGGTTACAACCTGGCCAATGAATATTTTAACATCACACATCCTTACGGGGAGTGGAAGGATACCGGCATAAGGCTTGAAGGTGATGCGGTAAGGAGTTTTACGATAATGTTTCTTGAGATGTGGTACGCAGGTCAGAGAAAAGGTACTCCGTCTGAAGATTTTAAGGACTTTTTAAAGGAGTATCACTATACGGCAAAGCAGTCGGGATTCTGTCAGCCATATGCGGATAACCCTATCGACCACGAGCGCATAGGTGAAGAAGTATATATAAGCATGATAGAAAAGGCCGGGCGCTATTGTTATTTTATGACGCCTTATCTGATACTGACGGACGAGATGATGCATGCTCTAAGCCTGGCGGCGAAGCGCGGTGTGGATGTGCGTATAATCACGCCGGGTATACCCGATAAGAAGATAATCTACAGGATAACGCGTTCTTTTTATCACAGTCTGGTGATCCATGGAGTGAGGATCTACGAGTGGACGCCGGGGTTCTGCCATGCGAAGATGAGCCTTGCTGATGATAAGATGGCTACGGTGGGCACGATCAACCTGGATTACCGCAGTCTCTATCATCATTTTGAAAACGGCTGTTTTATCAGTTCCTCTCCGGTAATAGAGCAGATAAGGGATGATTTTGAACGTACCTTTAAGGAAGCGCGCGAAGTTACGGATGATTACATCGGTGGTTCGGCCACCCACCTGCCGCCTTCCCAGCTTTTCATGCGCCTGTTCGCGGAACTGCTGTAAGCGGGATATGGGGACAGGTACAGGGAGGACAGAGATTGAAGACAGATATCAGACAGATCGATAACGGGGAAGATGAGCTGATCCTCAGATACAGGAAGCTTACACCGGATATAAAGCGTATCATTGAGCTTGCAGGCGGCGGATCATCCAGGCTTGTCGGCAAAAAAGACGGCAACATGATCGTCATCGAAAAAGATGATATATATTATATCGAATCCGTAGATGATAAGACTTTTGCATATACTTGTAATGACGTTATCAGGCTGGATAATTCCCTGCAGGGAGTTATGGGGATACTGGATGATATACGCTTTTTCCGCTGCAGTAAGTCCATGATAATAAACATAGACAGAGTAAGGGTTCTGAAGAGTCTTTCATCCAACAGGATAGATGCCGCGCTTGAGAACGGGGAACATATCATCATCTCCAGAACTTATGCTACCGATTTCAGAAAACTTTTGAGAGGGGGAAGCTCACGTGGATGACAGGAATAAGCTGAAACTTTGGGAAAGATATCTTACCAAGGAGATCGGCATAGAGTTTAAAGCCTGCCTGTATTTTTTTGCCGTCCTTTTCTTTTACTGTGTATACAGGCTGGTGAACGGAGTGCATGAGGCAGGTATACTCCACATGACGGAGATGATCTTCTCCTGTTATATAATAGGATACATTCAGGTTTATCTGTTCGATAATTTTGATGAGAGCGATTCTTTTAAAGCGCGGCATTGGCTTGGGGTAGTATGCTGTACGCTGGTATATACGCTTTTGTCATATTTTCTGGCCTGGTTTGATAAAAGGCTGTGGCTTTCTCTGGGCTTTGCAGCTTATAGACTTCTTGTTTACTTCTGCGTTTTCCTGATATACCGTACAAAGCGCAGGATAGAGGACAAGATCCTTAATGAAGAGCTTAAGCTGTTTCAAAAGGATCACAAAAACGGCGGTGAAGAAGAATAAAGTGCAGTTTACGGACGGATAAGTGCAGCATACGGGAGCAGCTATTGCTCCCGTTTTTTATTTGTGTTAGAAGAAGATAAGGAGGTGGACGAAATGAGTGAAGTCATAAGAATAGAGAAACTTACGAAAACATACGGAAAGAAGCGCGGAGTTACGGAGCTTGATCTGCACGTGAACGAAAAAGAGATATACGGTTTTATAGGACCGAACGGTGCAGGCAAGTCTACGACCATACGCTCGATACTCGGCTTTCTGAATTATGACAGCGGCCGCATCGAAGTGTTTGGAAAGGACAGTATCAAAGAGCATACCGCGATACTGAGAGAGATAGGCTACATGCCTTCCGAGGCTTTGTTCTATCCGGCTATGAAAGTGTCGGAAGTCATAAAGTTTGCGGCGGATGTAAGAGGGCTGGACTGCAGGAAGGAAGCAGACATACTCTGTGAGAGACTTAAGCTCGATACCGGCAAAAGGATAAAGGAACTCTCACTGGGGAACAGAAAGAAAGTGAGCATCGTATGTGCGATGCAGCATAAGCCCAGGCTCTTTATATTTGATGAACCCTCATCCGGGCTGGACCCGCTGATGCAGAATACCTTTTTTACGCTGATAAAAGAATATGTTGATGCAGGAGCTACCTGTTTCCTTTCAACACATGTGCTTTCAGAGGTGAGCAGATATTGTGACAGGGCGGCTGTCATGCGGGAAGGCCGTCTGATAAAGGAAGACAGTGTGGAAAATCTGATCGAGAGCAGTGCAAAGAATATCAAGATCACGATGAACGGTGAGAGTAAAGAATATATATACAACGGTGATATCAACAAACTGATCAGAGAGCTTGCGGAAAAGAAGCTCGATAACCTGTATATAGAGGAGCCGTCGCTGGAAGATATGTTCATGCATTTCTATGACGGTGAAAAGGCCTGATATCAAACGCCGGAGAGTTTTTAGAAAGGAGAAGAGTTATGACAGCTGTATTTAATCATGAATTAAAGCTTAATCTTAAGAGCCTGCTGATATGGGCGCTTAGTGTGGGAGGCATGGGTTTTGCCTGCATTTTATTGTATACGAGCATGGAGGGGGAGATGGCTGAGATGGCCGATACCTTTTCAAATATGGGGGCGTTTTCCGATGCCTTCGGGATGAGTACCTTAAGTATCGCTACTTTAAGCGGTTTTTTTGCAACTGAGGTCGGAACGGTACATGGACTTGGAAGTGCAATGTTTGCGGCTATCATGGCAACGGTACTTCTGTCAAAGGAAGAAGAGGCACATACCGGTGAGTTTCTGTATTCACTGCCGCTGTCGCGGGGGAAGATAGTTCTGGCCAAGGGCCTTTCCCTCCTTGCGGAGCTAGTGATATTTACAGCAATATGCGGAGCATTGTATGTACTGGGGTTTGTAATGCTTAAGGAAGATATACCGTATAAAGAGACAGGGATTTTTCTTATGAGAATGCTTCTTATGAACATAGAGATCGCCGCGTTAGCTCTTATAATATCGGCCTGCTCGGCAAAGAACCGTATAGGCCTTGGACTGGGGATGGCGCTGCTATTTTATGCATATGATCTGATAGGAAGGGTGGTTCCTGATATGAAGGATTATCTTTTCTTCGGGCCGTTTTCGATCGCAAACGCATCGGAGATATTTACGGGAAAGGAAATGCCGATACCCGCCCTCATAACCACGGCGGTGATCATAACCATATCACTGACCGCGGCATATCTTTCCTATGTGAAGAAGGACCTTGCCAGCTGACCGGTATATAACAAAAAATGATATGCTTAAAGTTCGGATAATAAGAAGTGAGCCGGGCATGCAGGATGATAAAATGAGCGCAGCATGGGAGATGATTTTTTGTTTGCAAGAAGCATGTATTTGAGATATAATACATAAAGATTTCGCTCCCTGTTATTACAGAATGATAATAATGATATAGGAGGAAGAGAGTATGGCATGTTTTACGGCTACGGTAGCTGAAGCGGTAGTGGTCAAGGTTATCGAGAAGGTTGAAGAGAAGAAAGAGATCAAGGCTGCAGAGGGCGGTGCAAAGGCAGAAGTCAGTACACACATTCCTTTCAGCAGAAAGCTTAAATGGCTTACTTCAATGCTTATCGGAGGATCCTTCCTTCTGGCATTTGAGCATGTATGGCACGGAGAAGTGGTACCGTGGTTCCCCTTCCTGACGGCGATGAACAATCCGGAAGATGCAGCGGAGATGTTTAGTGAGATAGCTACGGTGGGCGTATGTATGGCGGCGCTGGTAACATTAGTGTGGGTAGGAATGTGCATAGCGGCTGATGCTATTGTTAAAAAAGCTGCCAAGAGCGGGGAGGTGGAAGCGTGACCTTACTTATTACGGTATTTGCAGCGGTGATCGCCACGGTTCTCTGGTATACCCGTAAGAACGACAATATGGGACTGGGCTTTTTATGCTTCATGTTCTGGGGAGCATCGATCATGTGGCTGGTAGATGCGGTATTTGAGTATGTGGAGCTTAAGGAAGCTTATTTTACACCGGCTCTTGAGGACATGATAAATGATACTTTCCTTGGACTGAGCGTGGTGGCGCTGGCGCTGGTAGTCTGGGTGGTAAGGCTTCTCATTACGGATCCGCGCGGAGTGGTGCGTCGCAGTCTGAAGAACAGTGCGGCAAGATGATTTTAAGGTTTGAGGTGAGATGAACATGAGTTTAACATTATTTTTAAATGCATTTCTTTCATACGGTCTGGTATTTCTTGTATTTTCGGCAGCGATAGTGATCGCTTTCCTGCTGGGATTTGGCCTCAGAAAGAACAAGAACAAAAAGGAAGCTTCGGAAAAAGAGGCTTAATAGACAGTTGACATAAAGGATGATATTGCATATAATGATAAGGCACAATATCTTGTGCCTTATTTATTTGCTATAACAATATAAAGTGGTTACACGATGGAGGAAGTGTGATGGCGGAAGTGGATTACAGTGTGCGATACACACCCAAAAAGGACGTTAAGGTCATCAAAAAGGATAATACCAGAGAGGAGTTCAATGTCCAGAAGGTCATAAATGCCGTGGGCAAGTCGGCATACCGTGCCCTCACGGATTTTACCGAAGAGGAGAAATGCCGCATCTGCCAGTTTGTGGTAGATAAGGTTGATGCCATGGGTGTTGATGAGATACCTATCCCCACCATGCATAATATAGTCGAGAGCGCGCTCGAAGAGGTCAAGCCCATAGTCGCAAAGAGCTACAGGGATTACCGTAACTACAAGCAGGACTTTGTGCGCATGCTCGATGACGTATATAAGAAAAGCCAGTCCATCATGTATATCGGTGATAAAGAGAATGCCAATACGGATTCCGCACTGGTCTCAACAAAGCGTTCTCTTATATTTAACCAGCTCA
>JAEEGL010312842.1_pt1 | contig 10801 bp, 11 predicted proteins | sample 9134231 | NCBI WGS metagenome assembly JAEEGL01 (sample SAMN16246548, study PRJNA631951) | gut metagenome | biome: gut microbiome; feature: rumen; material: fiber-attached | host: Bos | place: Iran: Karaj | collected 2018-10
AGCTGTGCCACCACCAATCATATCCCTCACTGGCAAGAGCCCCCTTCAGCATAAAATCATCTCTTGTTATATCCGAATGGTTAAAGCTATGCTCGATAAGCTTGTCCTTCACGTCAAGCCCATCAATTTTTTCAAGTACTGTCTCCCCGATTTGACTAAGTTTCTCTTTTACCATAATTCTTTCCCCATTTTCTCAAACATTATTATGCATAGTATATTTTACCATATTATTTACAAAAAATGTCTAAAGTGCGAAAAAAGACGCATAGCAAACTAGTTGCTATGCGCCTTTTTCGTTAGCGAATTACTCTAAGGAATATTCTCCATTCATAGTTACCATTCCACCCATACAGCCTACTGTTCCCTCTGTAGTTATATATAAATGACCATCACTTAGATAAAATACTGCATATCCTTCAGAATTATCAATTCCTCCGTACTCTGTATCTGTTAGATTAGAACAAATTGCTAAATGTTCATTAACAAAATATGCTTCACCACTTGCATCACCCACATTAGGAGCATCATCATTTTCAATACCACCATGGTGATAGAGAAAATCTCCGTCAAAATGAAATCCTTTATTTGTTTGATTACTGATTGTTATATCTCCTGAATGCGTCCCCTCAACTTCAGTACTTTTCCAATCTCCTTCAAAATTTGCTGCATTATCAACAGCTGTTCTAGTATCATATATAGATGCTAAATCATTTTTATCTAATATATATTTACCTTGGAATGATGCTTTTATTTTTGATAGCTCATCCATCCTTGCAGTATATAAATAATTAGTATCATCAAATGAATTAGGACTGTAGTAAACCTGAATTTCATTATCTTGTATCTGCCATATATAGAACTCAAAAACGGCATCACCATCATCATATACAGTTTTAGGATATTTTATAAACAATCGGTTATCATCTGCTCTTTCTATATTGCTTGAATTGGCATATATTCCTGTCCCATCAGCAGCTACAGAATCGTTTATATCATATGAACCATCTTCATTTTTGTTAATCTGCAGACATCCTTCTGTACCATCTGATTCTTTAAAAATATATGTTCCTTCTATAGCTGCAAGAGTCGATTCTAGATTATCTTGGTTGATTTGATTATGATTATCTTCAACTGTTTTTGAGTCATCTCCTTTGATTTCTCGCTTATTACTAATATTGAATCCATTGCTATCATTAACAATAGTTAAATCATCATTCTTTTTAGTATCATCAATTCCGCATGTTACAAATAACATGCATGGAAGAATTAATAATAATATTCTTTTTTTCATTTTGATAATTCCTCCAAGTAAGTGATTACTTCTGCATAGTTATATAAACCCAAATCCCCTTTTTCCAATGCGCTTTCATTCAAATATTTTTCTGCTTCATTATATTTAGTTTCAGAAATCAATTTGTCATTATCGTAATATGCGCAACTTGTTTGTGCGCCCCCATCATTTGCATCTTCTCCATTATCTAACTTTCCATTATTGTTTAAATCTTCATATAGAACATACCTGTACACGTGGGATTGAACAAAAATTTCTTTCTTTTCATTGTATTCCCACACTATATCCCATCTTTCAGCAGGGCCAAATCCACCACTACCAATTACAATCTTGTCGTCAGGAATAAAGTAATAGTCTACTACTCTTGCTGAACCTGATGGCCAATAATCACCATTTTCATTCTCTAAAACAACCACATTACCATCAACTATCGTATAAAAGTGTAAAAACTCTTTAACCCCCTGGACTAACATAGGGATTCCGTCTTCAATGTTACCAAAAAAGAAATAGTAACTATTTTCATTAGTTGCATTTGCCTTAATAAATTCACTATATATAGATGCCCAATTACTATTAGTCCCTTCTTTCTTTTCACTTTTCAAGTCAATGCCAATTGGAGTTATCTCTGTTATATAAGATCCTTGTTCCTTATCGAGCACATATCTTATCACCAATTCCTTGTCTTTATTTTCCAATACAAACTTTTGTAATTCTTCATTACTCAGCAAATTTAATGTTATACAGTGGTCATACGACAAGTTATCTTTACTATCATAAACTTCTATTAAAACCTTTCCGTCAGTAATGTTCTCTTCAATTAGAGAGCCTACAACCTCATGAACTTTATAATCAGGTTTGATTACAGGTGTCACATCCTTTATTGATATAGATTTGATACTATAGCCATCAAAGCAACTATAGGGGTTTTCCTCTAAAGATGCATCGAATTCATAAACCTGTTCACCCAAATATCCAACTGTTTTAGTAGTAACTATTCCATTTATATTTACAGTCTCATCCTTTAATTCATAACTATAGTTCTTTAATTCTCCTGTACTCCAACCACTCGAAGTTTCACGAATATTCACTAAATCACAAGCTATATTTTCAAATGAAACATATTTTCCCGTCATAGACCATTGAATATACTCCACCTGCTGTCGTGTTAATTCCCCCGTTTTCTCATAGTTTTCCAATATGTAATCACAAGAAATTTCTGTATTTTTCAAATAACGGTCTATAAAATATTTCTGCAATTCTTCATCACAAACTGTAGCTTCGTTAAATTCATTATTTAAAACCACAATGTTTTCTATTAAATTTTGAAGATTGTGATTCAATGTAAATCTCTTTGGATAATCCTGCTTTTCGATTGCAAGTTGGGAAAACTTTTCAGCATATTCTTTTTCATATTCATTGCATTTATATGAACTGAATATATAAACTAATGTACCAAACACAAACATTACAAGTACATAAAATAGTTTATTTCTCAATCTCAAATTTGCTTGTTTCATTCTATTCGATACCTGTATGATCAATAATTGTTATATTTCTAAGCTAGTCCTGTAACGCACTAAAAAGCTTCTTGCCGCCTAGATGTTATATCACAAATCAAGAGGCTTATGTTGATTTCATGTCTAAACTACACAAAAAATGTCTAAACTACACAAATTGCCACTACATCTTCCTGCGATAATCAAAGTATCTCTTTTTGAAATCCTGCAATCTGTCTCTGCTAATGTTCAGGCTGATTCCCCCTAGGAGGGTCACCTGCCTGCTATCGTAACTATCTACATATTTCATATTTATCACGAAGGACCTTTGTATTAATATCAACCCAATATCCTGATATTCTGCTGCAATGTCTTTTAGGTTTCCTTCATTGTAATAGACTGCACCATCTTTCATACGATAGCAGATTTTTCTATCTAGCTTTTCGATGTAAATGACTTCCCCAAGGTTTATCTTGCACTCTACGCCTAGTGAATTCTTACAATCAATGTAGCTTGCATTTGCAAATATTAATATGTATGATGCTAACGCTTCATCAATCTCCTCTAGATGTAACTTATCTATATATCTAAATGCATTGACCTTATAACCTAGTCGTGCAAATTCAATATGAGATGTCAGAAAGCATATCTTCATTTCGCAATCCAATTGTTGTATATGCTCTGCAATATCAAAGCCATTCTTACCATCTGCAAGCTCCACGTCCAAAAATAACAGGTCGATATTATCTACCTCTGGTAACAGGGTCTTTTCATCTGCATACAAATTAATCCTGTAATCTTTCACATCTACAAGCGCCAGGTATTCTTCAATATACTCTTTTATCTTTTCAGCCCATAGGGCTTCATCATCAACAATTCCTATTATCATTTTCTAACCTCTTCGTGGAAGGGAAATATCAAGCTTAAAGACGTTTCCAGCAGGTGCTTTATCCACAGTTATATAGTATTCACCCTTGTACTTATCAACAATTGACGCTATGTTCTTAAGACCAAATCCATGATTCTTTTTATCAGGCTTTGTAGTCTCGATATCTGTGACACTGGAAAACTCTTTATCTTGGCATGAATTGTACACTGAGATAAATACCTCATCTGCATGGTCTATTAACTCTACTTTTACAAATCCTGTTCCCAGTTTTTCAGCTGCCTCCAAAGCATTCTGCAGTGAATTTCCAAGCAGCGTAGTACAATCAAGCACATCAATGTCTAATGGTCTAATCAACTTTCCTGTCAATGAAAAATCTATATCTTTCTTCTCACATCGATATGCATAATAGTTTAAAATCGCATCCACATAATCATCGCCTGTATTAATCTTATTAGCCAGGGATTCTGTTACTTTCCAGGTCTTTTCTATATAATCCTTAGCATTATCGTATTGTTCCTTAGCAAGCAACTCCTGCATGGCTCCAATATGATTGATTAGGTCATGACGAAATTTTCTTAGATTCTGGTTGGTATCCTTCTGATACTGATATTGATCTTGCTGTATCTTTAATGCCTTTGCTAATTGGTTGTTTTGTTTTTCGTATTGGTAATTACTAACAGCCAGCTGTAGTGTAATGTATATTGAATATATGGCTCCTATCAGGCACAATGCAAATCTAATATGGAAGTACCATTCATATTCATTAATGCTGCCATAAAGCACCGAAAAAACGTATGTTACAACGAGCTCAAATATAAGTGTCAAAAGCAACAGACCTACTAAATACCGCTTCTTTAGACTCTTTAGGTAAACCCCATTTTGCTTTAACACAAAGTAATACATACAGAACTCTATAGCAAATGAGATTAGATAGGCTGTAAGCTGCCACCATTCTATAGTTTCGGTGCGAGCATATTTTCCAGTCAATATGCGAAGAATGTTTAGTGAATAAGTATCCATCATCCCCATGAACCATGTCAGTCCTAAGGTTATCAGTATGAGATTTGGTATTTTATATTCAAATAACAATAGCATTGCCACTACACTACATAGCAAAAAAAATCTAAGAGAATCCCCGTATATATTCGCTATTATTCCTGATACTACACTTATTGCCACTGATGACGCTATGCACCATATCTTTTTTCTAAAATGAATCCTCCAGCAAAAGTGTATAAGAAATATGTATATCAAATAATTTACCAAGCTATCTACTACAAAAATCATAATTACCTCAAAATAATAGAGTGCTAGTCTAAAATAACCCTGCTAGCACTCTCAAAAATCTGTATCCCGTATAATATTAATATCTTTTTATTTGGTCATCCTCGTCTGTTGTTGATTTATCTATCAACCTAATCTCCACTTCGTAGGAATAATTATCATTTACTTTTACCATTACTCTATCGCCCACATGCTTGCCACGTATTGCAGCTCCCAGTGGTGATTCTATGGAAATTAGCCCTTTAAGTGAGTTTCCACGAATGCTTGTTACAAGCTTATAGGTTTCCTCACAATCGTCCTCTGGAATGTAGATTGTAACTGTGTTATTGATTCCTACTTCGTCATCGGCACTGCTATCATCTACTACCTCAGCAAACTTTAGCATCTTCTCTAAATAGCGGATACGGCTATCATTCATGTTCTTGGCACGCTTTGCCTCATGGTACTCGAAGTTCTCGGACAAATCTCCCTGAGCTCTTGTCTCCTTAACTTCCTCTAGAAGCTTTGGGCGAAGCACCAGCTTACGCTCATCTATCTCTGCCTGAATCTTTTCTATATCACCCTTTGTAAGTCTCTCTCCCATTTGTGTTACCTCCGTTTCCAACTACTCTACCACAACTTCTGTCTTCCCTTTAGCCCAATCTATAATTGCCCTTGCATCTGGAGCAAACAAATCTGCTGGGATATCCTGTGGGTCAAAAAATCTATGCTCAAGCACCTCGGAATCCTCATCTGAGATAGTTCCCGTGTACTTATTTGTCTTAAAAATCACTGCAAGTGAATAGACAACATCCTGGTTTGGATATGTAATCATCCTATCATCACCTGAGTACAGGCCAAACAGCTGAAGCTCCTTAACTTCTATACCAACCTCTTCCCTAAGCTCTCTTGCTGCAGCTTCCTTATAAGTCTCCCCAAGCTCTAATGCTCCACCTGGTACACACCACTGACCATTATCGCTTCGCTTTTGCAATAGCACCTGGCCCTTTTCATTTTCCACTAACACGCCACAGCCTACAGTCATTATGGTATCGTGGCCAATCACTTTTCGTAAATCGCCTATATAGTTCATGTTTATGCCCTCTTTAACTTTTGTATTATAAACAACCTATGTACAATTCTAATGGTTTTAACTTTCTTTTTAAAGTCTTATCTTGACATCCCTATGTAATGCTGTTAAGATACGTTGGTCTAATTTTTTTATTCAATTCATTTCCTATCCTTAATATTAAGGAGTGATTTATATTACAAATTATTTAAATGTGCAATATCATTCTATTTCAGACAAAATCCATGATTTAGAAAATAGAATAAGTACTTTACCTGATGGGGATTTACTATTTAGGTCTAATGGAAAATATACCAAATTCTATCGACGCTTAAATAACAAAACTGATTATATTCCCTCTTCCGAAATAGTTCTTGCAAAGAATCTTGCTTATAAAAAGCTTATGCAATTAGAATTGGCTACTCTAAAAGAGCGACTATCATCTATAGAACTCTTATTGAGCTATTCACCTGAAAATGAATATAATCTTTTTAAATACAAGTCAAATCCAAGGATTTGTGAGCTCTTAAACTTTGATAATAACAGTCTTCCTGAAAATAACTGGTCAAAAGAAAAATATAATACAAATCCTAGTCATCCTGAACAGCTATCTTTTCCTTGCCCCTCTGGTAAAAAGGTACGCTCTAAATCAGAAGTATTTATTGATATGGTTCTTTCTGAAAATAATATTGCTTATCGCTATGAATGTGAATTGATAATAGGTAATAGAGCTTTCTATCCTGATTTCACCTTCAAGCATCCTATAACTGGAGAAGTTTTCTACTGGGAACACTTTGGTTTAATGGATAACGAAGACTACGCTTTGGCAGCCTTCAAAAAACTTAGGGTATATTATAGCTATGGCATTTTCCAAGGTAAAAACCTAATAACAACCTTTGAATCAAAGGCGAAACCATTTAGCTACAATGAGGCTGTGGCCGCCGTAAGTTTTCTACTAAATTAAATAGATATTGTTGGGCGGAGTAATCCTACGAGCCCAGTGATATCGTATCATCCGCCCAATTATTTCTTGAAAATCCTGGAATTTGGGCGGATTTTCTTTACGAAGCTTATAGAATCGTTTTGGTCGCCCACAAATTTGGCTATATCATGCTTTTTCTTGGGCGGATGTCTTCATCAAAGCTTATAAAGTCACTAATCTCCGCCCAAATAACCACTAAAGATGCTTCAACTTTGGGCGCGTCTACTCAGCAGCACTAGCAAATACATTAACTCGCGCCCAAACTATCCAAACTTCCCAAGCTAAACCTATATCACAAAGCCCATCATAGCCATATATACAAATAAAATAAGGCGCCGCAACGTATGCGGCGCCTTGATTTCACGGTTCTCTAGCAACACTAGAGCATTTATTCTTTTGGCTTTTGGGCGGCAGCGCCATGTCGCTGCTGATACACCATATTCAGCATATCCTGCTGATACTTATCGTCATTGCTGAGGACCTTGAGTTTATCTTTGACCTCTGTCTTTCGGGCACGTAAGGTCTCAAGCTCTCTCATGAGCTGTGCTTCCTCATCCTCAAACTTCTTCAGTTGAATTTTTAATTCTTCAATGTCTCGTTTTGTATCAGCATCGAGCATAGTGTTACCTCCCCCACCTATCATTATAGAAACTAATAAGCTTCCACTAATGATTTTGATGTATTTCTTGTCTAACTAGCGCTTTCTTAAGCGCAACTTCCGCTCTTAGCACATCAAGACCTACTTCCTTTTGTGCTAAACGATTTTTAGCTCTTTCTTCAGCCTTTTTAGCACGCTCTACATCTATCTCGTCTGGCCACTCAGCAATTTCGGCAAGCAAAGTTACCTTATCTGGGAGGATCTCAGCAAGACCCGCATGTACAGCTGCTTTTTTCACACCATCGGCCTCTGTGATAGTACAGATACCTGGCGCGATTACTGTGGTGAGTGGTATATGTTTTGGCAGAACGCCAATCTCACCACAGGCAGTATTAAATTCAACCATTGTAGCTTCTCCCTCGTAAAAGCTACGCTCTGGCGTGATGATTGATACCTTAAAGGTGTTATCTGCCATCTATGCCACATCATATTTGTTCTCGTTCATCTTGGCACGCACCTCGTCGATTGTACCAGCGTTAAGGAAGTAGCTCTCTGGGATGTCATCATGCTTACCTTCTAGGATTTCCTTGAAGCCACGTACTGTTTCAGCGATTGGCACATACTTTCCTTCGAGACCGGTAAACTGACCAGCAACGAAGAATGGCTGTGACAAGAATCTCTGAATCTTACGAGCACGGTTAACTACAAGCTTATCCTCTTCTGAAAGCTCATCCATACCAAGGATTGCGATGATATCCTGTAATTCCTTATATTTCTGAAGAATCTCCTGTACACCACGGGCAACCTCGAAATGCTCCTGACCAACGATACGTGGATCAAGGATACGAGATGTAGAACCAAGTGGGTCTACCGCTGGATAAATACCAAGCTCGGCGATAGAACGCTCAAGTACTGTAGTAGCATCCAAGTGTGCGAATGTTGTAGCTGGAGCTGGGTCAGTTAAATCGTCGGCAGGCACGTAAACAGCCTGTACTGATGTAATTGAACCGTTCTTTGTAGATGTGATTCGCTCCTGAAGAGCGCCCATCTCTGTCTGAAGTGTTGGCTGATAACCAACGGCTGAAGGCATACGACCAAGGAGGGCCGAAACCTCAGAACCAGCCTGAGTAAAACGGAAGATATTATCGATGAAAAGAAGCACATCCTTTCCACCCTTATCTCTGAAGTACTCAGCCATTGTAAGTCCAGTAAGACCAACTCTCATTCTGGCTCCAGGTGGCTCGTTCATCTGACCGAAAACCATGCAGGTCTTGTCGATAACGCCTGACTCCTTCATTTCATAGTAAAGGTCATTACCCTCACGAGTACGCTCACCTACACCTGTAAATACTGAGTATCCACCGTGCTCTGTAGCGATATTGTGGATAAGCTCCTGAATAAGTACGGTCTTACCTACACCGGCACCACCGAACAATCCGATCTTACCACCTTTCTGATAAGGGCAAAGAAGGTCAACGACCTTAATACCTGTTTCAAGCATTTCTGTTGATGTTGCCTGTTCCTCAAATGCTGGAGCTTTTCTATGGATAGGCATCTTCTCAACACCTTCAGGTGCTGGCTGCTCATCAATAGCATCTCCAAGTACGTTGAAGATTCGACCAAGTGTTGCCTCACCAACAGGAACCGAAATTGGTGCTCCTGTAGCAAGTACATCCATTCCACGTACTAAACCATCTGTAGGACCCATGGCAATACAACGAACTGTATCGTCACCCAAATGCTGTGCTACCTCGACAACCAGTCTCTCTCCATTATCTCTTGTAATTTCAAGAGCGTCGTTGATTTCTGGAAGCTCGCTATTTGCGAAGCTTACGTCAAGTACGGCACCGATAATCTGAGTGATTTTACCAATATTATTTGCCATTTTTTCACTCCTATCTGCTTTTTTAAGAAAGTGCCTCGGCACCAGCGATAATCTCGGTCAACTCCTGAGTAATTGATCCCTGGCGGGCACGATTGTATTTTAATGATAGATCACTAATGATTTCCTCAGCATTATTTGTAGCTGAATCCATTGCCTGCATACGAGCACCATTTTCAGATGCAACTGCCTCAACTAAGGCACCGTATACAAGTGAAGTTACATACTTTGGAACAATGAGGTCGAGAGCCTCTTCTTCATTTGGTTCAAAGTTCATAAGCGCCTCTGCACCTGAAGATTTAGCTGCTGCAACATCTTCCTCTGCAACCTCTGCTGGAAGTAGCTTCATAAGCTTTGGAATCTGGCTAACTGTATTTTTGAAGTGTGTATATACAAGGTAAATCTGTCCGATTTCCCCGCTTGCATATGCTGAGAGGACATCCTTGCAGATTTCCATTGCATCTGCATAAGTAGGGGCCTCCATCACTGGAGAATAGTCCTTAACAATCTCATAACCCTTATGAGTAAGACTTTCGCCTCCCTTATGTCCTATTACATAAAGCTTTACGTCCTCAGGCTTCATATCAGAACCAGTAATCATCTTTACAATATTTGAATTGTAACCACCTGCAAGGCCACGGTTTGATGTGATGACAATAACGCCAATCTTCTCAGAACCATTGTCCTTAAGGTACTTGTTGTTTACTGCTCCTGCCTTTGCAAGCATGCTACAGATTGTATTGTACATAGCGTTAAAATACGGTGTAGTCTGCTCTGCCTTAGAACGAGCCTTCTGGAGCTTTACTGTAGATACAAGCTTCATGGCCTTAGTGATCTGCTGAGTGCTGGAAACACTCTGTTTTCTTCTCTTTATGTCTCTCATTGAGGCCATAACAGATCACCCTCCTTACTTGTAGCTCTTTTTACACTCCTCGATAGCCTTTATAAGCTTCTGCTCCATATCATCCTCAAGAACCTTTGTTGTCTTAATAGACTCAGGAATCTCTGGATACTTGGTATCAACCAAATCAAACAATGCCTTTTCAAAAGCCTGAATGTCTGCTGTTGGAATATCAAGCAAATATTTCTTAGTAGCAGCATAGATAATCATGATCTGATACTCTACTGGCATTGGAGCATACTGTGGCTGCTTTAACATCTCCTTGATTCTCTCACCTTGAGCAAGCTTCTCAGCTGTATCTGCATCAAGCTCTGAACCAAACTGTGCGAAAGCTGCAAGCTCACGATACTGAGCAAGCTCTACACGGATAGGAGCTGCGATTTTCTTCATAGCCTTAATCTGAGCAGAACCACCTACACGGGATACTGAA
>JAEEGL011091690.1_pt1 | contig 10801 bp, 8 predicted proteins | sample 9134231 | NCBI WGS metagenome assembly JAEEGL01 (sample SAMN16246548, study PRJNA631951) | gut metagenome | biome: gut microbiome; feature: rumen; material: fiber-attached | host: Bos | place: Iran: Karaj | collected 2018-10
AGCCTGAAAAGGTTTCAAAAGCACGCAATTTCTGCTACACTAAAGATAGTATAGCTGAAATTATAACTTATTTAGGTGCGGTGTGGAGTCCTTTTTGAACTCCAACTGTCTTAATTATATCACACAGGAGATATTATGTCAACACTTTTTAATGATTTTTCACAAAAAATCAATACTTTGGCACCCCTGGAAGCAAAATATACAGAGGTGTTAGCGTCTATTGCGGTTATGCCTAAAATATTGTATTATTATGGCAAAATACCGAAAAATGTAGTAAAAACGGTGGCTATTGTGGGTTCTCGCCATAATACCAGATACGGTAAAGAGGTAGCTTACAAGATGGCCTACGAACTAGCTAAAAGGGGTGTAATCATCATTTCTGGCCTCGCTTATGGGATAGATTCGGTGGCTCACCAGGCAGCACTGGACGCTGGAGGTACTACTATTGCTGTGCTGGGCACCCCTATAGATCAGATTTACCCCAAAAATCACGTAGGTCTCGCCAAAGATATTATAAATAATGGTGGCGCGGTATTGTCTGAGTACGCCCCAGGTGAAAAAGTCTATATGAAAGCTAGTTTTCTAGAGAGAAATCGGATTATTTCTGGCCTTGCCGATATTGTGGTAATTGTAGAAGCGGCCGAAAAATCTGGTACTTTAAACACTGCTGCGCATGCCCTAAATCAGGGCAAAGAAGTCTATGCTGTACCAGGTAATATTACTAGCCCCTATTCGGTAGGGTGTAACAAACTGATCGCCCAGGGAGCTATTCCCTATACCGGACCGGACGATTTATTAAAGGTACTCTTCCCTGAAGAATTCGCCAAAAAACGTAAGAAACTCAGCCAACTTCAATTATTCGGTGATAATGATATAGAAACTGGCATTCTGCACTGTCTCGCCGATGGCCTTCGCGACGGAGGTAAAATTATCGAAAAATTAAATCTCCCGCCAGCATTATTTAACGAAGCTATTACGATGTTGGAGATTAAAGGTTTTGTACGTGCCCTTGGGGCAAATAATTGGAGTTTAGCATAATAAGTATGTTATAATAAAACCATGACCATCAAAGATATGAAAAAATCTCTTGTGGTATTCTTGGCTATTTTTGGACTATTTTCTGGCGCGAAAGCTTCCGCTGTCACCTATACTAGCGAGGCAACGGTTCAGTTTAGGATTAAGTCAGAAATAACAATTAATATTGACGAGGCGGATATCCAGATTTTGGATCTTGCCCCTGGCACAAGCTCCGACAGTAATGTGGTCGGAATCACTATCAGTACAAATAACCTAGTTGGTTATACTGCTTCGGCTACGGTCGGTTCGGCTGCAAATGCTTCTACTAATATGACCCACTCAAACGGTACGAATGTCTTTTCTAGTATCGATACCGAAGATAGTCTGCCGACGCTCACCACCGATAACACTTGGGGTTATTCCACATCTACAGATGATGGTACTTCTTGGGCAAACTTCTCTGGTCTTCCAATCTATACTGATACAGCGAAGCAGATTGCTGCTACCGATTCCCCATCTAACGATGCAATTAAATTTAAGATTAACGCCAAGGCATCTACTTCTCAGCCAGCCGGTGATTACACTAACGTAATTAATTTTACAGTAGTTGCCAATATTCCACCAAGAACTATCGGTGAAGTTCTAGAGGATGATCCCGATGTCCCGCGAGATCCAGAAACAGGTCTCCCAACCATCCAATCTGTTACTGAGGAAGTTTGCGACATGGCTGGAATATTAGATGAAGCCAGCGTAATAACCGATGTCCGCGATCACCAAAACTACCGTGTAGCAAAGCTTAGAGATAATCGTTGCTGGCTTCTAGACAATATGCAACTAGATTTAATGACCACTAGCCTTGCTTCACTTCAGGGTAATACTAATGCACCTAATGAAGCTTTGTCATATCTAAAAGGCGTTTCATCGCGTGACCCAAGTAGTGAGCCAGAGGGTAATTATCCTATAAAACCTGTTCAATACGGTGTTCCAAACCACTATGAGGGGAGTAATGATTATTCATTCTCTGTCCCGAAGATTTGGGTAGAAAATAAAGATGAAGTTAAATCAAATGATCCTATTGAAGCGGTGAGAACATCTAAGTATGGCATTCTCTATAATTTCTGTGCTGCCTCTGCTGGTACTTATTGTTATGGCACTGCCACGAAGAGTGGCCCAGGATATGACTACCCTGCCACCAATCAGGATAAACCGAATACCGCCATTGATGCAGTAGGTGATATTTGCCCTACCAACTGGCGTCTTCCAACAGGCCTTAATTATGATGCCGTAAACATGCCAGATGGTGGCGAATGGTTGAATCTCTATAATGCATATAGCAATAACGGTACAACTGTCCGTACAATTACACTTTTGTCCCAAGCTGGTTATTATGACTTTGATGGTGGTTATAACAACAATAAAGGATCCCAAGGAAACTATTGGTCCTCTACATTTTCAGGTCCAAGACACATAGCTATGACTTATGTCTTTGATGACTACCTATATTTTGGTTATGAAGGCTACCGCGTCTTCGCTGGATATCCAGTGCGCTGCCTCGTAAACAGGGCTCCACAACTCACTATTGCCTTTGATGCTAATGATGGTTATGGTAGCATGGAAAGTCAAAAAGTTAAATACGGTAGGACTACCAGATTGCAAAACAACACCTATACTCGCACAGGCTATACTTTCAGTGGTTGGAATACAGAAGCAGACGGTACAGGTACGTCATATAGTAATAGAGCTGACTTTACAGCTCCATCCACAACTACCACAACGAAGATAACTCTTTACGCTCAATGGACCCTAGATTCTAGTGTCAACTGGAAGACGCTCCAAGATGCTTACGAAATGGCATACGTTGAAAATAGCGACGGCTCTGGTCACTACTATGATTCTAACGAAGGACGCTACAAGAAGGGTCTCTATGTTCCACATAAGACCGATGGCGTATATGATGGCACCTACTTTGAGGCTACACAGGAGAGCGACTACGCTGGTATTCCATCCGAAGATTTGCGTTTTGCTATTCAGGATATCAATTTGACAATTAATGGTGTAAAAGTCTGCGATTATGCAACCTTGCCTGGGTCTGAGGCGAATGTGCTAGACCTTCGTGATTATACTTCTTATCGCATTATGAAAGCACCAGACGGCAGGTGCTGGATGAAAGATAACCTCAACCTAGATCTTACTGCGGCAAATGCAAGTACCAGAATTACTTCGGCCAATACTAATGCTTCTTCCACTGCCCTTGATGCCCTGTTTGGTAGAGCAAACCGTAATGCTGCGTCTGATCCAAATGGTAATCTTGCGACAGCTGGCGTGATTGCGTCAACAAGTAGCAATTCTTTCTCGGTACCAGAGATAGATGTTTCATATAAAGATACTCCTATATACGGAAGCTTAGTTGTGGGGGACCCTATTGCCGACGCTGTAACTAATGGGCAATGGAGAGCAGGTGTTTACTATAACTATTGTGCCGCCTCTGCCGGTAGCTATTGTTATGGTAATGGCTATAGCGGTAGTGATGTATACGATAGGCCAAACACTGCCGTTGACTCTGAATATGATGTCTGCCCAGCTGGCTGGCGTTTACCAACAAGTGATGGCAATGACGCTGATAGTAATGAGATTAAGGCTTTGTATGATATCTATGGTGATTATACCGGTTTCCGCAAGGCCCTTCATCTACCACTTCCAAACTACTCAATGTATGGGTATGTTGATTATATAGGGTATGGTGGATACTATTGGGCCTCAACATATAATCCTAATGATCATGACGACATGATGAGCCTATATATGAACGCTCCAACCACCGACCCACCAGTAGTAAATCCTAGTAGCATGACTCGCCGTTATTGGACAATTTCCATCCGTTGTATAGCAAAATAAATTAAGCCAAGAATTCATCAATTCTTTCAGCTACCTCATTTAATATCGCAGGTAGCTGTTCTTTTTCTTCGGGAGTGTATTTAGAAAGCACAAAATCAACGTCGCCGATCTTTTTGCGGAGTTCGTCGTTTCCTGTGCCAATGCGAAGTCTAGCAAAATCTTCGGTGCCAAGTTCAGCGATAATAGATTTTAGCCCGTTGTTTCCTCCGGCGGAGCCGGTAGAGCGAGAACGAATCTTGCCAAATTCTAGATTAAAATCATCACAAACTACCAAAATATCAGATAGTGATATCTTATAAAAACGAGCAAACTCTCTCACGGCCTTGCCGGAATCATTGTAAAAATCCTGTGGTTTGATAAAGAAAACATCTCCTTCACGCGCATAAACTGCACCAAATTTTGGTTTTCCTTCCCATTCCAATTTGTGGGTCTTAAAATAAAAATCAAGTGCCAAAAAGCCGGTGTTGTGTCTTGTGAAATTGTACTGGTTGCCTGGATTACCAAGGCCGATAATTAGTTTCATTCTTTTTCTTTCTTGTCGCTTCTATAAGAGAACATAATTGGGGTACCCATATATGGGTACTTTTCGCGGATTTTACGTTCCAAGAATCTCTTCCAAGACCAGTGAAGAAGTTCTAGATCGTGGCCATGTACCACAAACCAAGGTGGGCAAGTATCGGTCTGAACGATGTATTTTGGCTTTGGACGGGTGTTTTTGAGTCCTGCTGGAGCATGTGAAATAATTGCTTCGTTTAAGATCTTATTTAGATCTGAGGTTTTAATTTCTAGGTGGCGATTCTTCTCGATTTCAGTAGCGAGTTCAAATAATTGAGTTACATTGTGACCGGTTTCAGAGCTGGTGATGAGTACTGGCACATATGGGAGAAAATCGAAATCTTTTTCAAGGGCATCGAGGAGAAAATCTGCAGCAGTGCGGTTACCAACATTTTCCTCACCAAAGAAATTGGTAGGGTTGGCATCGTCTAGAAGATCTGCTTTAGTTACTACTACGATAATTCCCTTGCCGGCATCTACGATTTGGCCCGCCAAAGATTGATCTAGTTTGGAATGTGGTTCAGTAGAATCTACAAGAAGAGCGCAAACGTCAGCTTCTTCGATTGCAGCAAGCGTACGGATAGCGCTAAATTTCTCAATGCCTACTTCACGCTTACCTGGCTTACGTAAACCTGCAGTATCCAAGATTTCGATGTCTTGGCCTTTGTAACGAATGTTTACACGGTTGATATCGCGAGTGGTGCCCTGTCTAGAGCTAACTACGGCCTGTTGCTTCTTGGCAAGCGAGTTGAAAAGACTAGATTTACCAACATTTGGGCGACCAATCAAAGCGATTTTAAGGGATTTTTCTTCCTCCTCGGCTCTACCTTTTGGCAAAACGGCTTTCAATTTATTGATGCCGGCGCCGGTAGTAGCAGATACATAAAATGCATTTTCTGGGGCAATGCCAAGAGCACGGAATTCAGTTATTGGCAAAGATTCACCAAGGTCGCATTTGTTTAAAACTAGATAAACTGGTTTGCCAGAACGAAGTGCATCTTTGGCAATTTTAGCATCGCGGTGATCAAAATATTTAGTAGAATCAAGCGTTACGAGAATTACATCAGCGGATTCAATTGCGTCCTGGATTTGGTCCTGGATGGATGCTTCAAAATCGTCTGTAGGATCTTTTAAACCTGCTGTATCAATCAAAATGAATTGGTCATCGATTCTTGCCATCACGTTGTCGCGGGTTGTACCCTCTTCGCGAGCGACAATAGCAATATTCTTATGAGCCATACGGTTTAGAAGACTGGATTTGCCAGCATTCGTCTGCCCAATTAGTGCTACAACGGGTAACTTTTTCATAGATATATTATAACATAAAATAAAAAAAGAGCCAAATGCTCTTGCTTAAAAATTGGTGATTCCTGCGGGAGTCGAACCCGCGATTTTCTGGATGAGAACCAGACGTCCTAGACCACTAGACGAAGGAACCACTTAAATTATTTTAGCATAAAACTATCTAATACGCAACACTCCCGTACTGTGGGATTGCGGAGATAAAGGTTTGTCCAGGAGCAAGTTTAATCTCGGCACCATTCTCGTCGGTAAACTTGATTTGGTCTTCTTTGGTGTTCTTAGTCCACTTGCCCTTAGTGGCAGTGCCATTTTGGAACACATAGGCATCGCCAGAGCCAAAGGTGGTGATATTCTCATGATAATTATCCGAAGCACGGCGTTCTTGTACGATCATTGCAATTACTACGGAAGGCGCAATTTGCTCTAGCACGCAAACGTCTTCTGGGTTTTTCTCACCCAAATTTTCGGAAGGACAATTATACGAGTTGTGTGCTTCCCCGTTGGCGTAGCTACGGCGGTAAGTATTAGAACCGGCATCGTAATCATAAATCACATTAAAGGTAGCCGAAGAACCAAATCTAAATGTGATATGGGAAGCTTGCGGAGTATATTCAGAGGTATTATTAGTAGATGCCTCCAAAATATTTAGTTTGGTGGCAACAGTTTTTTCAACGCGTGAATTCTTTGATTCGGTTGGAGTCATCCTGGTGAAGCCTTTGATATTTGATGTGTTCCAGCCGCGATCGGTTGAGACTTGTGCTAGGTATCCAGCAGTAGTAAATAGGTTATTCCAGCGTCTTACTGCCTTTGAGCCGCGATACATATAAGAGTAGTTTTCGGTCAAATCCTTGTAGCCACGCACAGCCTGAAGCGCATCCGGTGCACCGCCAGCGTGCACAATGGCACAGTCAAAAGGTACGTCCCAGTTTAGATAATAAATACGTAGTGAACGAATTGGGCCAATGATGGCTTGGGTAGGATTCTGGTAAATCGCTGCAAAACGAGTAATGCCAGCCTCGGCGATTGCTTCAAACACGACGCCTGCATCTTTGAGGCCAGAATGTGGCCTAGCGCCATCATTACCATTTGGGGTTTGGATACAATAAGCTGGAGCGGTTTTGAGGCTAGCATCTGCTAGCTCGAGACCGGTTAGATCACTATAAACCTTCCCCTCTTCAGATTTTACGGAAGGGATTTCTGGGTATGTTAAATCTGGCAAAACTTCTCTTGGAATCAAAAACATCGCGACAATCATTCCTGTGCCACCAAGAATACCAAAAATGCCACCGATGAGGAACAGCAGCCATTTCTTTGAAGGCTTGCCTTCTTTGGCTGCCTTTTTATCTGCCTTCTTTTTCTCTTTTTTGGTTTTTTTATCTTCCTTGCCGGCAATTTCAGACGCGCTCTCATAGGCCTCTTTTAGGCGTTTTTCATCTATAGATTGTTTTTCTTCGAGTTGTTTTTCGTCTGGCATTTATGAGTTCCACATTATTTTATAATAATTTTAGCACAAAAATTAAAAGTATGTTATAATGAGCTTATGTTAAGGTCATCATCAAAAATAAAAATGTTTGGTGCTCTTTTCGCAGCGTTACCACTCTTCGCGACTGCATCGGTGTTTGCCGAGTCGAGCACTCAAAATACAAACTTTAGAGTAAATGTCAGTGACGTCTTGTCCGTCTCTGTTACTACTCCAGATACTTGGGCTACAGGCGATGCTGGGCAATTTTTAAGAAATCATATTGTTGTTTCCGCTACCACCAATAACGCTGCTGGATTTACCACTACGATGACCACTAAAACGGCAAATACCAGCCTTGTTAATACTAGAAAAAGTGAATACACTATTCCAACCTTAACCACGTCAAGTACCGTAGCAGATTTCCCTACCAGTAGATGGGGCTTTTCTCTTGATGATGTCGTAGCTGCCCCACAAAATAATGCCTTGTATGATCCACTTGTAGGCGCAGGTGGCATTCCATCTGTTATTCTTGCTACCAACGCTCCTGGTACGGATAGCCAAGACGTATTCTTTGGCGCAAAGGCTTCTTCTACGAATGCTTCAGGTACTTATGAAAGCGTTGTAGTATTTAATGTAGTTACTGGTATTATTAATGATCCTAACGATCCAAATGGCGATCCAAATGGTCCAGACAATCCTATCACTCCAACCAATCCATCTACCCCATCCACGCCAAATACCCCAACTTACAATCCAAACAACAACCAAACCACCTATACTACTGTAGTTCCAAATGCTGATGATACGACCACCACTACTACAGAAGTATCTGAAGGTGATACTACTCTCATGTACGCAGATCCACATGGTGTAACCTATCACAATTCCACCTCATCTACAGAAACCAATAATGGTTCCGCCCTCGCAACAGGACTTGCGGCAGCCGCAGCAGTCGCTGGCGCTACCGGATTCATCTTCTTCCTAGTTGGCAAGCGTCGCAAGGATGAAGACGAAGAAGAGCAAGACAGCGGCAATCAACAACCTCCAATTCAGTATTAAGAAACATTTAGAAAATAGCTCTCGACGGACCTCCGGAGCGCGGCAGCGCGAGGATGAGCGGCGCCCGCCCGTGGCGACGGGCCGGGCGAACGCAGTCCTAGAGAGCTATTTTTAAATGCTTCTTGCTACTGCATTGAGACGGGCGAGGGTTGTTTCGCGGCCTAGTACTTCAAGCGTTAGGTTGAGGGCTGGGGAGAATGGGGCGAAACTTACTGCGATGCGAATAAGGCTAAATAGCTCGGCAGGCTTCTTTTCGGTTTCAGTGAGGAGTTCATTTAATGCTTCTTGCAAAGCGTCGGCGTTCCAATCGGAAACGGTGGTGAGCTTAGCAATCACGGTTTTGAGGAGCCCTTCAATCTCGGATTCACTCATTTTCTTTAAGAACTTGTTTCCTGTCACCATTTCAACATCAATAGTAGGATCTTTAAAGAAATATGCAGTCATTTCTTTAAGATCAGAAAGGGTCTTAAGCCTATCATATATAATAGACAAAACTTTTTTGCGGTAATCTTCTGAGTACGAAGCAGCTTCTTCTGGCCAAAAACCGATAGTTCTGTCATATAATGCAGAACAGCCTTGTTCGTCAAAGATTTTGCGAATCCATTGACCGTTCATCCAAAGAAGCTTAGTCTCATCGTATCTAGCACCAGAAGTTTGGATTTTGTCCAAGCTAAAGTGCTCTAAGAGCTCGTCCATAGTGTAGATTTCTTGCTCAGTGCCATCATTCCAGCCTAGCCCAGCTAGGTAGTTTAGCATGGCCTCAGCGAGTACGCCATCGTCGCGGTATTCAGTAACAGACTTTGCGCCGTCGCGTTTGCCGAGCTTCTTGTTGCCGGTAGGCGCGAGAATGTGTGGCAAAGAGACAAATACAGGATGCTCTAGACCGAGCGCTTCATAGATCGCAAGATAGTTTGGCGTGCTAGAAAGGTATTCTACGCCACGCATAATATGGGTGACGCCCATCTCGGCGTCATCTACGATATGTGCAAAATTATAGGTAGGATAACCATCTTTTTTAATCAAAATAATGTCATCCAAGACTTCCGGGCCGGTATGTATATCGCCCATTACGGCATCGTTCCAGCTGTATTCTTTTGGCTCAGACTTAAACCTTAGAGGAATGCCCGGCTCCCATTCTGGAGTTTCAGTTGGGCGGAAGTTACGATAAAGAAATGGTACTTTTTTCTCGGTACATTCGCGGCGATACTCGTCGATTTTTTCGGCTGGAGTAGGGTCGGCATAAGCACGGCCAGATTCAATTAGCTTTCTAGCCCACTTGTGATAAATCTCAAGTCTTTCGCTTTGGAAATATGGGCCATGGTCGCCACCAACGATTGGGCCTTCATTCCAATCCATGCCAAGCCACTTTAAAGTGTCTTCAATTAGCTCGGTTGCACCTTCTACGTAGCGTTCCCTATCCGTATCTTCGATACGAAGAATCATTTTACCGCCATTTTGGCGAGCATAAAGATATGGGTAGATCGCAGAGCGAACATTACCAATGTGAATATAGCCCGTTGGGCTCGGTGCAAAACGAGTAACAATTTCCATAGCCAAATTATACCACAATTACAGAGATGTAGCAATTGAACGAATCTGCTTTTTGGTGAGGTCGCCGCTGATGACATTAAGCTTATATAGCATGCCGCCATTTACCCAGGCTGAAGCGTTGCCACTTACATATACAGTAATGCCCTGCTCGCGGATAGTGTCATATTCTTCGCCAAAGGCGATTTTTACATAATTAGCAACAAGTGCATTGGAATCCCATGAGGAGCGCTCTTCGATGAGAGAGAAGCTTCCACCAGTGTTGTTATTCTTGAAAACTAGAGTAATCTTGCCGTCTTCGGCTACCATGTCGTTTACACTGTAGTCGCGTGGTACGTAACTAGGATATTTTGGATCGATACCGCTTTGCATAGCAGCTACACGCATTGAAATGTCTGGCATGTTTAGATTTACAAAGTAAACAATTGCAAAAACTGCAGCGCCGGCGCAAGCCATAGCAAGCATAATTCTGCCAAAGCCAATGTGAAGTTTGCTTTTCTTGGCCTTTTTCTCTACGACTTCTTGTTTTTCTGGCTTTGCAGCGTTACTTAATGCCTTTAAAATAGCGCGCTTTTTAAGCTCTTCCGCAGAAGGCTGAGAAACGGATGAAGTAGATGAAACAGAAGAGCGAGCTTTCATGCCAGCAGAAACTCTGCTCATATCGACTGGGCGACGAGAAACATCCATGCCAGAAGCGCGGCGTACGCTTACACTATTCATTTGGCGGCTTGCCATCATTGGTCTAGATACATATTTCCGATTTAACGTGGTAGAAGATTGCACTTTGCGGTGTGCTATGGTCGCTGACGGATTGCTATCGGATTTTTGCATTTTTTCTACCTCGCTTATTCTTAATACCATAATACTAGTGCTTCATCTAAAATGCAAGAGCTAAAAACAAGAATAATTATGTTATAATATGTTTATGGATCCGGAAAAACGCGCAAGGCGTCAAAGTCTTCG
>JAEEGL011331904.1_pt1 | contig 10801 bp, 8 predicted proteins | sample 9134231 | NCBI WGS metagenome assembly JAEEGL01 (sample SAMN16246548, study PRJNA631951) | gut metagenome | biome: gut microbiome; feature: rumen; material: fiber-attached | host: Bos | place: Iran: Karaj | collected 2018-10
AAAAAGCGTAATTGTGAGGTATTTATGAAATTATCTGTTATCGGCGGCGGCGGAGTCCGTTCGATGTTTCTGGCAAAAAGCATAGCGCAGAAAGCGGCTTTGCTGAATATAGACGAACTCGTATTTATGGATACAGATGAAAAGAAACTTAACATTTACGGCAGAATGGCCCGTGAGGTTTCAAAGCGTCTCAATCCGGATTTGACATTTATTCTTACCTCAGATGCAATCGAAGCGGTAAAGGATGCCGATTATGTCATAACAACCATCAGAGTCGGCGGAGACGATATGCGTGTTGGCGATGAGAGAATAGCTCTCAATAAAGGAGTACTCGGTCAGGAGACTACCGGTGCTGCAGGCTTGTCTTTCGCGATGAGAAGTGTTGACGCTCTCGCCGGTTATTGTGAACTTATAAAGCAGTATTCCAAGTCCGGATGTAAAGTATTTAATTTTACAAATCCCGCCGGTGTCGTTTCTCAGACTCTGCGAGATATGGGATATGATTTCACATACGGAATTTGCGATGCTCCGAGCGGAATGCTACGCACTTTTGAAAAGCTTTACGGTTGTGATGAAGGCAGCGCGCGCGGAGAGGTTTACGGTCTCAATCATCTTTCCTATTTCTCGTCTGTTAAGCTTGACGGAAAAGAGATGCTTGGTGATATTATTGAAAATGAAAAAGCATATACCGATACAGACCTTCGATATTTCGATAAGTCACTTCTGCGTGAGCGCGGCGCGATATTGAACGAGTATCTTTATTATTTCTACTATCGCGAGAAAGCTGTTGCAAATATTCTTGCCGCTCAGCAGACCAGAGGCGAGCAGATTGCGCAAATCAATAAAAAAATGACCGCCGAGCTCGAAAATATCGATATAGATAACGACTTTGAAAAAGCACTCAGTATTTTCGAATACTGGTACGGCGAACGGGAAAATAATTATATGGCCGCCGAATCGGGAGTCAAGAGAAAGATAAAATGGCATTTTGATATTTTCGAGAAAGATGACGGCGGTTATGCGGGAGTTGCTCTGAATTTTATACGCATCTGTCAGAGTGGCGGAGTTGATTCGATGATACTCTGCGTTCCCAACAACGGCGCGATAGATGGCTTGCTTGATACAGATGTGGTTGAGATTACCTGCGATATCAAAGACGGTGACGCTCATCCTCATCATTTCGGAAGTGTTGATGAGCAGAATCTTGAACTTATAAGACGCGTTAAAATATATGAGCGCCTTGCGAGTGAAGCAATAAGGACAAAATCAAGAGTAAAGGCAATTGAAGCGTTGACGCTTCATCCGCTTGTTGCGAGTTACTCGCTTGCCTGTGAACTTGTTGATAAATATATCGAGCATAATAGAGATTATACGGGAGAATGGAAATGAGTTTTATTGCCGGCGCAGGCGCTACAAATGTTGACCTGCTTTATCAGAATATGCCGAAGATTCCGGATGTAGGAGAAGAGGTTTATACCGATAAATTCTCTCTTCAGCTCGGAGGCGGTCTACCGGCTACCCTCATTAATCTAGGTCGTCTCGGCATCTCAACTAAGATTGCGACCGAGCTTGGCAATGATATGTTTTCAAATTTTGCAAAAGAAAAGTACGAGAGCAATAACGTTGCACCGCTCAATCTTTATCACGGCGACGGTATTCCTCTCAATATAACGAGCGCAATTATTCTCAAGGGCGACAGAAGCTTTATTACTTACGGAAAAGGGAGCATCGATCCCGATGACAGAGCAATTGAAGATTTCTATGAGATGGCAAAGGGAGCAAAAATCTGCCTTATGAATCCCGGCGGATTCACTGAAGTTTACAGTCGTCTAAAAGCGGAAGGCACGGTAATGGTACTTGATACCGGATGGGATGATGATCTGAGTTTTGAAAAATACAGCGACCTTATGGAAATTGCCGATTACTATACTCCGAATCAGAAAGAGGCACTGAAGATTACCGGTTGCGCGACTCCGCAGGATGCCGTTTATGCACTTAAAAAGTATTTTGATAAGGTCATTGTCAAGGTCGATAAGGACGGATGCCTCGGGCTCGATGAAAACGGCCTTTTCTTCAAAAAGAGTATAGATTCGTTTGTCAATGTCGATTCAACCGGAGCGGGCGATGCTTTTCTTGCCGGCTTCTGTTATGGGCTTTATCACGATTATCCTTTTGCCGACTGTATTGAATTCGGCAACATCACCGGAGGCAAGGCGGTGACCGAGGTAGGTGCGCTTTCCGGCTATGTTACAGAAAAAGAGCTACTCGATATTATGAAATCTTTGAAGGGGTGAAGCGATGAACGATGGATTTTTTGACGGCTCAATGCCAAGACATGTGCTCGAATACTATCTTTCCCACGCCGCATCAGCCCAGTGGATTTCAATGAGCGACACGCTTGAAGACGATATCAGAGTTATACTGAAAACCGGTCTCAAGTTTTTAGGCAGGGCTGCCGGAATATGGAAAGCGTCAATGCCCGATGATGTGCATTTTGCAAGATGTCGTGAAGCTGCAGACAGAATTCATGCTGCCGATTCGGAGATTATTCTTCAGGCCTGTATTTTTGAAGCAATTTACCGCGAGGATGTTGAAAGTGTAAAAATACCGGCATTTGTATTTGAGGCTTTCGGCCTGCCTTATGAGGATAGAAACTTCAATTACGATGCCTGCCTTTTTCCTGCAGATTCCGGGGCATGGTCCAATATGCCTGATATTTCAAAGCAGGAAGCGCAGATGTGGTTCTATTACCGCGGTGTGAATTATATCGATTGCGGATATGAAGCGTTTCATATGGGACAGATTCATTTATACACAGGTCACGACAGGGGATATAAGGCGATTTCAAAAGTTATCGGCATGCTGCGTGAATACGGTTCGAAGCACGCCCGCAGACATAAAGTAATATTTGACGCGCATTCCCATTCGCTTGTGGTAAACGGCAGAAGCCTGCTTGACTATAATGCGATGCCCTTCACCCGTTTTCCGGTTCTTGATCGGCCGGGTGAAAAGCTTGTGCTTGTTCGCGAGGGCAAATCTGGAGGAGGGATCTCTCCCGAGGGCGTTTACGAAGAATCTCTTCCGTTCCTTTATGAATATGACAACTGGGGCGGCAGAGATAAATGGGCACACGAAAATCTCGTTTATGAAAAGCTGGCGTGGAGTCAGTGGTGGGGCGGAGACCAGATTTCCTGGTTCGCCTGCCAGGATGAAGAATCACGAAATAAGTTTCTCGATTATACTTTCAAGTGGACGGCGATAAATAATCCCGATGGCTACTTTGCTTTTCCGCTTATGAGAGGAATCGGAACGGGCGGAGACGGAAATGACAGAACTTACAAGCTCAATAATCGTTCCGATGCATGCCCCGGCGGCTTCTCTCAGGAGGATGCTGCTGCAAAGCTCATTGCTGAGGGATACGGTAAGTACAGAGAATTTGCCAATCCTTCAATGCTTGATTTCGGCGGTAAGGATGTCGATGATCCCGAAACGGGTGTCCGCCTGCCCGAGAAGATTGTTGTTTACGGTAGTTTTCAGCCATATGTCGGAGCTGTTGCAAATGATTCCAACAGTGAGATAACAAGAATGTATTATACCGGTGACGGCTGGCATTCGCTTAGCTTCATTATTCCTTTTGAGGGTGATTATGATTTCGGCATCTCAACCTGGGGAACGCTGTCAGCCTGTGTTTGTGAGGATAAAGGATTTCCGTATTCAGGAGACGGCGGAAAGAGCAAGCTTATTATCCCTCATGATAATTGTATTGTCAGAATAAGATTCAGATATATATCTAATGAAATCAAAATTGATATTGTTTAAGGAGTTGTAAAATATGAAAAAAGCGCTTTCGGTTTTAATGAGTCTTGTGCTTGCTTTTTCCTGCTTGTGTATTGCGTTTGCGGAAGAAAAGCCTGCAGGTTTCGGCGAATATGAGCATGTATTCATTATCGGTATTGACGGACTCGGCGCTGCGCTGACCAAGGTCGATTCCCCGAATTTTGACAGAGTATTCAAGGACAACGCCTACCGTCACGATGCTAAAACCGAGTATATAACAACAAGCGGTCAGAACTGGGGCTCAATTCTTACCGGTGTTGATTACGAAACTCACGGCTTCAATAACGGAAATACCGATATAAGCGAGCCGAAGAGAATCTCGAATTCGGAGAATAATTCGATCTTTTATTTTGTTCGCAAGGCTTATCCCGATGCAAAACTTCAGGCGATAACCCATTGGATTAATATCGAGCACGGTATTATTGAGAGCGATATCGGAGTTAAAAAGGTTAACCGCTTGTCAGATCCTATGGTTGAGGATGCCATAGTCAATCTGTTCCAATTCGGCTCTGTTCCGAAACTGCTGTTCGTTCAGCTTGATGATGTTGACCACGCTGCTCACACATACGGCGGATTCAGCGATGAATACTATGCTGCAGCTAAGGAAGCGGATACAAGACTGGGTTATATCTACGACGCAATTGAAGCAAAGGGACTCATGAAGAACAGCCTGTTTATACTTGTAGCCGATCACGGTGAAACGGTTGACGGACACGGCGGCCAGACTAAAGAGGAGAGTTCCGCTGTTCTTGCCGTAGCCGGTCACAGCGTCAATGCGGTTGAACTAAATGAAGAAGTCCGCAACCGGGATGTTGCTGCGATATCTCTTTACGCTCTCGGTATTGATATTCCCGAGCACTTCACTGCTCAGGTACCTGATGAGCTTTTCGGAGAGAGCAGAGAAAAGAGTGTAGAGCCGAACCCGATTGACGCGTCTGAAAAATTCAAGCACGATTTCCTTTTTGCTTTTGTCAGATTTGCAAATATTATTGTAGGTATGTTTGATTTCATTGAATTATAAATTAAGGAGTTGAGTCGGAGTTATGAAATGTCCCAAGTGCGGCGGAGAGATCGGCTTATTTGATCTCAGGCCGAACTGCAAGCACTGCGGAGTAAACATAATGTATTTTACTCAGCATGAGGGCCTTGTCAGAGACGCTAAAAGAACGGAACTTGAATCGGCTGTTGCCCGTATGATAGTTGCACGGATTAAAGCGGCGTTTATCGGCGGCAAACTGCAGATTATGCGCATGATTGCTGTTATTAGCTCTATTTGCGTCTTGATGCTTCCTTTTATCGGCGCTCATTATACCTTGCCGTTTTTTGATAAAAAATTCAGTATCGGTCTGATTGGTCTTATTCAATCATTCGGTGATGGTATGCTTCTTAAACAGCTTGATTTCGCGAAGAGTGCGATGTTTTCAAAAATTGCGGTTTCAGAAGCGGTTGTTTTATTACTTTTTTTTGTTATTCTAATTGTGGATGTACTTATCTTTGCAGCCTTTTGCATCGGATTTCTAAATCTCACAAAGACAACGAAGTTTATGAAGAATTCATCACTTGCAGGTGTGTTTATTGCATTGGTTACTCAGATTGTAGTCTTTGTTCTAAAGGCGGTTACCAAGGCCGATAATTTTTCTTCGTTGACTCTCGGCTTCGGAGCACTGGCCGCTGCCGTCGTGTTTGTGATTATGTTTGTTCTCAACGGTGCTCTGCTTAAAAAAGGAATTGAGCCTACTTACAGAGAATTCGATCCGAAGCGCAAGGAACTCCTCAAGAAGGTTCGCAAGGGAGAAGTTGACATAGATTCTCTTACTCTACCCATATTTGAAAGCGATGAGGAGCGCGAAGAGAGAATCAAGGCACTTGAAGAGGCACTGAGAATTGAAGAGGAGGGCAAGGAATTATGAGTCAGATTTCAAAGAAAAAATCCGCAATTCTTATTGTCCTCGCAGTTGTAGTGCTGCTCGGTATCTGCTTTGCCACTTTGAGCATTTACGCAAAGAAAGAACTCCACAAACCGAGATTCAAATTGCCGGAGGAGGATGTCATAAAGTCTGCAAGTGAGCTTCCACAGGATAAGGAAGCACTCTGCGCTTATGTGAATTCCCTTTATGCGAATGCGCAGAATGCCGATAATGTTGAGGGCAGCTGGCACACCGATATAAATCTTGAAGGAGATATTGTAACACCGTTCAGACAGGCGGATCAAGCTATCTTAGATTATATCAAAGATAATGCTGCGGGTGAAGTAGCCGCCCTATATCCCAATGAATCATCTGTTATTATGTCTCAGTTTAAGGACGCTCCGGTAATCAGAATCAATCCTGCCGATATAATTGATTTTACAGCTGAGCAGGGCAGGACCGATGAAGAAGGAAATGTCAGCGAAGACGGCTTTTATTTCATAAGTTTTACGCTGAATCCCCTCAGTGTTGATACTGATGCTATTATTAAGAGCGATATATATAAAGAAACGGTTAAAAAACTCACGGATGTTGCTGATATAACCCAAAGCAGATTTAATTGCGAAGAATACTCTTGCTCTTTCAAAATTGACAGAATCACTGATGAAATAGTAAATGTCGATGTAAATAAAAACTATTTGATTAAATCTTCGGTTCAGCTTAAACCCGAATTTACAGGGCTCCTTCCCGTTGAGCAAAACAGTTTGGTAGCCGGTGTTGAACTTCCTTATATGACCTCTCAGCATATTTCATTCAGATGGTACGGCTGCAGATTCACTCAGCAGTCTATGGTTGTCAATCCCGGCGATATGAAGGCGCTGCCAGCCGATGTCAGGGTGTTATCCGAAGCGACCAAAGATGATTATAAACTGACTTTTACTCCCTCAAATAAAGAGGCAGTTTCAATTGATGATGACGGCGTTATGACTGTTAGCAATAATGCTGTTGATACGCTTGTGGCTCCCGATGAGATTGTTACGATTTCGATGAAGCTCGAGTATGATGGCAAAACCTATACAGATGAACTGAAAGTCTATATTACAGAATTGGAGGTGGAAACAGATGTCTGAACAGCCTAATGAAAAAGAGCGCGATATTGCTCAGGAAGCGCAGAGTAACGTTGATAAAAACGTATTCCGAAGCTTCAACTATATCGGCACCAAAGAAACCATAGCTTATCTGTTCAACGACTGGTCCAACGCCTTCAATATCAATAATTACTCGCAGAGATTTATTTGGGACGTTGTTAAGATTGACTTTAATATCGCAGCTATAGTCGGTATTTTTACCGGCGCGTGGGATATTATCAACGATACATTTATTTCTGCCATTGTCGATAATACAAGAACGAGAATAGGTAAGTTCAGACCTTATCTTGTAATGTTCCAGATTCCGATGACAATTATCGGACTTCTCTACTGGTTTATTCCTTATTTCTTCCCGAATACAGCCGGAACTTTCGTTCCTAAATTGATATTTTATTATATTTTCAGCGTGTTCACGGAAACGGCAAATACATTTACGGGTGTTGCCAGAAGCGGTTATATGAGCACTATTACGCCGAACCCAAATGAACGTGTGCGCCTGATTACTCTTGCCGAACTTCTCACCGGTTATATGGGTGAGGATATGCCCAGATATATATTCGGATTTATGTATGATATGGTTACCACCGGCAGATGGAAGGTCACTCTTCGCAGTATATTTATGGGAATGGGCGTCTCCTGTGCTCTGATTTCCTCTGCTTTTACTCTCTGGTTCTTCCTCGTTTCAAAAGAGCGCGTTCCTCAGTCAATCGAGAGGCCGAGCGTCAAGGAAGGATTCAGAGCAATCTTTACAAACTATCCGGTTCTTCTTATGTGTCTCTCAGATTTTCTTGCCGGTTTCGGTGTAGGCACGAGCCAGGATAACTACTGGATCGACGTATTCGGTCAGAATTCAATGATAAATACCCTTAAAGCTCTTGTCAGCGGTATTTCAGGACCGGTAGGCAGTATCAGCTACGCTTTCGTTGCACCGCTGCGCAAACGCTTTTCTTCAAAATTCCTTTGGGTCGGTTCAGATATGTATGGCGACTTTGTTACTTTCGGATTCTTCCTGCTTGGAATGACAAATAAGAATTATCTTAAACTTAAACCGATGCTTATTGGCTATGGATTCACAGAGTTTCTCAGCAAGCTCCTTTTCGGTGTCAATAAGGTTATTAATGCCGATCTCTGGAATGAAGCTATGGACTATTGCGAATGGAAGCATGGCTACCGTATGGAAGCTACTACAGGTGTTGCGAAAGGCCTCGTTCAGAAGCTTCAGGGAATCTTTATGGGAACTATCAACAACCTGGTTATGAAGCGTGTTGGTTATGTCCAGGGACTCAAGGTTGGAACTCAGGATGAAAGAACCAAGAAGTGGCTCTTTTATCTCTGCACCGTTGTACCTCTTGTTACCAGTGCACTCGGCATTGTTCCCAAGATGCTCTGGCCCATTTCAAAGAAGAAGAGGGCCCAGATGTATTATGAACTCTCTGAGCGCAGGAGCCAGATGGTTAATGATTACCTTGATTCCGTCAGCGTAAATGACGAAGCGTAAAGGAGCACTGTTTAATGGACTCTTATATGATGGCACAGATTAAAAACTGGACAATCGGAATAGTCTTCGGAGTATTTTCCGTGTTGTTCCTCGTTCTTCCCACGCAGTTGGTTATGGTGATGGGCGGCAAGACTACCGCAAATCTTCCGGAAACACCTGAAGATTTTGCTCCGGCTGTCAGAATTATCGCTTTCACAGATTCTCATAACAAAAATGATCATGTTGCCGATGCGATTGATACGGCTTATGAAATCTTTGATGAAGACGAAACTTATCAGGGAGTTGACGCTTTTTTCGGCCTCGGTGATTTTTCGAGCGTAGGTGCTGAAGGCGATTATATCAATTACGTAAATACTCTCAAAGAGCATGTCCGTGAGGAAACAGTTTGCATCAATATTCACGGAAACCACGAATTCAAAGATGATAATTACCGTGAATATTTCATAAATTATTTTGGCTACGAGCCTGATACCGTAACCGAAGTTAATGGTTTTTCATGCGTTGCGTTTTCCGGTGAACGCGGAGCTACCGAATGGACTTTTACTGCCAAGAGTCTTAACTGGCTGGACAAAGCTATCAGTGAAGCCGAGAAGAAGGCAGGCGGCAAGCCCATATTTGTTTTCCAGCATCCTCATCCCTGGGGTACAGTTTACGGCAGCACAGTCTGGTGTGATCCTCAGCTGAATCTCGTTTTCAATAAGCACCCTGGTATTGTTGATTTTTCGGGCCATTCACATTTTCCGCTGAACGATCCGAGAAGTATGCTCCAGACCACCTATACCACTGTAGGCTGCGGAGCAATGGCTACCTTTGAACTTGATAAAAACTGTATTCCGGGTCAGCATCCCGACGGCTATGATCCTGCTGCCGAGATGTGCATTATCGAAGCTGATAATGACGGCAGCGTCAGAATACGTGGCTATGATCTGCTTTCGGATACATATTTCTGCGATTATTATATTGATGATGTCAATAACCGTGATACCTATGCTTATAACTACAGGAATATGAAGGCGCACGATGCTGCTCCTGTCTTTCCCGAAGTAGCAAAGGCGACCGCTTATAAGAATGATGGCGGCGAGTGGATTCTTTCTTTTGATGAGGCGCAGGTACCCGAGGGTTATATAGTTCATAACTATAAAATCACCGTTAAAGATTCAAGCGGCAAAACGCTGATTAATGATACATTTATAAACGACTATTATGTCATTGATGACGATGAAACCGCTGATTTCAGAATCGGCTCTGACGCTCTCGAATCAGGTAAAGAATATACGGCCAAAATCAGAGCAGTCAGCGCATATAAGTATCATACGGATATTGAATTCAAATTTACCGCACAGTAAAGGAATTTATTTATGAGTAAGTCCGCCTTTTATCTTCTTACAGACTGTCATTATGTCTCAAAATCATGCTGGGAGGAGGGTGAATCCTTCACGCGCAGGGAGAAAGGAGACCAGATTGTTCTTAAACTTTCTCCCGAGATTCTTGATACTTTTATCGATAGAATTATTGCCGATAATGAGACCGATTCGGTTCTCTTTCTTGGCGACAATGTAAACTCCGGTGATATGAATTCCCATTATGAATTTCGCGAGTGTCTTCAGAAGCTTAAGGATGCAGGCAAAAAGGTTTACATCACTTATGCCACTCATGATTATTGCAGTCCAAACGGCGAGGATGAATGCTTTCAGAAGGGTTCTGTAAGATATACCGCGACCGGAACCGAGCCTGTTCCGTTCATGCTGAGAAGCGGTCTTGAAGAATTCTATGAGGATTTCGGCCATAAGCAGGCGCTCAGTATCGACAGCGAAAGCGGCTCCTATGTGGTTAAGATAGGGGATTGCCTGCGCCTTATCGCAATAATTGATAACGGTAACGGCAGAAGCTACTGCGGTCTTTTTGAAAAAGGAATGAAATGGCTTTCTGATCAGATTGATGATGCAAAAGATGCGGGAGACTATGTTGTTCTCGCTGTTCATCATCCCGTCATACCTCCGTGGGAGGTATATCGCCACAAGGCGCATCATGAAGTGTACGGCGGCCACAGACAGCTTTCCGAGCTTATGTGCAAAAAGAATGTCAGAGTAGTTTTCACTGGACACACTCATGTTCAGAATATCCGTGAATTCACAGGCAGTAACGGCAACAGATTCTATGATGTTTCCACTATTTCTCTTGTTAATGCAGCGGGTAAAATGCGTAAGATTTCTGTTGACGAAAGCGGAATTTGCTCTGTTTCAAGCATCGGCCTTGACAGTATCAATGGTGTAGATACCGGCGGAGAATCTGTGTTTGATTATCTGTATAAAAAGAATTTTACCGGACTTCTTGAATCTTCTCTTCCGTTTGTCAATACTGATTTTGACAGATTTATCGATAGCGTTGACGGATTCCTGCCGGTAGAAAAA
>JAEEGL011441730.1_pt1 | contig 10801 bp, 8 predicted proteins | sample 9134231 | NCBI WGS metagenome assembly JAEEGL01 (sample SAMN16246548, study PRJNA631951) | gut metagenome | biome: gut microbiome; feature: rumen; material: fiber-attached | host: Bos | place: Iran: Karaj | collected 2018-10
AACTGCCCTTTGCACTGCCGTTTTCGCCGCCTTCTTCGCCGGGTGTGCCATATACGCGGATCTCTCCGCCGACTTCATCAATCGCCTGCTTGAGCGATGCTGCTGCCAGGCAGGACGTCGCGCCGAACAGGTTATGCCCGCAACCGTGGCCCAGGCCGATGAGAGCATCATATTCAGCCAGAAAAACCAATACAGGTCCTGGCTTGCCAGCCTTATAGACAGCACTGAAACCGGTACGGTGTCCTGCCACATCCGTGGTCACGGAAAAACCTTCCGTTTCCATTTGCTTGCTCAGACGTTCACAGGCATAAAACTCATAGTTGCTTACTTCCGGATGCGCGTGGATATCCAGTGCGATCTGCCGGTAAACAGATTCCTGCCGGTCGGCATAGGCACAGATCGTATCACGGGCGCTCATTTCTGATCTCCTTTCGCAAACAAGCCGCGGTTCGTGGTCCGGTGGGAAATAAGATTACCCAGGAACTGAAGCAGGGATACGAATATCAGCAGGATGATCACGCAGACATTAACGATATCCTGATGGTTCTGGTTCTGTCCGTAATTGATGGCAAAGCTGCCGATACCGCCTGCGCCGACCGCGCCTGCCATAGTCGTCAAACCAATCAGGCTGATCGCTGTAATGGTTGTGGCGCGAACCAGGTCCGGAACAGCTTCATGGAGATACACACGGAAGATAATGCCAAGCGTGCTGCTGCCCATGCTTCGGGCGGCTTCAATTTTGCCGGGATTTACCGAGGCCAGGGCGGCTTCAACCTGTCGTGTATAGAACGGCACGCAGCCGAATACCAACGGCACAAGGGCACCTTTGACACCGATGGCTGTTCCTGCGATCATGCGTGTAAAGGGGATCAGAAAGATCAGCAGGATAACAAAGGGGATGGAGCGGAAAAGATTTACGACAATGTTCAGAATACGATACAGGATGGCATTAGGACGAATACCGCCCTTTTTCCATACAGTCAGCAGAACACCCAGCGCAAGACCGATCACAAAGGCAATCGCACCGCTGCGCAGTGTCATCTGCATCGTCTGAGTCAGACTCTGGAAAAAGCGGGTCTTATATGCTACTACGTTGGGAATCCATTGTTTCAGCAGCTCAGCCACGGCGCAGCACCTCCACTTCCACATGATGGGCTTTCATCCAGTCCAAAGCCCCATGCATATTCTCTTCCGTACCTTTGAAAATGGCGATCATTCCACCCAGCGGCGCACCTTCCAGCACTTCCACGCTGGCCAGTACGATGTTGATGGACACGTTGAAATCCCGAGAGATTTGGCTGATAACGGAATCACCGACACTGTCCCTGGAGAAGAGGAGCTTAACCAGCAGCTCCCCGGGCTGTACCTGTACCAAGGGAGAGTCCTCATGGAGCAGCTTGTCCACACGGTTCAGGGCGGAAGCGCTTGCTACGAAATGCTTGGTGATGTCCTGCTTGGGATGTGCGAATACATCATACACGCTGCCTTCCTCAACAACGCGCCCATCCTCCATAACTGCCACATGCCGGCAGATGGATTTGATGACCGCCATCTCATGCGTGATGGCAATGATCGTGAGGCCGAGCTTCTCATTCAGATGCCGCAGCAGCGCAAGAATGGACTCCGTGGCATCGGGATCCAGCGCGCTCGTTGCCTCATCCGAAAGCAGGATCTTCGGATGGTTTGCCAAAGCGCGGGCGATGGCGACGCGCTGTTTCTGGCCGCCGGACAGCTGGCTGGGGTAAGCATCACGCTTATCGGTGAGGTCCACCAGCTGAAGCATCTCATGAACGCGGTCTTTAATCTCCTTGCGGCTCATACCGCTGTATTTCAGCGGATAGGCAACGTTATCAAAAACAGTGGAGCGATCCAGCAGATTAAAGTGCTGAAAGATCATTCCAATAGATCTGCGCATAGCATTAAGCTGCTTCTCCTTCATGGGAGTCCGGGCGGCCCCGTATAGAAGCCTGCCGTTCTCGAAGGTGATCAGGTCGGAATCGTTGACTCGCAGGGAACCGCTGTCCGGTGTCTCCAGCAGGTTAATGCAGCGGACAAGCGTACTTTTTCCGGCGCCTGAATAACCGATTACGCCGTATACATCGCCGTCCTGTATGGTAAGGGACACATCGCGTACCGCGTCGATGCTCTGTCCTTTAAGTGTAAAGGTCTTGCTAAGGTTCTTGATTTCAATCATTCGGACTTATCTCCTGTTTCAGGTTATACGCACAATACTGCTCCGGGGCTGTCTAGCCACGGAGCAGTATGATTGGCAGCGGAAGATGCCTTACTTGAGTAGGCCTGCTGCTTCCTTGATCGCATCGATAGAATCGAAGTTCTGGGAATACAGGGTCAAAGGAGCAATCAGCGTGCCGCCGATGGGTACCAGATCATAACCATTGACCTTGATTTCGTTGTTCAAGAAGGCAATATGCTGGAAGGAGTTCAGTTCGATATCGCCGCTGTTCAGAGCTTCATTGGGCAGGTTGTAAGCATCGAATTCAACAAGCTCGATATAGATGCCTGCGTTCTGCTCATCCAGCACCTGCTGAACGGCTTTCCACTGCAGATTGTTGGCACCGACGACGCCAACACGGACAACCTGCTTGCCTTCCTTGGGGGATTCATATGCGATGACGCTGTCAGTCCAGCCTTCTTCAACAGTGAATTCAGGATCATAGGGGAAAGCCGGGAAGAAAGTCTCCTGATAGTTTACAAGCAGGAATTCAGCGACATACTGGGTCTGGAAAGCTGCTACGATGGTCTTGTAGACCTCGTTGTCTGCATCCGCAGTACGCGCAGCGATGATGTTGATAAAAGGATTGTCGCCGTCTTCACTCTGCTTTTCAATAATCAGACCGTCCTTGGAGGGGACCAGACCGAAAGGAACAGCAAAAGTACCGTTGATTGTAGTCGCAGCGTAGTCGACCAGCGTGGAGGTCAGGGTGTTCGCGGCCACAGGAGAGATTTCGATATCATAAATGTATTTAGTAACGTCTTTGATTTCCGGCGTATAGCCTGCAGCAGGATCTACTTCGATGAAGCCAGCAGTTTCAAGCAGCTTGATGGCACGGGAAAGGTTGGTTCCATCATTCGGAACACCAATAATCAAGGTATCGGCCAGTGCGGAAACGGCGGTCAGTGAAAGTACCAGGGCCAGAATCAGAGCAGCAAACTTTTTCATAATCTTTCTCCTTTTCTTTTATATCTTGTAACTTATATATTGATTCGATGCAACGGTCATATCCGGATTGTTTCACATTCGGTCGCGGCATCCACTGGCTTTTCTGTACATAGGGTTTGTTCCCCTTTCATACTGCGATATCTACCTGAGAGAAAAAAGAAAAAGCACCTGCGTCATGCAAGCGCCGTCCAATGGGAGGAACTGTCCCGATCAGGCTTTCCTGCATGACGAATAGCGGCACATGCACATGTACATGTACTCCCGCATTTCACGCATGCTGCGATTCGTCATGTCGGCTTCCTCCTGTTCATCCATTCATCCTTTCCGGATGATGGGCACATCATATCATGGCCGGAAAAAGAAGTCAATGGATTTTAAAGTAATAAGCAATCCTGATTTTCTATCATATCATATAGATTTAACCTATAACTCATTTTATAAAAATTCCGGCTTGCAGGGAAGCCGGAAAAAGGGAGCAGTCCGTATCAGTATCCGCGCTTCAGATCGACTTGCCTGGCCAGCGGTCTCCCGGCGCAGTAGTTTTCGAAGTCTTCGAGGAACAGTTCGACAATACGCTGGCGCGTATACGGAAGGGTCATGTCGCCTGCGACGTGCGGTGTGATGAGCAGGTTCGGACAGTTCCAGAGAGAATCTTCGTTGGGAAGCGGTTCCCGTTCAAAAACATCCAGGGCAGCAAAAAGACGTCCTTTGCGAAGTTCTGCTTCGAGGGATGGCTGATCGATCACTGTACCGCGTCCGACATTAATGATCACCGCTTGGTCGGGAAGCATGGCCAAACGGCGGGCATTCAGCATATGCAGCGTTTCAGGAGTGCCCGGGAGAGAAATGACCAGGATGTCGGTTTCGGGAAGGATATTCTCCAGTTGCTCCTGCTTTTCCACACGGTCAAACAGTCCGTGGGGATTTTTGCCGCTGCGGTTGATGCCGATAATCCCGGCAGGGTTAAAGGCGCGCAGGCGCATCGCGGTTTCCTGACCGATGTCACCCGTGCCGAGCAGAGTGATCCTGCTGCCCATGATAGAACGGATCGGCAGGCCGCGGAACCATTTTCCGGCAAGTACGTAAGAATTGTATTCCTGCTGGCGGCGCAGTATTTCCAAAGTGACCATAACTACATGTTCTGAGATCGTAACGCCATATGCGCCGGAAGAGTTTGTCAGAACGGCGCTAGGACTTGCGAAACAATCAGATGCTGTAAAATGGTTTACACCTGCTGAAGGCGTGCAGAGCCAGCGAAGCACGGGAGCGTTTTTTGCAAGTACTTCGCTCTGACCAAATACGATCTCTGCATCTGCGAGGTATGGCAACGCGTCTGAACTCCGGTCATAGAAACTGACTGAGAATCCCTGTCGTCCGGCAGCTTTCCGGATACTTTCACGCAGGGCTTCTTCCAGACCCTCAAGGACAACGACCAGTTTTCTTTCCATAGCTATCACCTTTAAGTATCAGCCTTTACAACGGATTCCATATCTGATATGATTGTACAGGATGCATTTTTTACTGTCAATCATTGAAATTTACTTATAAAATGGAGGAGGAAGTAACATGAGCAAGTTTTTCGATTCTATTCCGCAGGTAACTTATCAGGGACCCAAGGCTGAGACTCCTTTTGCTTTCAGGTACTATGATCCCGAGCGTGTGATCATGGGCAAGAAGATGAAGGAACATCTGCCTTTTGCCATGGCCTGGTGGCACAACATGTGTGCCAACGGCAAGGATATGTTCGGTACCGGAACGGCGGATAAATCCTTCGGTGCAGAGCCCGGCACAATGGAGCATGCGAAGGCGAAGGTGGACGCTGCGATCGAATTCATGCAGAAGCTGGGCATCGAATATTACTGCTTCCATGATGTCGACCTGGTTCCCGAAGATGAAGATGACATCAATGTGACCAATGCGCGCCTGGATGAGATTTCCGATTACATTCTGGAGAAGACCAAGGGCACGAATATCCGCTGCCTGTGGGGAACTGCCAACATGTTCAACAATCCCCGCTTCATGAACGGCGCGGGCAGTACCAATTCTGCTGATGTATACTGCTTTGCTGCAGCACAGATCAAGAAGGCCCTGGATATCACTGTCAAGCTGGGCGGCAGGGGTTATGTTTTCTGGGGCGGCCGCGAAGGTTATGAGACCCTGCTGAACACCGATGTGAAACTGGAGCAGGAAAACATTGCCAACCTGATGCGCATGGCTGTGGAATACGGCCGTTCCATCGGCTTCAAGGGCGATTTCCTCATCGAGCCCAAGCCGAAGGAGCCCATGAAGCATCAGTACGACTTTGACGCCGCGACCGCGATCGGCTTCCTGCGTCAGTATGGCCTGGTCAAGGATTTCAAATTGAACATTGAAGCGAACCATGCAACCCTGGCGGGCCATACCTTCCAGCATGAACTCCGGATCAGCGCCATGAACGGGATGCTGGGTTCCATCGATGCCAATCAGGGCGATATGCTGCTGGGTTGGGATACTGATGAATTCCCCTTCAACGTCTATGATACAACTCTGGCCATGTATGAAGTGCTGAAGGCAGACGGCCTCAATGGCGGCTTCAATTTTGACTCCAAGAATCGCCGTCCCTCCAATACCTATGAAGATATGTTCTACGGATATATCCTGGGTATGGACAGCTTCGCCCTTGGTTTGATCAAAGCTGCGGCGATCATCGAAGACGGACGTATTGAGAAAAATCTATGCAATCGTTACAGCAGCTATTGCGATACGGAAATCGGTAAGAAGATTCGTAATCATACTGCCACACTGAAGGAACTGGCTGAGTATGCTGCGACGCTCAAAAAACCCGGTGATCCGGGCTCCGGACGCCAGGAGCTGCTTGAGCAGATCATGAATGAAGTAATGTTTGATTAATAGAAAGCCCGGGTGCAGACAGAAAACCCTGTTGCACCCGGGCTGTTTACTATTATCACACAAAAAGAGCGGGAACAAATCATGAGTTCTGAAATACTGCTTGGCATTCTGATTCCGTTTGCGGGGACCAGTCTCGGCGCGGCAATGGTGTTCGTGCTCAAAAAGAATATTTCGGATAACCTGCAGAAGATCTTGACAGGGTTTGCTGCAGGCGTTATGGTGGCCGCTTCTTTCTGGAGTCTTCTGCAGCCTGCATTGGATAGCAGTGAGGGCATGGGCGGCCTTTCGTTCCTGCCTGCTGCCATAGGCTTCCTCGTAGGCGTTGGGTTCTTGCTTCTTCTGGACGTGATTACACCGCATATGCATCTCAACAAGCAGGATGAAGGACCTAAATCCGGTCTGAAGCGTACGACAAAACTGATCCTGGCTGTAACGCTGCATAATATTCCAGAAGGCATGGCTGTCGGCGTGGTATATGCAGGCTTCAAATCCGGCAATGTAGAGATCACTTCCGCAGGCGCTCTAGCACTTGCCGTAGGTATCGCGATTCAGAACTTCCCCGAAGGTGCAATTGTTTCCATGCCGCTGAGAGCGGAAGGCATGAAGAAAGGGAAGACTTTTCTCTGCGGAGCTCTTTCCGGTATTGTAGAACCTGTCGCAGCCATTATCACGATTTTGGCCGCAGGTTTGGTGGTGCCTGTCCTGCCTTACCTGCTGGCGTTTGCCGCAGGGGCCATGATGTATGTGGTCGTAGAAGAATTGATTCCTGAAATGTCTGATGGAAAACACTCTAACTGGGGCACGATTGCCTTTTCTCTGGGATTTGTATTGATGATGATTCTTGATGTAGCATTGGGATAAAGTATATTATTCAAAGGAGAAATGCAAATGAAGTATTATGTCGATCAGAAAACTGCATTTTTGGGAAACGGGAGCAAGGAAGCGCCTTTTCAGTATATTTCACAGGCTGCTTCTGTGGCTGCTCCCGGTGATGTGGTCTGTGTACTGCCGGGAATCTATCGTGAATGGGTCGATCCGCAGAATGCCGGAACGCCTGATCAGAGGATCACCTATATCTCCACTGAGCCCTTGAAGGCCGTGATCACAGGCGCAGAAAGGATTACAGGTTGGGAACTGTATGAGGGACAGGTCTGGAAAGTCTGTGTGGATAACAGCATTTTTACATATCGCAATCCCTATACAACGCGTGCCGCGGGCGACTGGCTTGATTCTTCCATTGTTGCGCACCTGGGAGATGTGTTCCTGAACGGCAAGTCCTTGTATGAGGTGGATTCCCTGGGTTCCGTTCTGAAACCAGAAACATATTTGCCTTCATGGGACCCGGAATTCTCGGTATATACCTGGTACACTGAACAGGATGTCCAGAAAGATCAGACGGTTATCTATGCAAACTTCCATGGCAAAGACCCGAACAAGGAAAATGTTGAAATCTCTGTCCGCCCCGCATGTTTCTATCCAAGCAGGGAGGGGATTGGATATATTACCCTGTCAGGGTTTACCGTCTGTGAAGCCGCAACGCAATGGGCTCCGCCTACCGCCTATCAGGAAGGCATGATCGGGCCCCATTGGAGCAAAGGGTGGATCATTGAGGATTGCGAGATCTATGAGAGCAAATGCAGCGGCATTTCCCTGGGAAAGTACAAGCAGCCTGAAAATGATAATAAATGGCTGCATGAGAAGTATAAGGATGGTACACAGACCGAGCGTGAATGTATCTGTCAGGCCCAGCGTGAAGGATGGAGCAAGGACAGGATTGGAAGCCATATTGTGCGTCGCTGCAATATTCATCACTGCGGTCAGACTGGAATCGTCGGTCATCTGGGCGGTGTATTCTCTGTGATCGAAGATAATCATATCCATCACATCAACAATAAGCAGAACCTGGCCGGTGCGGAGATCGGCGGAATTAAGATGCATGCTGCAATTGACGTCCAGATTCGCAGGAACCATTTCCATCACTGCACCCGCGGTCTTTGGCTGGACTGGCAGGCACAGGGCACTCGTGTGACGCAAAATCTCTTCCATCATAACGCATTGCCCAATCTGCCCGATGATCCTGTTTTGTGTCCCGATCCGGCTAAGGCTATGCAGGGAACAGGTGAGGATATCTTTATCGAGGTATCCCATGGGCCGACGATGGTGGATAATAACCTGCTGCTGTCTGTCCGCTCGCTGAAGCTTCCAACGCAGGGTGTCGCAGTCGTGCACAACCTGATTGCAGGCGGACTGGTTTCCGTCAGTATCGGAGTGAATAATGGCTCAAAGTCCCTGAATTCTCCGCGGTATACGCCATATCATGTCCAGCATCAGACGGAAATCGCGGGTTTTATGACTATCCTGCACGGCGATATGCGCTTCTATAACAACATCTTCATTCAGCAGCCCATGAATCCCATTCTGAAAGCCGCAATGGAAAACATGGGGAACAATGAATGGGAAGACGGAAATATCAAGGTAGGTACATTCCCGTATGATGATTATCCCACCTTTGATGAATGGGATGCGGAATTCAAAGGAAACTGCGGAATGGGAAGTGCGCCCAGCGACCGTTATTACATGCATTTGCCGGTGTGGTCTGCCGGCAATGTGTACTGCAATAGTGCCCAGGCCTGGAAGAAGGAAATCAATCCTGAATATCTTGAACAGATTCAGTTTGCTATCGAGGAAGAAAACGGAGCACTGTGTGTAAAAACCGATTTGTATGATAAGATCCGCGAATCAGGTAGAAGCAGAATTGCTACAGAGAATCTTGGTACTGCATTTGAGCCTGAACAGCCTTTTGAAAATCCAGATGGTTCTCCCATTGTGTTGGATAAAGACTATTTTGGGAATCAGTATTCAGCACATCCACTGCCCGGTCCGTTTGCAGTAGCACAATCAGTTTTCCGCTTTGAGCGGTGATCAAAACACTAAAAGACAAGAATGCTCTTTCGGGAAGGACCATTTCCCGAAAGAGCATAAATGATATAAAAAACGTCCGAAAAGCTTAACTTTTCGGACGATGGTGGAGCATAGGAGATTCGAACTCCTGACCCCAACACTGCAAGTGTTGTGCGCTACCAACTGCGCTAATGCCCCACAGGGCTAACTATAATAGCACATGGGCGACCGCTTGTAAATAGGTAAATCAAAAAAAACGAAAAAAAGCTGAGTTGTATAGGAAAGGGAAAGAAATCTGAATTAGGTTCTTGTTTTTATTAAGGTTTTTTCCGGAGGTTGCTGTTGGATATGCTTTGTTCTGGTTGCATCGGAATAAGGTAATTTATATAATATGCATATCAGATGATTTATACAGAATTCGTATACGATTGGGGGAACGAACGTGTTTGGGAAAAGGCCGGACGGTATAAGGGTCAAGGGAATTGATCCGGTAATGAGAATAACACCGTATGTAATGCCTATGCGCTGCGATGCACAGGTGTTTCTGAAGCATCGGACAGATCTGGAAGTGATGACCCGGTATATCCAGAAACAGCTTTCTGAAAAGAATGAACGCATCACTTTTATGCAGATCATCATTGCGGCATATGTTCGGGCAGTGAGTCAGCATCCGGAGATTAACAGATTTGTGATGAACAAGCAGCTCTTTTCCCGCAATAACTGCTCCGCTGCTTTTACCATTCTGAATGACCCGCATGATGAGGAACAGGGCGAAGCGGTTGTCAAGGTCAAGTTTGATCTGAGAGATACGATCTATGATGTCCGTGATCGTATCAATGCAGGAATTAATGCGAACAGAGGGCAGCAGAACGAAGGCTTTACCGACAAGCTGCTAGGCGCGTTGTTTGCAGTTCCGGGGCTTGCAACAGTCGTTGTGGCTATTGTGCGTTTCCTGGACCGCTATGGCCTGGCTCCTGCTGTTCTGATGGAAGAACTGCCCTTCTATGTGGGTATGTATATTACGAATACTGCATCCATTGGCTTGCATGATGTGAATCATCATCTGTATAACTGGGGAAATGTCGGTCTGTTCTTTGGAATGGGAATGACAGAACGTGTTGCAGTCGTTGAAAATGGAGAGACGCGCATGAAACGTTTTCTCCCAATCGGTATTACGGCAGACGAGCGCGTGTGCTCAGGTGCACATTATGCGCGGTTTTTTGCGGATGTAAAGAACTACATGCTGCATCCCGAGCTACTGGAAGACCCGCCCGAGAAAGTGCGGTATGATAAGGGTTGCGAATATCATGAGCCAAAGGTGAACGCAGCTGGTGAATGAAAACCAGATTACTTGATTTGAAAGTCCCGCGCAGCGGGGCTTTTTTATGCTTATTCTGTGATGAAACGCAACTGCAATATTTCTTGAAAAAGAAAAACCCGCCGCACGCTGCGGCGGGCGCCGATCAGGGGTGATCAGCAGAGAAAAGGAAGATTACTTAACACCACGATAGGCGAAGGCCTGGATGATCTTCTTGCTCGCGAAGAAGAAGAAGATCAGAACGGGGATAACGAGGATTACGTTGGCAGCCATGATGTTGTTCCAGATCAGGCCGTATTCAGCGTCCTTGATCTTTTCAATGTACATGGTCATGGGACGATACTTTTCGTTGTTGGTCATGACCAACGGCCAGAAGTAAGCATTCCAGTGACTGACGAAAGAGAACAGCGCGATGGTAACCATGGAGGACTTGCACATCGGCAGCATGATGCGGGTCTGAATCTGAAGCTCGGTTGCTTTATCCAGACGCGCGGACTCAATCAGTTCGTCAG
>JAEEGL012394366.1_pt1 | contig 10801 bp, 6 predicted proteins | sample 9134231 | NCBI WGS metagenome assembly JAEEGL01 (sample SAMN16246548, study PRJNA631951) | gut metagenome | biome: gut microbiome; feature: rumen; material: fiber-attached | host: Bos | place: Iran: Karaj | collected 2018-10
GGTTCACATATTACTATCATTTCTTGTTTTTCAAATTGATGTACTCTATATAATCCTCTTTCTTCTAAACCATGAGAACCTCCTTCTTTTCTAAAACATGGAGAATAAGAAGTCATATTTATTGGTAAATCTTCCTTCTTTAGTATTTGATCTTTAAATTTTCCTATCATACTGTGTTCAGAAGTTCCAATTAAATATAAATCTTCATTTTCTATCTTATACATCATAGCTTCCATTTCAGGGAATGACATAACACCTGTTACTACATCAGCATGAATCATAAATGGTGGTATAGCATAAGTAAATCCTTTATCTATCATATAATCTCTACCATATGCTATCATTGCTTCATGTAATCTTGCTATATCTCCAAGTAGATAATAGAATCCTTCTCCTGAAGTTCTACCAGCCGCTTCTTTATCCATTCCACAAACAGCATTTATTATATCAGCATGATATGGTATTTCATACTTAGGTACAACTGGTTCCCCAAATCTTTGTACTTCAACATTTTCACTATCATCTTTACCAATAGGTACACTGTCATCAATAATATTAGGTATTACTAACATTCTTTCTCTAATTTCTTTAGCTAATTCTTCTTGTTTTCCTTCTAATTCAACAATTTCTTCACCCATCTTAGCTATTTTTTTCTTTATTTCTTCGGCTTCATCTAACTTTTTCTCTTTCATTAGTTTACCGATTTCTCCACTCATTTTATTCTTATCAGCTTTTAAATTATCAGCTTTAGTTTGAGCATCTCTTACCTCTATATCCATTTCATATACTTCATCAACTAAAGGTAATTTTTCATCTTGAAATTTCTTCTTAATATTTTCTTTTACCAATTCTCTATTTTCTCTTATTAATTTAATATCTATCATTATTATTCCTCTTTCTATTTTACTTCTTCAAATCTATATACTTGTTTAATATCTGGATATTTATCCTTATCTACTTTACTTAAAAACATATCCATCTTTCTTACCCATATAGTATCTTCATCTATATGTTTATACACTACTAAATCTTCTTCTGTTTCCGAGTCTTTAGCAAGATATAATACTATGACATCTTTTCCTTTAAAATGTCTATATGTACTACCTACTTTTACTTTTCTCATTTTCTATTGCCTCCCTAAGCATTTCTAAATTATCTTTATATTTTACTGTTAATCTTTTCTTTAAATCTTCAGGTAATAAATTAATTCTCTCCTGATCAAAATTATCACTCATATCAGCAAATTTTAACTTTATTACATCTAAATCCCCCGAGGAGACAATTCTACGTATCTTATCATGATAAGAACCCATAGGTGAATTAGTAACAGCTTCAACTATTTCTATTATTCTATTGCTAAATCCTAGCTCTCTTAAATCATCACTAGTTAATTTAGTATCTTCTAATACATCATGCAATAGTCCAGCTATCTTTAATTCTCTACTATCTAATTTAACACTTACTCTTATTAAATGATTAACATATGGAAAACCAATCTTATCATTTTTACTTTTAAATAATTCCGAGACAAGATATAAAGCTCTTTCATAATCATCTTCAATACTAAGCACATATTCTTTATTCATAAATTATCTCCTTTCTAAAATAAAAGACCACATTACTTGCTAGGAGCAAATAATGCGGTACCATCCTTATTTTATCTTAATTATTATATAACGGTATTACCCGGTAGCTATTAACTACTCTAGAAAGTAGATTCACTATTATTACTATATTTGTTTTCACCAACCACAAACTCTCTATAATACTAATTAATAGATACTATTCTTCCATCAACAATTTATAAAACTATTTTAGTATTTAATCACTAACTTGTCAATAACTCCTTACTATTCCACTATCCATGGATCTGTTTCTGAGCCTGTACCTCCATATAACATCGTACCTAAAGCAAGAGAAATTACAGGTCTAACTCCAGAATTACCATAAACATAACCACCATAATAATCTATTCCACCATCAGTAAGTATTACATGTGCACCTGCTTCTGAACGCTCAAAAAAACTAGGAGAAAATTCCCACCAAAAATCATTAGTATTTGTAAGAGCACTAACTAACAAATATGAATTATTATTTGTTAATGTTACAAGTTCTTCACGAGTTACTAATGCAACAGGATATGTTAGTTTAGCTTTATTATTTGAAACGGCAAATTGATCTATATCATTTAAGCATGTTAAATCTGCTGTATAATTATAATTTTTAAACTGCATAATTGTTCTTATATTTCCATCTTTATTAAATCCATTTTCACTCTTATTAATCATATTCCTAGCATTACAATAGACTGTATCTTCTAACATATTTGTTTTACTTGATAATTCCTTAGCATACCAAGCATCTATTATTCCTTTAATACTCGAATTATACTTATTTACATTATCGTCATATAACATTTCATCTATAACTTGATCAATTTTTTCTCCTCCAGACAATTCTAAATAATAACTAAATGCATTATTAGAAAAATAATAATATCTCACATTTTCACAAGTTCCAGTTGTATTATTACACGAATAATGGTGTTTCGAATCTCTTGTAGTTCCAAGTGTACTTTCGCCATCTGCTGGTAATAATGTGTATTTTCCATTTGCATACGATACATCATTTCCCATTAATTCTCCGAGCATTGGAATACTATTTCCTTGATGATTATATACTTTATTAAACATATAACCAACCATTGCTGGACTATTCTTATTTGCATTAAATGAACTAGTACCTATTTGCGCATAATTTGTATCATCTATCGTATAATATGACAAGTAAGCATTTGTGTTAGAATCATAACTATTTATTTCGTAAATAGTTGTACATACATCATCATTTGACTTACAAGTAAACTTTCCTATTAGATTTTCATAAGTCGAATCTGACCATGTTGCTCTAGTTACATCAGTTAATGTAAAAGTATTATTGGCTATATCATAAGCAAACGAATCTCCATATAAATAACTAGAATCAATTGCTTGACTAACACCATTATCAGGTTGAACTATACCTTTATGGTCTCCTCTAGTTGATTCACACTTACCTTCTACGACTTCCCCATTATATATTAACTTAGTACCTGTCGTTTCTTTTGTTCTTATTACTTGCCAACACATATTATTAAATATGATATTTCTTTTATCTGCACATCGGTCAAAATACACATTAGTAGCAGTAACTGTTTCACCTACTTTATCTGTAACATTACCATCATACTTAATTACGCATGCATTTTCTTCATTAGCTAAACTAGCAATAGTATCATATAATCTTGGCCTTTTCTCTATTTCAATACTTGCTTCTACTTCTATTTCACATTTACAGACTGCATATATAGTTGGTATTATTGAAAACATCCCAATTAATACTATATACTTAGTAAATTGTTTTTTATGTAACAAAGTTAATAGAAAAATCAATGTACTCGTTAATAAAACTACTATTAATAATTTAAAACCTACAGAACTTGTTATAGGATTTTCAACATTCTCATTTGTTGCCTTTATATTTTTAGTTTCTGATACCAATTGTTCAGTTACAACAGGTTCTGGTGCTACAGGTTCAGTAGCTATTTCTTCTATTTCTTTAGGTTTCTCTGCTGTATTCATACTAAAATTCAACTTATTAGAAGCATCATACTTATTATTTGTTAGTAAGGTAGAATCTACTTCATTTTTATATCTTACTATTAATGTCATGTTCTTACTCGAATTAGCTTTTACTACATTAGAATTATCTTCTGTACTTAGTACATATTCTATATAATCAGAATCGGATTTAAATGTATCTTCATCTATCATATAATCTTCATCACTATCATTTTTAATAGTTAAATCATAAGTAACAGAATCTCCTACTTCATACATTTTTAAATTCATACCTATTGATTTACCATTTATAGAAGGTTCATCTATTACTTGAGTATCTCCTTCTATATCACTTTGTTCTATAGAAGTAATAGTTATTTTTGAGTTATCACATTCTTCTGCTAACACCATATATGGAATAAATATCATAACTAATAAAATAATTAATCTCTTCATATACTCACCTACTATACAAAGTATAGCATACAACTAAGGTTTTAAAAATAGTAATATATGTAAATAGCATCATAAGCTAAATATTGACTAATTAGTAAATAGTATTTATTATGAAATTAGAAAAAAAGAAATGGGTGTGATATTATGGAAGAACAATTTGAAAAATTAAATGAATTAATTCAAGAAAAGAAAGCCAATGAATTAAAAAAAGAATTAGTTGAAATGAATGAATATGATATCGCCTCGTTTTTAAGTGATTTAGAAGATGACAAATTAATAAAAGTATTTAGATTACTACCTAAAGATATGGCAACAGACGTTTTTGTTAATCTAGATGATGACATAAAACAAACACTAATCAACTCTTTAACTAAGAAGGAAACAAAAGAGATTATCGAAGATATGTATACCGACGATGCTGCTGACCTTTTTGAAGAAATGCCAGCAATAATGGTCACATCATTACTTAGTAATGTAGATAAAGAAACCAGAAATAGTATCAATTTCTTACTTAAATATCCAGATAACAGTGCTGGATCATTAATGGCTACAGAATATATACATCTAAAAAAAGGATTAACTATTAGAGAATCAATCGAAAGAATAAGAGATCAAAAAGATGATTTCGTTACTTATGATAGTTGTTTTGTAACAGATGAAAAAAGAACACTTTTAGGCACTGTATCAGTAAAAGAATTATTAATAAATGATCCAGAAACTATAATAGATGATGTCATGGAAGAATGTGAACACCCTATTAAGACTCTAATGGACCAAGAGGAAGTTGCTAATATCTTCCAAGATTATAACTATAGTTCCCTACCTGTAGTAGACTCTGAAAACCGTCTTGTTGGTATTATAACTATCGACGACATCGTAGATATCATCGAAGAGGAAGCAACAGAAGATATCGAAAAGATGGCCGCTATTACTCCAACTGATAAATCATATATGAAAACAGGTGTCTTTGAAACATATGGTAAAAGAATACCTTGGTTATTACTATTGATGATTAGTGCAACATTTACTGGTAGTATTATTACTCACTTTGAAGATGCTCTTGCAGCTTATGTAGTACTAACATCATTTATACCAATGTTAATGGATTCAGGAGGTAATGCTGGTTCTCAAGCATCAGTATCCGTAATACGTAGTTTATCTCTAGATGAAATAGAATACAAAGACACATTAAGTGTTATATGGAAAGAAATAAGAGTTGCTCTATTATGTGGTTTAACATTAGCATTAGCAAACTTTGCTAAATTAATGTTACTTAACCATTTATCATTTACTATATCACTAGTAGTATGTGGAACATTACTTATTACTATTACTGTTGCTAAACTAGTAGGTTGTACATTACCTATTCTAGCTAAGAGATTAGGTTTTGACCCAGCTGTAATGGCTAGTCCATTTATAACTACTATAGTAGATGCTTGTTCATTATTAATTTACTTTAAAATAGCAGGTTTGTTATTGGGCATATAAAAAGAAAGTTGCAAAACTTTCTTTTTTTTATATCCCATACTTACTAGTTTTATTCGCTTTACTATAATTAAATAATAACCACGATCCAAACAATAAAATTATTACAAGGAATATCTTATCAGATGTCTCTGGATTAATTATTTCTCTTACAATAGGAATATCGTCTATTATATCCATTAAATCTTTCTTAATAGTAAAATCTGTCCTAGCACTATTACCATCTTTTAACATAGCAACTATTTCATGTTTACCTGTTTTAAAATCTTTAGTGCATTCATCTTTAAATGTAATAACAGTACTTCCTTCACTAACTACATAGCAATTACAATCTATCTCTTTATTATCAATAAATATTTTTCCACCAGCTATAAAGTCTTCATATTCCATATTGACTTTAAATCTCATATCAGAATCTTTAGAAATATTAAACTCTTGATGCATTCCATCTATAAAGCTATATAAAGGATTAAAAAGAACTTTTATAGTAATATTTTCAAATGGCATAGTAAATAAATTATTATCAATACTAATTGTACCATCATCATTACTAATTAAATCACCTTTTTCATAAGTAATTGTCTGACCAGATTCTGTAACTATTATTATGCTTTTTAATTCATACCCTTTATTAGCATTAATTTTAAACTTGATACTTTTATCGCCTAAAGAATGATCAACCACTTCAATATCTCCATGATTATCAGTTTCCGTGTCAATAAGATAAAAAATATTATCTGATGACATAGTAACTACAGGACGAACCCCAGCACCAGGGTTAGCATAAGACATACAATATCCTATTCCTGCTCCACATACTTTTCCTAAAGAAGTGGTGAAAACATATAAAGTGCTCCCTGTTACATCATTAATTGTTCTATTCCAATATGTTGTAGAATATAGCCATTTATGCTCTTCAGGAATATAGTCCTTAATGTATCCAAAAGATGAATATAAAATATACAAAACATCATATTGAGTATATGAATCATATAATTCCATAGCTTCTTCCCACTCTTTTAATGGTAATTGTTTATTAAAATTATCATTAATAATATCATATAACTCACTTAATGATAATATAGAAATATCGTCAATAACTATTCCCATATTCGCCAATTCCTTTTTATATAAAAATAAAGGTGTACCAATAGTATTACTACTATAAGAAGTTAACTCTAAATCATCTTTAAACGATTCAATATCATAACTATAATTTTTAAAATGTGTATCACTTATATATGTATCATCATATGTTCTATTTTCATAAGCTCTTAAATTAACATCGCCTACTTGTGGATATAAATACTTTCCTTCTTCATTTATATGTGCACTTATTGCTTCTTCATTTTGTAATATAGGGTATTCATCTATATATTTATAATAAAAGCAATACCCTTCTTCATAATGAGGATACCAAGATACATAGTTTTCTCCTATATTATAGTCAAAAAAACTATAACAATTTACATTATCCGGTTTTTCCCTTTTATAAATTGTATAACCAGTATTAAGATTGTATTTCGCCATCATTTTTACATTGGTTCCATCATTGCTAATAATATAAAAATGTTCAGTACCACAAACAACTTCATCACCTAAATTTTTTCCATTGCCTTTTATAGGATAACAATACTTATTATCATTCTTTTTAACATTAGCTTTGACAGTAACATGTTTGCTATTATTTCTAAACCTATACTTATTTAAGGCATAATTAACTACATCAGCCTCATTACCATCATCTTCAATAACTCTAACTGATTCAACATGATATCCTTCATCTGGAACCACTTCAATTTCTACACTAATACCTGAAGGTACCACTTCAGGGCCAATCATTTGGGAATTTTCACTTTCTTTTTCTACCTTATACATATTAAAACTAAGATTACAATTTTGATAATTTGGATCATATATACTTCCATCATTTCGTATAATATAAAGATTACAACTATCTCCTTCTACAAATTGATTCTTTAGTATATTAACTAAAGGTGTATGATCCACTACAAATGCCCCTTTAAAAGAAGAATTAATAGGCACCCATTCATGCTCATGCATATTAAATGCATAAAGACCTCCCTGATACAATGATGAATCTTGAGGAATTAGTTTTATATATTTATCTTCAAAAGTATAGTTTTCTATATTAACAAGATATAATAAACCAGCTAATTTTTCATCAGAATCAATTATATACTCAGTAGTTTCTTGATATGTTGATGAATTAAACCAACTAATATCTCTATATGATGGATCATCTAACCATGTATCTGCAAGAACAAGTTTAAATGGTATTATTAATAAAAAAAACATAAATAAATAATATTTTTTCATATTATACTCATCCTATTCTATTTTTATTTTATTACAAAAAGAAAAAGTATTCAATGAGAATACTTTTTAAATCCTATACTTACTAGTTTTATTAGCTTTAATATAACTATATAATAACCAAGTTCCAAACAACAAAATTATTACAAGTAATATCTTATCAGAAGTTTCTGGATTAGTAATTTCTCTAATAATAGGTATTTCTTCTATTCTTTTTGAAATACTTTTCTTTATAATAAAATCTGTTTTAATTTCTTCACCACTTGCTAATCTAGCAACTATTTCATGTCTACCAGTTTTCAAATTATCAGAATACTCTTTTTCAAAAGTAATAATTGTACTACCTTCACTTAATTCATAATATTTAGAATCAACTTCCTTATCATCAATAATAACTGTTCCATTCTTTACAAAATCATCATATTCTATATTAATTCTAAATCTTAATTTATTTTCATTATCTACATTATACTCTTGACCCATACCTTCAATGAATCTATAAGTAAGTTCAAAACTTGCTTCTACTGTAACATTTTCATATGGCATAACAAATTTACCATCTGTGACTTTAATCTTTTCTCCCGAATCAGTAGAAACAACTAAATTTGTCAATTCATATCCTTTTTTAGGTTTTACTACTACTTCTACTTCTTCTCCACCTAATGAACTATTTGCTATCTCAATAGATCCCTTTTCATTTTCTTTAGTTATAACATTATATTCAATATAATCTTTATTCATTGTTACTAATGGTCTAATTCCAGCCCGAGGAACTCCACTACTACAATCCAAAATTGAAAAACAAATATCTCCAGCCGTTGAAACAAAATAAGCATTACTATATTGAGCATATTCATTATTAGGTTCTACTAAAGTTTTTGTCCAATAAGTAGTCTGCCATAACCATTTATAATCATCAGAAAGATACTCTTTTAAATCACCTAATTGAATAGTAGTACTATTATCATCTAAGTTATACTCCTTACCTATTGAAGCGTTATACCAATCTGTTAAAGGTAGTTCTTTTTTAGCAACATTTTTGACTAAATTATCTATTTCTCTAACACTAATTAAATCTATATCTTCTATTTCATATCCTTCATCATTCAAATAATATTCATAATTATTTAAATAATTTCTTATTGGTTCATATTGTATATCAATATCTACAAAACCATCTTTATATTTGTCTAATACTCCATCTTGATCTATATAAGTATAAAAATCAGAATTACGAGGGGCAAAATGATTTACACCATAAAGAGGATAATTAGCATTACCTTTTTCACCTGTAACACCAAGTGCTATTTCATTTTGAATTCCATCTTCCCCTATAAATTCAAAAGGATATAACTTATACACTAGATTTCTATACATTGTACCATTTTCTTCATATAGTTCTCCATAGTCGTTATAATAAAGAGCGCTATTATCACTATACGAAGAAAGACCTGTATTATCGAATATATCATCCAAAGAATACCTTTCTAGAATCTTTAACATCCAAGTATCATAATTATCAACTTCTTCACCATCAAAATAAAACTTTGATCCTACATTATAAAAACTACAATTATATCCACTAGGATCATAAATGCTTTCCTGACAAGCTAGTTTTATATAAGTCTTACTTTTATCAATTTTAATTTTATCAATCTTAAATCCAACATCTAAGTTATATTTTGCTAACATCTTTATTTTATCTTCATCAGAACTAACTATATAAAAATGTTCACTGCCACACGCTATTTCACTACCAATACTATTACCATCACCACTTACTACTTCACAATATTCTTTAGCAGATATAACTATAGGTAAAAATAAAAGAGTAGCAAACACTAATAATTTCCTCATAAAAATCTCTCTCTATTCTAATACTATTCTATTACAAAAAGAAAAAGTATTCAACCGAATACTCTATTTTATTAATGAATTACCAGTCATTTCTTCAGGTATTGGAAGTCCTAACAACTCTAACATCGTTGGTGCTACATCAGCAAGCTTACCATTATTAAGTTCAATACCTTCTTTAGTAACTATACAATGTACGGGATTAGTAGTATGACTTGTTACTGGTTTATGATTTTCATCCCACATCATATCACAATTACCATGATCAGCAATTATCATTAGAATTCCACCTAATTCCATTACTTTATCATATATCTTAGTAATACACTTATCCATATGTTCTACAGCACTAACTGCTGCTTCATAAACTCCAGTATGTCCTACCATATCTCCATTAGCTAAATTCATAATAGTAACATCATAATTTCCAACTTCTTTTAAGAAATTATCAGTTACTTCATAAACACTCATCTCAGGTTTTAAATCATAAGTAGCTACTTTAGGAGATGGTATTAATATCTTTTTCATATCATCATATTCTACTTCTTTACCACCATCAAAGAAGAATGTAACATGGGGATACTTTTCTGTTTCAGCTATTCTTAATTGACTTAAACCATTATTATGTAGATAATCTACCATAATATTTTTTAAGTCTAAATCATCAAATGCGTGTGGACATTTAACTGTTTCTGTAACAGGATACATAGTTAAACATTTTAAATTATTAAAATGTTTAACTTCCAATCCCTTTTCATTAGCTTGTTTTTCATACTCTGAAGGATTAGAAAGAAGTGTAAACATTTCCCTTAATCTATCTTTTCTAAAATTAAAAGCTATCATTCCATCATTATCATTTAAAGGACATTTATTAATAATACCAGGTATAACAAATTCATCAAATACCCCATTATTATAATTATCTTCTATTAATTCTTTATAACTATTATAAGTAGGTGCTTCTCCATAAACTATTGCATCATAACTCTTTTTTAATCTCTCAAAGTTATTATCTCTATCCATACCATAGTATCTACCTGATATAGTAGCAATAGTTCCTATACCTATAC
>JAEEGL012574451.1_pt1 | contig 10801 bp, 8 predicted proteins | sample 9134231 | NCBI WGS metagenome assembly JAEEGL01 (sample SAMN16246548, study PRJNA631951) | gut metagenome | biome: gut microbiome; feature: rumen; material: fiber-attached | host: Bos | place: Iran: Karaj | collected 2018-10
TAAGAAATTTTCATGTTAAACAAACTGAATATATAGCGATGAAAGATACTGTAAATATAACTATTACAGGAACTATAGATTTAGAGAGTATGACTGGAGCATTTATATCAACTACTAGTTATAATGGTTTAACTTCACATAATATAGATGAATACTGTGACTATAATAATAGCTATTGTTATATTCAAGATTTTGATGATAAGAATAAATGGACAAAAGGAGTTTACGAAGTAAAGAATTTAAGCCCAGAAGAAAAATTAAGTTATGTTCAATCTTTTGGAACGGCAACTGAAATAAGTCCTGGTAATTATAAAATTGAAGTTACTGCTAAAGATGCTTTGTCTTTAGTTGTAGATTCTGAGTCTATAGATACATCTAAAATGAATCTTAAAGAAAATATTACGGTAGAATATTCAATAAAAGATGGGTATTTAGTAAAAGCTAAATTTGATTTTTCAAAAGTAGTTAATGGTGTCGATAAATATATTGTCTATATAGAGATGTCTGATTTCAATAAATCTACGCAAAAAATAGAGATACCTGAAAATGTAATTAATAGTGCAAAATAAACTGATATTAATCAGTTTTTTTGATATAATAAATTCGGTTTGGAAAAGAGGTGTCATATGTTCGAATTAGTATCTAATTATGAACCTTCAGGAGATCAACCAAAAGCTATTAAGGAATTAGTAGAAGGTTTAAATGAAGGCAAACATGAACAAGTATTGTTAGGAGCTACTGGTACTGGTAAAACTTTTACGATTGCTAATGTTATTAAGGAAGTTAATAAACCGACTTTAGTACTTGCTCATAATAAGACTTTGGCTGGTCAGTTATATAGTGAATTTAAAGAGTTATTTCCTAATAATCATGTAGAGTATTTTGTTTCTTACTATGATTATTATCAACCAGAAGCATATGTACCTCAAAGTGATACCTATATTGAAAAAGATGCTAGTATTAATGACGAGATAGATGAATTACGTCATAGTGCTACTAGTGCATTAATTAATTATAGAGATGTTATAGTAGTAGCATCTGTTTCTTGTATCTATGGTATTGGTGATAAAGAAGAATACGAGAAAATGATGCTTACTGTTAATGTGGGAGATACTATTAATAGGAATGAAATTCTAAATAAATTAGTAGATATGACTTATGAACGTAGTGATCTAGATTTTCATAGAGGAACGTTTAGAGTTAGAGGAGATTCTATTGATATTATTCCTGTTAATGAAAAGAGTTATGGTATAAGAATAGAATTGTTTGGTGATGATGTAGATAGAATTACAACGTTTGATCCATTAACAGGTGTAGTTATGGAAAGTAAAAAAACAATTAGTATTTTTCCAGCATCACATTTTGTTACTGGTTCAGATAAAATGAAAATTGCTATTGAAAGAATTGAAAAAGAACTCGAGGAAAGATTAGAAGAATTACATAGTCAAAATAAATTATTAGAAGAACAAAGACTTCGTGAGAGAACTAATTATGATTTAGAGATGTTAAAAGAAACAGGTTTTTGTTCTGGTATAGAAAACTATTCTAGACATCTAGCTTTAAGGGGGCCTGGAGAAACTCCATGTTGTTTAATGGATTTCTTCCCAAAAGACTTCTTATTAGTTGTTGATGAATCGCATGTTACATTACCTCAAGTAAGAGGAATGTATAATGGGGATAGGATGCGTAAGCAAACTTTAGTTGATTATGGATTTAGATTACCAAGTGCTTTAGATAATCGTCCACTTAAGTATGATGAATTTAATAGTAAGATTAATCAAGCTATTTATATTAGTGCTACGCCTGGTGATTATGAGTTAGAGCAAACTAATCAACACTATGTTGAGCAAATTATTAGACCTACAGGTTTACTAGATCCGACTGTTGAAGTAAGAAAAACAGAAGGTCAGATTGATGATATTATTAATGAAATAGATAGAGTTAAAAATAACGGTGAGAGAGTATTAATTACTACTTTAACTATTAGGATGGCAGAAGAGTTAACTAATTATTTAAAAGATGTTGGTATAAAGGTTGCTTATCTACATAGTGAAGTTAAGACTTTAGATCGTTTAAGAATTATTCAAGAATTACGTATGGGTAAGTATGATGTTTTAGTAGGTATTAATCTATTAAGAGAAGGATTAGATATACCTGAAGTAAGTTTAATTTGTATCATGGATGCTGATAAACAAGGATTCCTTCGTAATAGTAGAAGTCTAATTCAAACTATTGGTAGAGCGGCAAGAAACTCGAATGGGCATGTTATTATGTATGCTGATTCTATTAGTGAAGGAATGGATATTGCTATAAATGAAACAAAAAGAAGACGTACTATTCAAGAAGCTTATAATAATGAACATGGAATTGTACCTAAGACAATTATTAAGGAAATAAGAGAAGTAGTAAGTAATGTAGTTGATGAGAATACTGGTGAAGTTAAGACTCAAGAAAAGATGAGTCCTAAAGAAAAGCGTAATTTAATGGTTAAAATAGAAAACGAAATGAAGGAAGCTGCTAAAAAACTTGACTTTGAAAGAGCTATGGAACTACGTGATATCTTATTTGAACTTAAGAGTGAATAAAAAAAAGAACTAGCAATTAGTTCTTTTTATATTCTCTACAGAATAAATCTTCTTTAACTGTATCAGTATCAAAATTCCATTCTTTTTCTTCTGAATTTGATCCTTGACATTTCCAGTAATATTCTTCTCTCGTTTCTGGTTTAGGAAGTTTATTTCCTTCTTCTACATCTACATCAATTGAATCATTTTCAATAAATTTAACTCTGTATGTTAGTGGTAATTTTTTTGTTTCATTATCTTTTGTAATAGTGTATTGATTATTACTATTAGCTTTTATTTCTACTTGGTTGTTATTTAGTTCAATATTTAAAAGTTTAGAATGACCTTTGTTGTCATTTTTAGTATCTGCATCTACTCTAATAGTTGTTTTTTTATCACTTTTAAAAATAATACTGTCTTTCGTGATTGTAATATAGAATGATTCTCCCTCTATAAAACTTAATTCTAAATCTTTGATTTTATTATTTTTAATTTTAAAATATAAGTAATCGTCTACTTTTGGTTCATTAGTTTTATAGTCAATTTTGTATGTTCTACTAGTTCTTCCATCTAATGTAGTCGAAACTGTGTAAAATTTCTTTTCATAGTTATATGTCCAGTTAAATATTGATATTTCATCATCATATAGGTTTATGAATTCATTGAATGAATAAGTCCCTTTTTCTTTTTTTATTTCATAATTACATGATGGAGCGGTTGTTCCGTTTGATTCTCTATTAGATAATTTCGCTGTTTGTTCTTTATCATTAAAAACATATTTTACTTCATCGGAATCAAAGCATTCTTTTTCGATTACGAATTCTCCTTTTATTCTTTTTTCTCTTTCTTCTTCAATCTTGTTGTTTATTATTTCTTTTTTTTTGTTTTGGATGCTTTTTCCTGTTTTATTAGATACATAATTACCTAATAAAATAGCTCCAATTAGTAATGGAATTACTAATAATAAGACTATAGGATTTTTTGAACCTTTACTGTTATCTTGTGTATTTTCTTTTATATTTTGGTGTGGGTTATCACCAATATTAATCATTCTCATACAATCACCCTTTATTCTCTTTTATTATATCAAAATAAATGTTATTTGTTCTTTTTATGTGGTATACTTATGTAAAATAAGGGGTGAACAAATGCAAACTACATATGTTTTTGGACATAAAATTCCTGATACTGATTCTGTTTGTGCTAGTATTGCACTTTCTTATTTAAAGAATAAACAAGGTGTGAGATGTGAGCCAAGAGTTTTAGGAAGCTTAAATAAAGAGAGCAAGTTTGTTTTAAGTTATTTCGGATTTAAGGAACCCGAGTTTTTGAATGATGTAAAAGTTCAAATTAGAAATATGCATTTTAATAAAGAGGCTATGGTAGAAGAGAGTGAATCTATTTATCATGCTTATAGAATTATTATGGATATGGGTGTTACAGGATTACCTTTAATTAATAAGAATAGAAAATTAACTGGATATGTTAACGTTAAAGAAATATCTAAATATTTAATTGATGGAGATGTTACTTATTTAGATACATCATATGATAATATTTTAAAAGCTTTAGGAGCTATAGAAGTATTAAGATTTGATGAAGAGATAGAAGGACATATTCTAGCTGCTGCTTACAAGAGTGAAACATTCTTAAATGAGGTAAAATTAGAAAAGAATGATATTTTAATAGTAGGAGATAGACGTAAGATCTTAGAATATGCTATTAATACTGGTATCAAATTAATCTTATTAGTAAATAATGTTCGTTTACCAGAGGATTTAATAGAATTAGCTAAAGAAAATAGAGTAAATGTTATTACAATACCAATGGGAACATTTAAAGCTGCTAATATGGTTCAATTATGTAATTACGTTAAGATGGTAAATGTTAATGGTGAACCAGTGAAGTTTGTTACTAGTGATTATCGAGATGATTTTTTAGATGTTAGTTCTAAATTAGGACATACTAATTATCCAATAGTAAATAGAAAGGGTATCTGCCAAGGTATGTTAAGATTGGTAGATTCCAATAATTTTGAAAAAACTAAAGTAATATTAGTTGATCATAATCAACCTAGTCAAAGTGTTGATGGTTTAGAAGAAGCAGAAATATTAGAAGTTATTGATCATCATAATTTAGGCACTTTAGGAACTAATATTCCAATTAGTTTTAGAAGTATGCCAGTGGGTAGTACTTGTACAATAATATATCGTTTATTTAGAGAAGCTCATGAAGAGATACCACCTAAAATAGCTGGTATTATGCTTGCAGCAATTTTATCTGATACGTTGTTATTTAAGTCACCTACTACAACTCCACTTGATATTGAAGTTGGAAATAAATTAGCAGAAATAGCTGGTTTAGATATTAATAAGTTTGGCTTTAAAATGTTTAAAGCTGCTAGTAGTATTGCTGGATTATCTGTTGATGAGATTATTCACTATGATATGAAAACGTTTAATTTTGATAATTCTACTTTAGCAATTGGACAGGTTATAACTTTAGATTTTGATGAAATAGATGAACGTGGCGATGAGTTAATAAAAGGTTTAAATAATATGTGTGATTTTGGTAATTATAAGATTGCATTGTTATTTATTACTGATATTATTAATAATGGCTCTTATATGTTTTTCAATGAAAAAAGTAAAGAAATTCTTAAAGATGCTTATGGAATTCCAAACTTAGAACAAGGATATTATATGGAAGGTGTTATTTCTCGTAAGAAGCAAATGTTACCACCATTATTAGAACTTGATGAAAGAAGATAAAAATCTTCTTTTTTTATGATAAAATAATATTAGGTGATTCTATGAAAGCATTAGTAACTGGTGCGTCTTCTGGAATAGGAAGAGATATGGCCATATATTTAGGAGAGTTAGGGTATGATGTTATTCTTGTTAGTAGGGATGAAAACAGATTAAAAGAAACTGCTAGCAAGATTAAAACAAAGACAACTATCTATCCTTGCGATTTAACTGGTAGAGATAATTGCTTTAAGTTATATGATCATTTTAAAGATGAAGATATAGATTTATTAGTTAATGGTGCAGGATTTGGTTTATTTGGTAATACATGGGAAACAGATATCAATAAAGAAATGAAAATGATAGATGTTAATGTTAATGCTTTGCATATTTTATCTAAGTTATTTTTGGCTGATATGGTTAAAAAAGATAAAGGTAGAATTTTAAATATTGCTAGTAGTGCTGGTTTCTTTGCAGGTCCATATTTAAATACTTATTATGCTACTAAGAATTATGTATTAAAATGGACAGAAGCTATTTATGAGGAACTTAGAAGAGTAAAGAGCAAAGTTCATGTTAGTTGTTTATGTCCTGGACCAGTAGATACTAATTTTAATAAAGTTGCTGGAGGATCATTTGGTGTTAAAGCATTAAGTAGTGAGTATGTTGCAAAATATGGAATAGATAAGTGTTTAAAGAACAAGTTAGTAATCATACCAGGTTTTGGTATGAAATGCGGGATCTTCTTTAATAGATTTTTACCGACTAAGTTATCTTTGAAGATGGTTTATAATATTCAGAAAAAGAAGGTGAAATAATGTTTGGATATACTTTTAAACAATTACCAGCTCAATATTTATTTGGTGGTTATAGTGTAAGAAGAAGTTATACGATAATGACTAATGTTGTTGATGGAAAGGTAGTTTATGATACATTTTTATATACTTATATCGACAATTATTTATCTTTTTATATATTAATGGATAATGGAAAATATAAAAATGTTTCATTAGGTATTGAAGTTCCTGAAGCTCATGCTGAAGATATAATGAGTAAGCATATAGCTCGTGGTAAAATGGTTGATTTTGATGAAGAGTATGATAAGGAACAAATAATTGGAGTTTTTGGACCATTAAATGTTGTTGAAATAATGAAACTTGTAGATGAAATGAAGAAGAAAAACGATGAAGGGGACGTAAGTTTACAAGCAATGCTAGATATTAAAAAACAATATATGGGTGCTGAAGTAACAGGTATTATTGAATCATATAATAAAAGACTTGGTTACTCTAAGGGACAGATAACTGTACCACCAATTAAAGGTTCAATGGAAGATGATTATAATTCTGTAATTGGAGATGAAATTGATTATTTTGACTTTATGTCTAATAAGAGTACTCAAGAAATAATTAAAGAATTAAAAGAACTAGCTGATAATATTGACGGAGTAGGAAATGTTAGAGAAGGAAAAGAAGTTAATATTACTAAGGGTGATGAAAATACAGCCGGTACTCTAGAAATAAAGGATGTATCTGAAGAAAATTCAAGAGGAACTTTGGATATGGGAAATGTTTCTGACGTAAAATAAAAAGACCTATTGGTCTTTTTTATTTTTTAATGCTTCACTATACCATACTAAGTCTTTTCTTTGATAATTATTTAGTTGTACATAGTTATTTAATAATTCATTTTGGTTATGATCAACAATATTATCAATTACTTCTTGTAATGGTGCATCATTGTTGGTTCTCTCTAAAATATAATCTACAGTTGTATTTAAAAAATCAGCCATTCTTTTTAAATATTCAAGTTTGATATTTGTACCATTACTTTCAAAACTTGATATTGCTTCTTGTGATAACCCAACTTCTGTTGCTAGTCTTAATTGAGTTATATTTCTTTTCTTTCTTAGTTTTCTTAGATTTTCTCCAGTGATTTTATTCATAAGATCAACTCCAATAGTACTAATATTATTTTATAAGTATTATTGGTATTTTACAGAAGTGACATTGGTATTTGAATACCAATAAAACATATATTTATTTTTTCTTTTGTATCGAACAAAAGTATGTTATAATACTTTTGGGTGTTTTTATGTTTAAGAAGATATATGTAGAAATCACTAATAATTGCAATTTAGATTGTTCTTTTTGTGTTAAAAACAAAAGAGAAAAGCTATTTATGGATATTAAAGATTTTGAAACTATATTAAATAAGTTAAAAGGATATACTGATTATTTATATTTTCATATTATGGGTGAACCTTTATTACATCCACATATTAATGAATTAATTGATATAGCAAGTAAGGATTTTAATATAAATATAACTACTAATGGTTTTTTAATAGATAGAATTAAAGATAATAAGAATATAAGGCAGCTTAATATTTCATTACATAGTTTTGATAAAAAATATAATAAAAGTCTAGATGAATATTTAGATAATATTTTTAATTCTGTTGATAAGTTAAAAGTTAATAACACTATTATTAATTATCGTTTATGGGTAGATAGTGTTTATAAGGCAAAAGTTATAAACAAGTTAGAAGAGAAGTATAAAACTAAGATTGATTCTAATAAAGTTAAATTAGGTAAAAATGTTTATTATGAAATAGAAGAAGAGTTTATATGGCCATCCCTTGATAATAGTTATTATAATGAAACGGGGAGTTGTAGAGCATTAAGAGACCATATTGGTATTTTAGTAGATGGTACTATAGTACCTTGTTGTTTAGATAGTGAAGGAATAATTAGTCTTGGAAGTATTTACAAAAATGAGATAAATGATATAATAAACAGCAACTTGTTTAAGGAAATTAAAAATGGTTTTCTTAATAACAAAAAAATACACGAATTGTGTAAAAAATGTAATTTTTATGAATTGAGGAGAAAGTATGGAAATAAGAGGTTATAAGGCGTTATTTGCTGACAAAACGGATAGAAATGGGGTTCTATACGAAGAAGGTAAGGATTATCATACAGATGCTCCTGTTGATAAGGGGGGTATGTTAGTATGCGCTCATTTGAGTGATGTATTTAGAAACTTTGATCCTGAAAATGTTTCTGTAGCAGAAGTTACTGCAAGTGGAGACTTAATGGAATTCAGTAATCATGATTGGCAAGAATCATATACAGATCTTTATTTAGCTAGTGATCTACATGTTGAAAAGTTTTTATCAAGAGAAGAGATAATGGATATTATGAAATCTGCATATCCATCTGATGTAGTTAAGTTTTTTGCTACATATAATCCAACGGATGAAGAAGCTTTTGAAATACTAAGAAGCTGTAATTCTAAAGATCATGAAAATAGAGCTAAGATGGCATATTTATATTTTATTAAACATATTAATATATATGCTGTTAAAGACCTTGAAGATAAAAAGAGAATTTTAGAGAAGGTGTTGGATAATGGACAAGATAGTAATCAAAGGGGCAAGGGAAAATAATCTAAAGAATGTTGATTTAGAAATACCCAAGAATTCATTAGTCGTAATGACTGGTGTTTCTGGCTCTGGAAAAAGTAGTTTAGCATTTGATACTATTTATGCTGAAGGTCAAAGAAGATATGTTGAAAGTTTGTCTGCGTATGCCAGACAATTTTTGGGTGGAACTTCAAAACCAGATGTAGATAGTATAGATGGTTTAAGTCCAAGTATTAGTATTGATCAAAAAAGTACTAATAATAATCCAAGAAGTACAGTAGGTACTGTTACTGAAATTTATGATTATTTAAGACTTTTGTTTGCAAGAATTGGTGTACCTTATTGTCCTAATCATCACAAACCAATTAAGAGTCAAAGTATTGAAGAAATGACTAATAAGATACTAGCATTTGAAGAAGGTACTAAAATAGAAATAATGGCTCCAGTAGTAAGGGCTGAAAAAGGTACTCATGTCGAGTTGTTAGATGATCTAAGAAGTAAAGGTTATACAAGAGTTAGAATTAATGGTGAAGTTAGAGACTTGTCTGAAGATATAAAGTTAGAAAAGAATAAAAAAGATACTATAGAAGTAGTAGTTGATAGAGTAGTAGTTAGAGATAGTGAAAGAAGTAGAATATTTGAATCTATTGAAGCTAGTACTAAGTTAGCAGATGGAAGAGTACTATTTAATGTTATTGGTGGAGAAGAAATTCTAATGAGTGAGAATTATGCTTGTATAGATTGTAACTTTTCAATGCCACCTTTAGAAACTAGAATGTTTTCATTTAACAGTCCTTGGGGAGCTTGTGATGAGTGTAATGGTTTAGGTATTAAGAAAAAAATAAATGAAGATTTATTAATTCCTGATAGGAAGAAAAGTATTAATGAAGGTGCTATTGTTGCATTAACAGTAGATCAAAATATTCAATATACGGAAGTAGCAACAGTTGCTGATTATTATGATATTGACCTTGATATGCCAGTTGAAAAATTACCTAGAGAGAAATTAGATATTATTTTGTATGGTTCACCAGATATTATGAATTTTAATTATCAATCTAGAAATGGTAATACAAGAACTAAGACTGATTTTTATGAAGGTATTATTACTAATCTTGAGAGAAGATATATTGAAACTACTGCTGGATGGATTAGAGAATGGATAGAAGGATTCATGATAGAGATGGAATGCCCATCTTGTCATGGTAGAAGATTAAAAGATAATATTCTTAGTGTTTATATTAATAAAAAGAATATTTATGATATGACTGCTTTAAGTATTGCTGATCTTTATAAGTTTATGCAAAATTTAAAATTGAATGAAGAAGAAAAGAAGATTAGTGAATTACTAGTTAAAGAAATATGTAATAGATTAGAGTTTTTAAATAACGTTGGATTGGGTTATTTAAATCTTGCTAGAGCTGCAGGTACTTTATCTGGCGGGGAGGCACAACGTATAAGACTTGCTACACAAATAGGTAGTAAACTTTCTGGTGTTTTATATGTATTAGATGAACCAAGTATTGGCTTACATCAAAGAGATAATGATAGATTAATAAACTCTATGAAAGAAATGAGAGATTTAGGTAATACATTAATTGTTGTAGAACATGATATGGATACAATGAGGGCTGCTGATTATATAGTTGATGTAGGACCAGGTGCTGGAACTGAAGGTGGTTATATAATGGCTTCTGGTACTCCAGAAGAAGTTATGAAGAATAAAGATTCTTTAACTGGTAAATATTTAACTGGTGAATTAAAGATAGATGTACCTAAGAAACGAAGAAAAGGTAATGGAGAATTCTTAGAGGTTAGAGGAGCTAAAGAACATAATTTAAAGAATATTAATGTTAAATTCCCTTTAGGAGAATTCATATGTGTTACTGGTGTTTCTGGTTCAGGTAAATCTACTTTAGTAAATGATATTTTATATAATGCTTTAACTAAAAAAGTATATAAATCTAAGGTAGTAGTTGGAGATTGTAAAGAAGTAAAGGGTATGGAAAACGTTGATAAAGTTGTTCATATTACACAAGATCCAATTGGTAGAACACCAAGAA
>JAEEGL012928833.1_pt1 | contig 10801 bp, 9 predicted proteins | sample 9134231 | NCBI WGS metagenome assembly JAEEGL01 (sample SAMN16246548, study PRJNA631951) | gut metagenome | biome: gut microbiome; feature: rumen; material: fiber-attached | host: Bos | place: Iran: Karaj | collected 2018-10
GCTGACAAACAAGAAGGGCGAGAAGAAAGTTTCTCTGGTTGGCTTCGGTACTTTCGAAGTTGCTGAGCGTAAGGCTCGTACCGGACGTAATCCGTCCACCGGTGATGCAATCAAGATCAAAGCTTCCAAGTCCCCGAAATTCAAACCGGGCAAGGCTTTCAAGGATGCTGTGAACGGTGCTAAGAAGAAATAATTGATAGCTTAGTTGATCTTCGAATATTTTGGATTTATTGAAAGAGACATCTGCGGTATGCAATGTCTCTTTTTGTGTATTAGAGCAGGAAAACAGGAGGATTTGTGAATTTTTATCATTTGCGCGCGTGCTAAAAAAATGCTATACTAATTAGCACGGGGGCGAAACACACAGAATTTGGTAATTAATAGTGCAATCAGCACGAAGCATATGCTGCTGAGTGCGTACAACAGGGTAGTGCTAGCGATGTCAGACCGCTGTTTGCGCAGCAAACTTTCATTGCGGTCTGCAAAACCGGAAGCGCCCGGAGGGAGCTGAACGGTTTTGGCAAATAAATAACGGGGGTTTTATGCAGAAATATCAGATCGGTGATTTCGTGATGTATAGTGTTTCCGGCGCTTGCGAGGTGGTTGAGATCGGCACGCTGGATTTTGCCGGCCCGGATAAACTTTATTATTCCCTGAAGCCGGTGTATGATGACAGAGATACACTGTATGTGGCGGTGAGTAATGAGGATAAGATCGCACGAAAGGTGATCGGAAAGAAGGCGGCCCAGGAGATCTTAGAGAAGATCAAAAAGAGCCAGCGCCACGGGGAATTGCCGAATAAAGAAACGTGTGATGCCATTATCCAGCAGGCGGACAGCATGGAGATCACGAATATCATCCGTCAGCTTCGGCATATCCGTTCGGAGAATAAAAAGAATCATAAGGGATTGAATATTGCGGATGCAAAACTGCTTACCTATGCGGAACGCATTATGATCAGTGAGCTGGCAACGGCGCTTGCGATCCCGATGGAAGAAGCATTTGAAAAGCTGAATCTGGCACTCGGATAAAACGGCGAAAGGTTGATTTTTACGCATATTTCGTCTATAATTACAGGGAATGAGAGATCATTCCCTTTTTATTTTTTTATGGGAAACAGGAATAACACATTTCCCGTGAGGGGAAAGCAAGGGAAAGAGACAGGGGGGACCATGGCGACAGAGAATACGCAGCAGTCCGAACAGGAACGTATGAGGGAACTGGTTGATCTTTTGCGCAGAGCTGCACAGGCATATTACGCAGAGGATATCGAGATCATGCCCAATGTGGAGTATGACCGGCTTTACGATGAGTTGCAGGCGCTGGAGGAAAAGACCGGCGTGGTACTTGCCGGAAGTCCGACGGTGAGCGTCGGTTATGAGGCGGTCGATTCACTGCCGAAGGAGCGGCATGCATCTCCGATGCTGTCTTTGGGGAAGACAAAAAGCAGGGAAGAACTGGCTTCGTGGCTGGGAGACCATGACGGATTGCTGTCCTGGAAGGAAGACGGCCTGACTGTAGTATTAACCTATCGTAACGGTACAATGGAGAAATGCGTGACCAGAGGGAACGGTGAAGTAGGAGAGGTAGTAACACCGAATGCCCGTACCTTTGTGAATCTGCCCCATAAGATCGCATTTACCGGAGAACTGGTGGTGCGCGGGGAAGCAGTCATTACCTATTCTGATTTTGAAAAAGTCAATGCGCAGATCCCGGAGGAAGGCGCAAAATATAAGAATCCCAGAAATCTCTGCAGCGGCTCGGTACGTCAGCTTAACAGTGAGATCACGGCGAAACGTAACGTGCGTGTGATCATATTCCAGCTGGTAAGCGCGGAAGGCGCTGATTTTGATAATTCCATGGAGAAGCAGTTTGCTTTTTTGAAAGAGCAGGGCTTTGAGACGGTGGAATACGAGCGCGTAAATGCGCAGACGGTGGTGGATGCCATCGGACGTTTTGAAAAACGCATTGTGGACAATGACATCCCGTCGGATGGTCTGGTGCTGTCCTATGATGACCTGGCGTATGCGGCATCTCTCGGACGCACGGCGAAGTTTCCGCGTGGTGCCATCGCTTTTAAATGGGCGGATGAGATGGCGGAGACGGAACTGCTGGAGGTGGAATGGAATACTTCCCGTACGGGCCTGATCAATCCGGTAGCGGTCTTCGCACCGGTAGAACTGGAAGGAACGACGGTATCGAGAGCCAGCGTGCATAATGTGAGCATCATTAAAGAGCTGGCGCTGGGGATCGGCGATAAGGTAAAAGTATATAAGGCAAATATGATCATCCCGCAGATCGCGGAAAATCTGACAAAATCAGGTACGCTGGAACTGCCGAAGGTATGCCCGGTATGCGGCGGTGAAACGATCATAAAGAAAGAGGCGGACAGTGAGGTGCTGTTCTGCAGCAATAAGGAATGTCCGGCGAAGCACTTAAAAGCTTTTGTGCATTTTGTGGAACGGGATGCGATGAATATCGAAGGGCTGTCGGAAGCAACGCTGGAGAAGCTCATCGGCGCAGGGCTCGTGCACCGTTTCCGGGATATCTATCATCTGAGCGAGCGACGGGATGAAGTACGCCATTTGGAAGGCTTTCATGAGCGGTCCACCGATAATCTGCTGGAAAGCATCGAAAAAAGCCGGAGTCTGCCGGTAGCCCGAATGCTTTACGCATTGGGCATTCCGGGAATCGGTCTGGCCAATGCGAAACTCATTGCAAAGCATTTTTCCTATGACCTGGAACAGATGAAGGCGGCAGAGATCTCTGAATTAAGCGAGATCGACAAAGTGGGTCCGGTGCTGGCAGAAGCATTTTACGGTTATATGCATGATGCGGAAAAACTGGAAGATATGAATGCGCTGGCAGAGGAACTGACCTTTACGGTACCGGAAGAGGCAAATACCGAACAGACGCTTTCGGGTTCCGTCTTTGTGATCACCGGCGGCTTAAACCACTTTGAGAACCGGAATGAGTTGAAGGCCCTGATCGAAGCCAGGGGAGGAAAAGTGACCGGGAAGGTAACAGGAAAGACCCTGTGCCTGATCAATAATGATGCGGCGTCGCAGTCGACCAAGAACAAGGAAGCCAAGGCGCTGGGCGTGCGTATCGTGACGGAAGATGAATTCCTGGCGGAATTTATGCCGGAAGTATTATAGAGAATAGAGCGAAAGAAGGACAGAGATCATGCCAATCAAGGTACAGAGCGATCTCCCTGCTAAGGAGCAGCTCGAAAACGAAAATATATTTGTAATGGATGAAAGCCGGGCAATGCATCAGGACATAAGACCGCTGAAGGTCATCGTCCTGAATCTGATGCCTATCAAGCAGGATACGGAGCTGCAGCTGTTGCGCGCGTTTTCCAATACGCCGCTGCAGATCGATGTGACATTCCTGATGGTAAAGAGCCACATCTCACAGAACACTTCCGTAAATCATCTGAACCGGTTTTATGAGACATTTGAAAGCGTGCGGGGGCACCGTTACGACGGGATGATCATTACCGGCGCTCCGGTAGAGCAGATGCCTTTTGAAGAAGTGGATTACTGGGATGAACTGGTGGAGATCATGGAGTGGTCGAAAACACACGTGACTTCAACGCTGCATATCTGCTGGGGCGCACAAGCGGCGCTGTATTATCATTTCGGATTGCAGAAGACGCAGCTGCCGGAGAAACTCTTCGGCATCTACGAGCATGAGGTGAAACATCGCCGGACGCCTCTGGTGCGCGGTTTTGATGACTTCTTCTTTGCGCCGCATTCCAGACATACCACGGTGGACCGGGATGCAATGCATGCGACGGAGGGGCTGACGATCCTGGCGGAATCACCTGCGGCCGGAGTGCTGCTTTCAATCGCCAATGAAGGAAAGCAGATCTTTCTGATGGGGCATCCGGAATATGACCGCTATACGCTGGATGCGGAATACAAGCGGGATCTGTCAAAGAATCTGCCGATCCACATCCCGGTGAATTATTATCCGCAGGATGATCCGACACAGAAGCCGCGTCTGCAGTGGAGAGCGCATTGCAATATGCTGTACAGCAACTGGCTGAATTATTACGTATATCAGGTGACACCGTACGATCTGGGGACGTGACATAAGAACGGATGAGACTTGCACAATACTTGCACTTAGTAGTTTATACTTTGAAGTAACAGTTAAACTATAGAAGAAAAGTGCCCGGTGAGGGCACGAAAGGAGTGCAATATGTTATTGACGGCTGAACAGGCGAATGCAACGGATATGACGATCGGGCTTGGCAAAGATCTGTTGGCGCAGCTGGCGAATATCAAATTTGAAGGCGTACTGCTCTGTGTGATCGGTATGCTGGTTGCAGGGTTTATCTGTCTGGAAGGATACGGTATCTATAAAGCGGCATTATCCGTGATCGGGTTTTGCGTCGGCTTTACGCATTCGCATAATATAATGGCCGGACTGAATCTGGGCGATGAAGGAATGCTGATGATCCAGGCAATCGCAGGTCTTGTTTGTGCAGCGCTGGCAGTCTTTTATGTACAGGTTGGTGTCGGGCTTGCCGTTTATCACTTTGTCCAGGATAATCTTGCATCGATCCTGGCAGCAGCTTTGGCGGAGAAGTTGTCGGTACCGCAGATCTTGTTCCCTGTATTTGCCGCATTGGTTGGCGTGGGAGCAGGTATCGCGTGCGGATTGCTCGCTATGAAAGCAACGCGTCCGGCGATCGTGATCGTGACGGCGGTCGTAGGCGGCTTTGCGGCAGTGAATTTCTTTATACAGATGGCACCACAGTTTCCGGTGGATCTGCATTTTATACCGGGACCGGAGAGCCAGCTTTGGGCGTTTGTAAAGATCTTTCTTGCAGCAGCCGGGGTAGGAGTACAGGGGATCAAAGAGCCGAAATAATATGCCGGAACAGAATACTACGGAACAAGTGAATATTGACGCAGGGTGGCTGCTGAAGGCAGCTGTCCTGCTAATTGTTTTTCTGTCGGTCATTTATGTCAGTCTGATGGGGAGTTTCGGTTGGAAGACGAATTATCGTGAAGATCTGGATCTGCTGCAGCTGAATGCATCCGCCTTCCGGACCGGTACGATAGAGATCAACCGGTATGGCGGGATACGCAAGATCTATGATATCCCGATCACAAAACTGTTGACGGAACGGGATGATCTGGGAATCTGGCTGGTGCATTCCTATGTCGAAGCCTATATCAACGGGGAACTGATCTATATCAGCCGGGAACCGCAGGCGGATCATATCGGTCACAGTCCCGGGTGTTATTGGGTCTTTTTACCGATCGACGGACACGATCAGGGAAAGACCCTGAGGCTGATCGTAACACCGGCCTATAAAGAGGTGAACGAACGGGAGCCGGTGATCTATACGGGACGAAGGGACGTGATCGCCGGAAACCGTCTGCTGGATGAAGCGGCGATCGTTTCGGTGGCATTGCTTTGTATCATCGGCGGGATTGTATTTCTTTTGCTTACCACTTCGATGATCCGCGGATCTCAGGAACAGAGCGTTGTGTTTTATCTGGGGCTGCTTCTTTTGTTTCTCGGCCTTTGGAAGATGGCGGATACGCCGGCGGTCTATGCGTTCATGATGCCGTTTAGCGGCTTCCTGACATACATAACACTGATCGTTCTGATGATGATCATTCCGGCTTTGGCGGCGTATATGTACCATCTGCTGCCGGAAGAGAGAGTATATTTCTGGGCGAACCGGATCTATCTGATGGTTGATGCATTGATCCTGCTTTTACAGATCATGGATATCCGGGATCTGCGGGAGAATCTGCTTACGGTACAGCTTGGTTTCCTGCTGTTTATCGTGGTTATGCTGGAGAAAAGCATCTACAGTCTGCGAAAAAAGATCAGCTGGCACAGGATCGCATTTATCCTGATCGGTGTGGGCGCCATTGCGGATCTGATGATCTATATATACGGATTCAATTCCTTCTATATGGGCATTACGCTTACAGCAACTCTCTTTTACGGTATCATGAACGGGGTGATGCTGCTGGTCAAGGCATATCGGCAAAAGGAAGAGATACAGCACAAGGATATTATGCTTCGCGAGAGCAATATGCGGCTGATGATGAGTCAGATCCGGCCGCATTTTATCTATAACACATTAAATGCGATCTATGTTTTGTGCGGGAAAGAACCGGAACGCGCCAGAAAGGCCATCTATGATTTTTCGAAATATCTGCGGGGGAATTTTGAACAGATGGATCGCACTGAGCCGGTACCGTTCAAAGAGGAACTGCAGCATGTGCGATTCTATATTTCTATTGAGCAGCTGCGTTTCCCGGATGCGCTGAATGTGGAATATGATATCAAAGAGGATGATTTTTCCATTCCGGCGCTGACGCTGCAGCCGCTTGTTGAGAATGCCGTACGCCATGGGATAAGGGCAACGAACCGGACGGGAAAGATCCGGATCAGCAGTTTTATGGAGAACGGAGAAGTTTATGTTGCGGTAGAAGATGATGGCGAAGGCTTTGATGTGGCGGAATGGGAGAAAAATATCCGGGAGAATGGTGGGGAAGATGAGACCGGCAGACGTCATGTAGGGCTGGCCAATGTGCGGGAACGTATCCGTAAGTACGGAGGCAATCTGATCATAGAGAGCAAAAAGGGCAGTGGTTCACAGATGATCCTGTGTATCCGGCAGCAGGAAGAAAGTGAAGGAAAAGGAGGAGATATGTGATGAAGGTACTGATCGTAGATGATGAGCAGATGGGGATTGACGGTCTTACAGAGTCGGTAACAGAGGCGCTTGGGAAGGAAATCGAGCTGCATACGTTTCTGGATCCGAAGGAAGCGCTGGCCAGCGTAGAAGAGTCGGCCAAAGCAGGCACTCCTTACGATATCGTCTTCCAGGATATTGAAATGCCGGGAATGAACGGACTGCAGCTGGCGGTTGGCATCAAAAAAGCCAGTCCGGACACCAATCTCGTGATGGTGACGGCATATCAGGAATATGCGCTGGATGCATGGAAACTGCACGTGAGCGATTATCTGCTGAAACCGGCTTCGGCAGAAGATGTACGGAATGCACTGGCCAACCTGCGCAAACCGGTACAGGAAGCGGCGCCGGTCAAAGAAGAGAAACGCCTGCGTGCTATCTGCTTTGGCAGTTTTGAGGTGTTTGTCGGGGACCAGCCGGTGACCTTTCACCGGGGACGCAGCAAGGAACTGCTGGCGTATCTCATCGATCGCAGAGGGGCCGTTTGCTCTATGGCAGAGCTTTTGGGGATCCTGTTTGAGGATGACAATTCCAACTCGCGCAAATCCTGGCTCCGTACGCTGGTACAGGATCTGAAGCAGAGCATGGAGGCAGCCGGTGTGGGGGACGTGCTGATCAAGGGCTGGAACAGCCTTTCGGTAAACTGTGATAAGATCGATTGCGATTATTATAAACTGCTGGAAGGTAATCCGCTGGCACTCAACGATTACAGCGGAGAATATATGTCGCAGTATTCTTGGGCGGAGATGAGTCTTGGGAACCGCTATTAGAAGGGAAGGCTTGCACTTTTGTTGCACTTAAGATGCTATGATACTTTCAGAGAGTGCGAAAAGGTGTCTGAAGCTATGTCAAATTGACATGTTTTCGTAAATGTAGTATAAAATAGTAGTAAGATAATTGGGAAATACTAGCTATTTTGTACAAAAAAACGGTTCGTAAGGAGGAGCGCAGATGGCGGAAGATCAGGATAAGAAACTGGAAATGATACTGGTGGACCCGGAAGGGAGAGAGCATGTTTTTGAGCCTGTTCTGACGCTGGGCGTGCATGGGCAGGATTTCATCGTGTTGCAGCCAGCCGGAGAAGGCGGCGAGAGTGAGCTGCAGATCATGGGTTTCCATGCGGGCGATAATGATGAGATGATCCTGGATGATATCGAGGATGACGCGCTGTATTATGAGGTGGCACGCCAGGCGGAAGCCATCTTAAATGGCGAGATGGACACCGAGGAATACATCGTCGACAACGGCACGATCCCCGAGGAAGAGATGGCAGAGCTGCGCCGGGCACAGATCGAGGAAGATATGGAAGAAGCTGAGGATGAATACTGCTACGAGGACGAGCACGGCAATCTCTTCATCTACGGCGACGACGGCCGGGTGATCTACTTAAATGAGTACGGTGAACCAATAGAGGATTAAAAAACGGAGGACTATGAAAATGGCAGAACAGACAATCTACAAAACCGAGAAAAAGATCGATACCAGAACCGCGCCGAAGCTGTCGGCGGATCTGGAGGCTCTGGCAGCAGAAGGCAAATTTGACCTGGTGATCGATATGTCCGAGACCGGATATATCTCATCCGTCGGCCTGCGTGCGCTGCTGACCATGCAGAAAAAAGTCAATGCAAACGGCGGTATGATGATGATCCGCGGGGCGAATGAGCAGGTGCGTGAGATCTTTGACGTGACCGGTTTTTCCGGATTTCTGACTCTGGAAGATTAAAGAATGGCCGGAAAGAAAAAGCCGGAGGAACGGCGGAACAAAGAGAAAACGGAAGAAAAGACTAAAGAGCAGACGGCAAAAGAAGAGGGCAGCAGTGAAAGCTTAGAGCGCCTGAGCAGGGCCGCGGATGCGGTAACACGCATGGTTCAGCGGGAGAAACCGGTGAAGCCGCTGAAGCCGCTGAAAAAGAAACCCGTAAAGGTGGTCAAACCGGCACCGAAGAAGGAATGGCCGGCAGGCCCGCTGACAACGCAGCAGAAGATCTGGCTCTACGGAGGTCTTTTCCTGCGTGCGTTATGGCCGCTGTTTCTGTACGCACTGATGCCGTCTCTGTGTCTGACGCTGGGGTATCTGTTCGGCGGTTATCAGGAAGCCAAATATACCATTGAAGAATTCTTTTCCTATGGCGCGAATTTCTATACTACGGTGGGCACCTTTCTGACATTGTGGATCCTGCATAAGGGGGCAAAGCGCCGGGGAAGCACCATTTGGGAAGAGAGCACTCTCTTTTTCCGGGAGATGCGTCCGGGGCGGGCAATCGGTTTTTTTACCTTCGGCTTTGCCAGTGCCACGGCGGTATCGGCTCTGGTGACGCTGTTGCCGCGTTTTTTCCTGACGACGGCGTATACACAGGCAGCGAATAAGCTGTATCTGGGTGTGGATCTGATCTTTATGCTCGGTACCGTACTGTTTCTGGCACCGGTGGTGGAAGAGATCATCTTCCGCGGGCATATGCTCAATACCCTGCTGGAACACATACCGGAGAAAACGGCCGTGCTGATCAGCAGTATTATATTTGCACTGCTGCACGGCAGCTTCATCTGGATCCTGTACGCATTCCTGCTGGGGCAGATCCTGGCGAAGACCTCGATGAAAGAAGATAATATCGCCTATGGCGTGATCCTGCACATCGGTTTCAACGCGACATCTGTGGTCAATTATTTCATCACGGACGATCCGGTGAAAAAGGAATTGTTCTTCGGCAGTAAAGCGTTGATCGCGGTTTACGGTATATTGGGATTGGTAATATCGCTTTTTCTGGCAGCAGTCTATACAGGCCGGCTGGATCTGAAGCTGCTGTGGAGAAGAGTTGCAGGGAAATAACACGGCAGGGAATAATTTTAGGAGGATATACGGATGGACTGGAAGGAATTCGGGAAAAAACTGGCGATCTGGGCGGGGGCCGGCCTGGTACTGGCGATCATCATCGGTGCACTGGCAGCGATGGCACAGTGGGCTTATATCGGAGTTCCGGCGAATGCACCGAAGTCCGTGTGTGACCGCATGCTGCCGAAAGCGCAGGCATTCACGATAGAAGACTGGAAGAATCAGGGAGTGGAAATGACCGATGAGGAACTGGCGGAAGCTGCGGCGGAATGGTTCCCGGATTATGCTTCTTTCGTGAACGGAGCCGGCATCCAGATGAAGAACGACGGCTTTTTTGACCTGGGTGTTATGGGTTGGGGAACTACCTATCTCTACGGCATCATCCTGGAAGTGCTGTGCATCGTTCTGTACTTTGCAATCGGCAGCGGCACACCGTTTAAGAACGGTGGCAAGATGCTGCGCTCCAAGGTGGAAGGCATCGAGGGCAATCTGGAGAATTCCCGCTTCTTAACGGATAAGGAACGCGATGACCTGTTCCCGCATAAGAAATACAGTGCTCTCGGTGAAGAAAAGAAGGACGGTGTGGCAGTATACGCCGTCTACAACCAGAAGAAAAAGGAAATGGATATCAACCTGATGTCACCCTGCCACGGTATCATTATCGGTGCTACCGGTTCCGGTAAGACGACCACCTTCGTAAACCCGCTGATCCAGATCCTGGGGCACGCGGCAGCCGGATCTTCTATGATCTGTACTGACCCGAAGGGTGAACTTTTCCAGATGCATTCCAAGATGCTCAAGGAGCATGGCTATAAATGTATGGTGCTGGATCTGCGTGATCCGTATTCTTCGTTCCGCTGGAATCCGCTGGGGGATATCTACGACCGTTATCAGGAATATTTAAAAGTCGGCGACGAGATCTATGAGAACACCTTCCCGATCGAAGAAGCGGAAGATCTGGAACTTGTAAACCCGGTAGAGACTTTTGGCGATGTGTGGTATGAGTATGAGGGCAAGGCATATTCCGACCGCAAGGCGCTGATCGGCAAGATCCGCGTGGAGAAGCAGAAGATCTACGATGAAATGTATGAAGACTTAAACGACCTGATCTCCGTTATTTGCCCGATCGAATCCAAGGACGATCCCGTCTGGGAAAAAGGTGCCCGTTCCATCATCATGGCAACATGTCTGGCGATGCTGGAAGACTCTGCCAATCCGGAACTGGAGATGACGAA
>JAEEGL013468647.1_pt1 | contig 10801 bp, 3 predicted proteins | sample 9134231 | NCBI WGS metagenome assembly JAEEGL01 (sample SAMN16246548, study PRJNA631951) | gut metagenome | biome: gut microbiome; feature: rumen; material: fiber-attached | host: Bos | place: Iran: Karaj | collected 2018-10
ACCACGACTCTATATCTTCTTTCTTTCTATTAAAAGCTATCTCGCGCTGACTCAACTGCGGTTGCTTAACTTCAACCTCCACAGAAGTCTGTCCACCTTTTGGCGCATTATCAGTTTCCTTAGTTGTAGACACAACACCGCTTGATACTCCTGCAAACGAACCCAGTCCTATCGATTCTAAGAACTTTTTGTTTAAACCACCAATTTCATTTTTGTTAGCTTCAGTTGTTCCATCGCCCCATATGTTCAACAGCACTTTCATTCTCTGCTTATCATTGTCCGATAAGGACGAGTTTTCAACACTATCTGCATATGGCGGCTGTAACGTAACTGAAGAGATATATGAAGGCGTTTCAGGGAATCGCCAATTATCTCCAAATTCCATTCCATCAGCAAATTGAGCAAAGAAATGTTGAATTACATGCGTCAAAAAGTTTCTAGGTGTTTTATGTGTTAATTTATCATAAAGCAAGAGTAAGCTTTTTCTATTAAAAGGATAGAGAGTATAACTGTGACCTCCAATTTCTATACTATCCCATTCAAAGTCCGGCTTAAATTCCGCCATAGGCATGGTATTTGTTATTGAACTACCCCTGTACCAATCTCTAACCGTCAACTCATCACAATAAATTGCATTTATGTAACGAGCAGCCATTTCAAGAAGAAAATCACCTCCACCATATGATTGTTCAGTTACCTTAATTTGCTTTGTTACTCTATCTTTAAAATTATCTCTGAACGAATCGTAGTATCCATCCGTAATACCAATTACAGAAGTAACTCTACACAAGTCACTATAGCTACCTCCATTTTCAACAGACAACGCCGTTATCAGTTCACTTTCTACAATACTGAATGAAGTGAAATCTTCAATAAAGATAGTAAGGTTTTTGCCTTCTTTATATAATGATTTTCTTAGGTTTACGAACAAATCTCTAGCATTCTCGCTAGTAATATTGGCACAACTTTGTATAACACCGGAAGTAAAATGATTTAGATACTTAACTAGTTTTGCTATTGCTTCTTCATCATCTCTTAAATCATACAAATAAAAACTCTTTACTTCCTCTGCAGCATCTTTTTTTATTGCATTTGCTACTGCCCTAGGGAATTTAAAGTCTTCAGCCGTAAAAATTGTTTCCGTTTCATCTGTCACAATTGTTTTTGCGCCAGATGTAATCATCTGATAACATTTATCAACCGGTCCCTCCGGTCGCAGCATATACTCTTGAACGCGTGTATCAAACAAAAAGGCTGCAATATTCTTACACGCTACTTGCTTATAAGTTTCATTGGTTCCATCAGTCTGAGTTCTTCTAACATACTCATTGTATATAGATGCCTTAAATTCCTCTTCATTCTGAGACTCTTCCGCATTACAAAACTTCTTGAATTTTACTTGTAAATCTGGATCCTGAACAAGCCCCTCATCAAGCATTTGCTGAACAGCACCTCTAACCGTATTGCCTAATCTCTGTAAGAAAATTACCTTTTCTTTGCTTTCATCATAGTTGTCTTTATCATTAACAAATCTATTATGAAGCCAGCATATTAAATGTGATTTTCCTGTTCCGTTTGTGCCTCTTACAATAAGCATTTGATGCTTATTTGCCTTATTTACAATATATTGATCATATATTTGATTCTCATTCAGATGTATTGTATCAGACTGAACATCCCCAAACTCTAAAAATTCCAAGTCTCTAAAGGGCACGTGTGTGGCCATAAAATACTCTATATCAACTGCTGTACCATCTTTTTTGATAACATGCTGATCCATTCTATTTGAACAATCTAACCAGTTCACGCCTTACACCTCCTTTACAACAATGTCTGAAAAGTCATTTAGAGCTACCCCGACCATTGGATAAAGACTTATCTTTACAGCGTCCATTGTTGACAATAGCTCAATTTTTCCAGCTTCGCTCAATGATCTCAACCCATTAGATACTGCCAAGGAAAAGCCTTCATTTGAACATGACGATGCTGCTTCTGGAACATTCGTCTTTAACCAAATTAAGAACTGATTACATGTCATTTTTGTTCCTGGTTCAACATTTTCAAGTGCATCTCCTAAACGTGTATACATATTAGGAATTAGCGTCTTATTATACTGATATGCATGACCTAGATATCTCATCCAAAAACGCCATCCTAACACATCATTCTCAGTAACGCTTTCTACACCGTTTTTTGCAGCAATTGCAGCAAAATCATCAAATCTGTTTATTGCCTGAGTCAAATCAGAATGAGATATATACCACTCCGTCAACTTAAAAAAAGTACTCTGAGGATCGGAAAAAATAATAGGGCTTATTGTCTTCCTGAATACTGTTGCAGATTCCAGAGATGTTTCATTTATCAAAAGGCAATATTTATCACCTTTTTTCCCAATAAGCTTTAATTCCTCAGCTGCCTCTATCGATCGTCTAATAGATTCCTCTTCAGTTTTACTATCCATATCCAATTCTGTTAATTTAAACAAATCTTGAAAGGAATAGCTTCCTTTACCTACAAGTCTACATATAGCCAAAACTCTCTCAGGTGTTGGTCCAGGTCGCATATTATCATTTTCCTTAAACATATCCCGTCTCCTTTATATACTTCCCAAACTACATGAGCGGCAATTTAGGAACTCATTTATCGTTCTATTCTTCGAAGCAATCTTTGTACTCGGCTTACAACACCATACTTTTCGATAGCTAGGGAATGCCCCCTCAGACATCAATTCAAATATCTTATTATTGAGTGCAGTATCATCGTCAAAAAGTATGCAAATACCATTTCTAAATAGCCACTCTATTTTTGGTCCAATGGCTATAAATTCCTTATTTGTAATACTTAGACATCCTCTAGAATTAATTCCTCTATATTTTTCAGGTAATACTATGCATGAAAGATTTAGTTTATTAGCTTTTTCTATAACTTCCTCAATATCGACTTCTGCATAGTCGTCTACAGGTATCAACAAATCATTAAGCACTCCCATATATCGTTTTAATAAAACTGATGGTTCATCTGGCGCAATATTAAGTACAGATTTGTCCCTTAAACGAATTTCATCCTCTTTAACAGATGTTCCTTTGGGGTGAACCGGACAACCATTACATATAGGTTGTGCATATGGATATAGTGACACAAAATGTTTTCCCCAGCATCTAGCTTTCGGCTTATGAACGATGTCAGCCATTTTATGATATCCTTCAACACGCATATCATACTCAGCCTTTCTATCTTCAGCTAACGACTGAGCAAGTTTTTGACTATTTCTAATTAACTCATCATTTTTTATCTTAAACGTAAAGAAATATGACTTTTTCTCAGAATCAAACTTAGCTTCGGTTATTTCAATATATCCTTGTCGATGAAGCAGCAACAATGTATTAGCATTCCAACACATATTGCGCTGCCCAGCATGTTCAGCTTCATCATCTGTAAAAGAGTGCGGTACGGTATTAAGATCTGCAGAAACTAAGCCGCCATCTATAATTGCATTATTAAGGATACTTTCCAAACGAATAATTATGTTTTTTGTTTTTAGAATACTTTTATTTACTAACCCAAATGCAACCGACAAATCATTACGCCCATCATCACGACTTACATAGTATGACATAACACTTAATGACGGAAGCCCATCTCTTCCAGCTCGTCCTACCTCCTGATAAAATCTGCTTAGATTCTCCGGTACGCATGCATGTACTATTGTTCTTACATTGCTTTTGTCTACACCCATTCCAAATGCCGACGTTGCAAACATAATATCGAACTCGTTATTTTTCCAATCTTCTAAAAGTTTTTCTCTATCCCTATCTCCTGTTTCTCCAGTATATGCATGCACATTCGAGAAACCAATTTTGTTCATCTTCTTGCAGTATTTATTTGCAATTGATGGCTCTATCACATAAACAATCAGTGGTTTAGGTAAATACTTAACCATCTCAAGAACTTCTTTTTCTCTGCCCTCATAATTTCTATTCTCAACAACAACATATCTAGGCTCTTTTCTGAGCGCATCACATCTGAACTGAACATTATTCCCATTCGTCCCGAATAAATTGAACAAAACAGCCACAACATCATCCGGCAACGTCGCAGACAATAAATATGTTCTTACCTGATTATTTGAAATATTTCTCATTTCATTAAGCACAACTGAGAAAATCTGAAATTCCGGACGAAAATGCACGCCCCAATCCGGGACAATATGTGCTTCATCTATTACCACATTATGCAAATATCCATTTTCAGCAGCGTTTCTTAGAGCCTTATTAAACCGTTCACTTTTTAAGATGGCCTCTGGTGATGTAAACACTAATCTTGCTGATTGCTGTTTAATTCCAGCCAAAATCATGTCATTATTTGTGTCCGAGCTATAGCAGAAAATAGCCCTTTTGAGAGATTCGTCTTTTAAGCAATTCTTGGCTTGAATGCACTGATCCTTTGCCAAAGATACAGTAGGAACAACCACTAATGTAAGCTTCTCTTCAACTGCTGCGAGTAACTGAGTTACTAGACTTTTTCCTCCGCCTGTAGGCAGTGAAACCATTAATGTGTGATTGTCCGGCAGTCCTATTGCGCTGTGAATCGCCAATTTCTGTTCTAGTGACCTATATGTCAAAAAATTTGTATACTTAGTCACATAATCATCACTTGTAACTTCCAAATCTTGAGATAATTCATCTTCTCCAAGAGAATATACCTGTCTTATAAAGTCTTTATCCTCTTGAAGTGCAGATGGTATTTTTTCAGCTACATCTACAGCTCCGTCAGGTGCGATTATTACGTTAAATTCGTCACCATGTCTATCCACTACATCCGTGATAAGTCTAGGGAACTTAAACCTACCCATAAACAGTACAAAATCTCGCACGAAAAGAAGTAAATCTTTTGCAGTAATCTCGCCCGAATTATACTGCCTATATCTTTTGAAATATGTAAGGCAGAGAGACGCTTTCTCATAATCCTTAATCCGACCATTTCTCTGCAAAACGGGAAGCATCTTTTCAATCTTTGTTTCAGCCGCTGATAATCCTAACTCGTTATTTAAATATTCAAAAAACACTTCCATGTAATCCATATACTACCGCCTCGTCAAAAACATTAAACTAATTGAATCCATTGTTAAAATAGGATTGGATAATGCAAAATATACCGCTTCATATTTCTTTTTTATCTCATCTATTTTTTTCATATCCTTGCCTAAATATATGTATTCAGATTCGTAACCACTTACAATTCTATCTATCTCCCGTTTTGCCGACTCCAAATCAGCAATTTCCATCGCCTGCTTTCTTGCTTTCGCACGGGCTGTTGTTGCAACCTTACTTACAATTGACTCCCAATCATCTTTAGGATATGCTTCCATAAACCGTTCAAGAGAAGAAGGTTGTCCTCTTTTCCCAGATCTCTCGCCAATATGTCCAGCATTAATAATATTTTTCTTGTCAAATAGAAAATCTTCCAACTGCTTATCGTCAACAACATCACTCTTCCCCAAAGGTATAAATACCATTATTTGTTTCATTGGCAGATACATTCTAAACTGGGATAAAAGTTGGATGGGAATACCATTTTCAATCAAGTGATTGATTTTAGGTTCCACATTATATACGCACGTAAAACCAATATAATTAAAAGGTGCTAATGCCGTAAATGCACAGCATCTTCCCCTACCGCTATCAACAGCATTCCCAATAATACTATTAAACACTGGATCTCCTGGAGCATAAAACAATAAGTCTTCTCTTTTAATAGCCGTTGCTCTATTGAATGTTCCTAGTATTCTTCCTTCTTTCCTTACTATCTCCGTATTGTCATATAAACTCCAATCGGGAGGGACGAAAAGCGATTGAATAGCTGCCCTGGCAGAAAACATAGAGTCTGCAAATTGTATGACATCATTCTTGTTAATTTGACTCTTAAGTCCTGCCTGATTTGCCCATCCAAGCATGGAAGACTGAAATAGGCCATTTTCTCCGCCGCTATACGTTTTTAGCATTTGTTTTACAGCTATAGACAAAGGTCTGTAGATTACGCTTCCCGAATCATATAATTGTTCTTCTTCAACAGCATCTCTAGTATCCTCTGTCATCTCAATTATGTCATTGATTGAGTTTTCTAAACCGTTATATACATCCTCCTCTATTGCTTCCTCTATCCTCTCGTTCAGTTCTCCTGTAATAATTTCTAAGCCACTCAACGATTGTTCAAAAAGGTTGAGTCCTTCATTCCATATCCTATACAACTGAGTCTCTAAGGATTCTTCAGAATAAACAACCAGTGAATTTACCTCTAGATGATCGCTATCTCTACCCAAACGATCCAAACGTCCAATTCTCTGCTCAATTGCATTTGCAGTCCATGGCAAGTCAAGGTGAATTACCCAATCTGCATTCTGAAAATTACGTCCTTCACCACCTGTTGCATCACACAAAATAACCCTACATTTTTCATTGTTCTGGAATTCATAAACACTATCTTCTAGTTCTTCCTTAAGCATGTTAGCCATAAAACAAACATTGCTAATTCCTCTAATGGAAAGCAGCTCCCCAAATTTCCATAGAGTCTCTGGGAATTCCGAAAAAACCACAACTTTTCCGTTGTTGTCCTTTGTAATTGTTATTTCTTGTTCTATAAAATCTAGTGTATGTATAAGCCTGCCTTTTATTTCGTCAGGTGCTTCATCAAGCAAATACGCCACTCTACTAGCCTCATCATCCGCTTGTGATAACCATATTGTGAGATTAGAAATTAAATCATCTTCATATATCCCCTGTTCATCCACAACACACTTCAATGCCCATGGCGAACTGAACATAGCTTGGAGTAGTTTGAAAACATCCTGTATCTCGATTTCTTCATGTTGTATCAATGAGGATATATATTCTAACAACGCAAAATAAACATTTCTTTCACAATAGTTTTCATCTGCATTTCCCATTTTATAGGGAATCTCATGAATGCATCTCTTACCAAGTGTTTCAGAAACATATTCGCGTCGATTTCTAACTATATTTCGCTCTATTCTGTAGTTTTCCGAGACATACGAAAGCGACTGTTCCATAGCAGTTCTTCCCAAATCTTCAGAGTTTAAATCAATGCTATCCACAATTCTTATGAGGTTGCTATCATCTAAATCTTCAGCAAGTTCCTGTAACTTATCTAATGAATCTTCCTTGTATTCTTCATACTGATTCATATGCGAAATCATTCCATTTACTCTACGCTGAATTTTCTTCTGTTTCGATAAAATAGATGAGAACTCACTTAATGACATATGTCCATACTGCATTGGATTCAATAATGAAAGAAGCTTTAAATACTCATCCTTCCTATTTTGTATTGGTGTCGCACTTAAAAGCAGTGCATTAGGTGTGTTTTTGCTTAACTGAAGGACCAAATCATATTTATCTTTCTGCTTTAATAACCGGTGAGTTTCATCTACTATTAACAGATCCCACTCTAATCCAAGAACTTCACTATACTCATCTAAATCTTCCAATGCCAAAATAACATTGTTTGAATATGCTGCTAAAGCTATATTCTGTACAGATGTTATTTCAAACTTATATTTCAATTCGTTCTGCCATTGCTGCGCTAATGCTCCTGGAACCACATATAAAACTCTTAAATCTTTTTTCTCTGACTCTAATATTTTTACAATTGAGCATGCTTCAATCGTCTTACCAAGACCAACTTCATCAGCTAGCATGTATCGAATGGGCCTTGATTCAAAAGCTCTTACAATCGTACTTATCTGATGTGCCATTAAAAAAGTGCGGCATCCCGCAAGCTCTTTAAAGCCATAAACCGTGTTATTTACCATATGCATATTGCTGCTTACTTGCAGTCGATTTGCATACCACGATGGATTTTGAAATTCATATTGCATCATCTGCTTAATAGGTTGATAATCCGCAGAAGAATACTCTATTTCAATCATATTCTCCATGAAGGACTTAATCTCACCAGTGTCAAGCATTACAAAATACTCATAAAAGGCATCATCCTTTTTTTCTATCCGCCTAGATAATATTTTTCCAGCTCCTAATGACGTATTAACTGGCGCATCTTTGGCAGCACCACACCTATTCACTTTATCAATTGGGAAAGTACCTTTTTCAAAGGCATGAGAATAAAACCGTTTGCTGTTTTTCAAGTCAAACAGTTTAACAGCTACCTCTCCAGATAGTTCATTTATTGACGTTATCTTTCCCAGCACAAAGCTTCTTGGGAAATAATTATCGTTTTCTTCCAATACGATGGGACATCTAACATATTGACCTACCTGCATATGAACCTCCCAATCCTACTCCTTACTTTCAGCATATGGAGCTAGGCATATACTCTTATTGTTGCAAAATGCACACCAGCCACCAACTCGCTCCATATTTGCATCTGTGTTATTGATATAATCAAGCATACTATTTACTAACGGCTTGCTCTCTATCTTAGGTGCGCTATGAGTAGAATAGACTTTCATGCCATCCTCAACTCTAGCTAGTTGTTCGAAACTGTCATATGGATGTCTCTTTGGCAAATCTTGCAAGTCCTCTTTAAACCAAGCGTCACCAAACGTCTTTCTTAACTGCATATGCGTAGGTTCTAGTGCTCTAACATTCCCTGAATTGTTAGACTCATCAAACACCTTCGCAATAATATAGTTTTCTGCTCGTCTCTGAAGATCAAGTACCTCCGTCTCTCTGAGAAATGTAAAATACTGTTTTAATCGTTGTGCTTCTTGCGCAACTACTGTTCCCAGTCTTTTCTCTGCTTGTTTCTGAGGTGTGTTTTGAATTCCTCTCCACGTATTTTCAATCAAAATATTCTCAAAACTCTTTTGAATCAAAAAAACACCTGATACTATTGGACTAGGATTCAAAATATAATCAAACAAATACTTATATGGGCACAAAAACATTGCTGCAGCCTGTTCCCTATCATACGAAATAGCTCTAACCGGCTTTGCTTTTACAACCGTACTCATAATTGAATCATCTAATTCCAAATCTGCAGGGCCATCTATTTTTTCAAGACCGATTAATTTAAGCATTTCATAATAGTCAGTTGTGTTATCACCATATCTTTTCACAAAGCTAATCTTGGTATCACACTGGTTGAAATATAAACCATAAAATAGTGCATACCTTAAGAAATTGCTTCTTTCGCTCAAAGCTGCATAATAGACCTGGAATTGTAAATCTTTCGGATTATATGCCTTCTCTATAAATAGTTCCGATAACGGCCACGGCAAAAGTTCATCTACTGACTTATTCATATCCAAATCAGAAACACAAGCAAAATGATACGTTTTCTTTCGCCCAACAGCATTTTGTTGCTTACTATTTAGCACATCGCCGTCAATCTGTTCAAAGTTTTTAACGAACCAATCCGAACGCGACTCTTCCTTTTGCTTTAAGAAGAAATATAAGCCGCTACGCAAATCCTCAAATGTACCTTTGCTTTCGGTATTCATTAGCTGTATTACATCTAAACGTGTGAGCAAATCCGTAATTAATTCTTTTTCTTCCTCGCTTGCTAAGGAGGCTTTTCTTTCTCTTACAAACTCTTCTAACCTTTCAAAATGCTTTTGAAATACAAATTGCGTATCTGCTCCAATATCTGAAAATAGACCTTTTGCAATGGTATTAATCTCAATTACCGCATTATATAGTTCGTCAACATCATCTTTAGTTACTTTGTATGTGTTATATACATTTAATGTCCTAAGTGGAAAACTAATAGCTCCCCTTGTAGAACTTGTCACCTGCTTATAGGACTCCCGATAGTTCTTTCCAAATAGTTCTTGAAAATCTGAAAAACACGTAATGTTTGCAAAAATTGGTTCCAAGTTCATTAGTGTTTTTAATAGTTTTTCTGCACTATAATTTGAAAGGATTCCCGAGTTTAGGCACTCCCTGATTAAATTGTACTCTATGTTTATTTCTCCAGTTTCAGTATTCCAAAGCGAATACAGTGCAGAAAAAAACTGTCCTATTGGATAAGCTAAAAAGTGCCTGCTACGTGAATATTCTGGGTGGTAAACTTGCAAAAGTTCATCCACTTCTTTGTTAGCTGTGTACACTAGCTCGTCCATTCTCGCAAGGACAGATGCTGTACCTAGTCTTTTTTTCATCGGCTTCTCTGAAAGAGGAATCTGCTCTTCTAAATCATGCTCCGCTTTCAAAAACTTATCCGAAATATATCCAGCATATTCTGATATATTATCAAATTCATATACTTTCTCATCTTGATACAAAGCATAGTTTTCCCTAATACGTTTATCCGTTCTGGAAATATTCTCCTCACATAACAACGCAATATTGCTTGCTATTGCATTCCCTGGCTTTTGAAGTTGTCCTACCGGTACATATGATTTAACCTTCTGATCATGATAAATAGGAGCATCAAATTGTTGATATATATAACTCCACGAGGAATACATTTCTTTGTACTCAGGGAGATAGTTGTACAAGAAAATCACTTCTATTCCCAATTCATCAAGATGCTTTATAAACTTCAACTGCAATGGAGTAAACTGATGTATTCCATGAATAACAACGTGCTTTCCATCCCACTCCTTAGTTGCTTTTATCATCTTTTCTATGAGCTCTATATCGTTCTTTAAAAATTCACTTTCAGGATTCTCACTGTGAAGTTTTTCCTTTTCTGCTTTTTCAAATTCAGCTTGCTCATTGAATATTTTTCTTATATCTCTCAATGATGGCATTTTAGGCAGCGAAAACAATTCTTGCCCTTTCGACAACTTAAGCATATAAGCAAACATCCTATGTTCCAT
>JAEEGL014148310.1_pt1 | contig 10801 bp, 13 predicted proteins | sample 9134231 | NCBI WGS metagenome assembly JAEEGL01 (sample SAMN16246548, study PRJNA631951) | gut metagenome | biome: gut microbiome; feature: rumen; material: fiber-attached | host: Bos | place: Iran: Karaj | collected 2018-10
ATGATTTATTAATTTCTTTACTAACCAGTTTCCAAAATTATGAAATTTTCTTTTGTTTTCTTTATAGTATGTACTTGATAGACGATCTCCTATTACCATATCTACTTTATCTTTAAGTACATAGTTACACATTTCTTTTGCGTGCTTAGCTGGATATGTGTTATCACCATCAACCATTAAATAACAGTCTGCATCTATCTCTTTAAACATTGTTCTTATAACATTTCCTTTTCCTTGTCTTCTTTCATAACGAACAATGGCTCCTGCTTTCTTTGCTTTTTTATCTGTATTGTCAGTTGAATTATTATCATAAACATAAATATCGGCAGTAGGTAATGCTTTTTTAAAATCTTTAACTACTTTTTCAATTGTTTTAGCCTCGTTATAACAAGGTATTAATACAGCAATTACTTTCTTCATAAGTTCCTCTTAACAACTTAATTATATTAAATTTTATATAAAAACTGAATATACTATACATTAATTAATAAAAAAAAGAACTTGTTAGTTCTTTTAAAAATAGTCATCTCCATATCGACGATCTAAGTTAGATGTTACTTTTTTTAAGAATCTGTAATTATCACGAAGTGATTTATTATTATCTAGTAATTCAATATATTTTGGTTTACTGATATTTAATTCTTCACTTGCTTTTATTAGATTTCTTGTTACCCCTAGTGTATAAGCATATGGGAAGATATTTTCTACATAGTTCTTATCACTCTTTAATAATTCTTTTAATTTCTTAGTATCTAAGTATCTAATAGAATTTCTAAATCTTTTTATTTGACCTAGTATCATATTACCATTTTCATTTCTTTTTGGCATAAATAGAACAATAAAGTCAATAATAACAATTAGTAATAGATATAAGAAGTTATTTAATAAGAATGCAGGAGTAGTTATATCAAAACCAACTACTAAGATAAAGAAGAATGATACAAGAATAAATAATCTACTCATAAATTTTGTAATATTGTTCATCTCTTTAATAGGTAAATAAGTAATGAAGTAAAATACCATAAATAATATTATTAAACCAAAATTAATATTATTGTTTGCATGTTCTAAATAGTTAATACAGGTAATACATAGTAAACTAAGGATTGCCATATTATCAATAAAACTAATTATTAAACGGTTATCTAAGAAATAATTAGTATTAACTTGTTTATTAACACGATAACGAATATCATCAGTTGTTTTATAAAAAGTATTATATAGTTCATCTTCAACTATTTCTGTTTTATCATTAAATAGTTTATTAAAGAAATCTTTCATTTCTTTATTGTTACCATTATAATCTTTTAATTTAATAATAGAGAATGAATTAGGGATCTCAACAATCTTTAAATATTTTTTACTTGCAAAATATAGTAGTAAAGAATTGACATCTTTTTCTTTTATTTCTCCTTTATAGATATATCCTACATCTAAAGTATTTAATCCCTTAGGTGGATGATATAAATATCCTCTTGTTTTTAATTTTGCATCATAACCTTTAACATACCATAAGAATATTGTAATAGCGGTAGCAAATAAAGGAATTATGGTTAAAATAATCTCTAAAATAGTATTTTTCATAGCATAACCTTTCTATTCTATTAACATTATAACACAAGTTAATTATTTTTTAAGAATTAATTATTATTTTGATTACATTTTAGTTTACAAAAGAATATATTTTTATTATAATTTTTTTAGATGGAGTAGTGTTTTACTCCTTATTTAGAGGTGTATTATGGATCAAATTAGAAAAATAAGAAATTATTCATTTGCAGTATCAATTGTTTACATTATTTTAGGTTTACTAATGATATTAAATCCTAAGTTTATAACTGATGCTATTAATTATATAATTGGTTTTTTAGTTATATTATATGGAGTAATATACTTAATTAATTTGTTTACTAAGAAAGATGAAGTTATTCTTAATAGATTTAATTTCTTGGCTGGTGTAATGTGTATATCATTTGGTTTATTCTTAGTATTAAATCCTGAGATCTTTAAATCTATTATTCCATTCTGTGGATCAATTATTATTTTTGTTGATGCTATATTCCAAATTAAGAATGCTATCGTATTAAAAAAGAATAATTATAAATATTGGTATATTAACTTAGTTCTTGCTTTAATCTTTATTGCTTTTGCTGCGTTTATTATGGTTAAGGCAGAAAGTATTACTAATTTATTAATAGGATTTATTGGTGGGGTTTTATTAATAGATGCTATTCTAGATATTTATTCAACAATTATTATTAAAAAGATTGTTAAAGATATTGTTAAAGAAGAAGTAGCAAATGGAGTAAAAGAAATAGAATACGAAGAAAAATAAGGAGGTAAAAATGAAAAGAAGAATATTTATTATTATAATTGTTGCATTATTTAATTTTCTTCTTATAAAAGGTGTAGACTATTCAAATAAGTTTATTCAAGAGAATGACTTAATGATTTATTTTAATGGTCGAGATACTGATAAAGAGAGTACTTTACCTTCTGAACCTAAACCTATTATTGTTAATGAATGGAATGGGGAAAAGAAAGATGCTATTGCTAGTAAATTAGAGAAATATTATAAAGATACTTACTTAGAAGGCTATGGAGAAAAGATAACAGCAAGTGCTATTAATCGTAATGTTGATCCATATTTAATTGCAAGTATTATTTATGTTAATTCTAAGTGTAGTGTAGAATGTCAACCATTTGTTAGAATGTGTAATAATGCAGGTGGTACAAGTGGTAATCCAAGTTGTCTTGGTGGTAGATATAAAAAATATAAAACAATTGATGAATCATTTGATGATTTAGTAATATATATAAAAGATAACTTTGTAAGTAAAGATATATCTAATCCATATGAAATGTATAAGAAATATGGTAAAGATGCAGCTTGGGCTTACAGTGTTAATAAATATTATGGGATGATAAAAAAAGGTTGACAATGTCAATCTTTTTTCTTTTTATATTAATTGTATTATTAGGTAGTATATGGTATTCTTATAATAGAGAGGATAGAGTGATAATATGGTACAAAGTGTAAAGAAAATTTGGCCAGATGTCAAATGGTTGTTAAACTATATGGCAAGTATTTTATTATACACAATCTTAATATTATTATTAGTCGTTGGTATTGTATTTATCGCTTATATTCTAGATGCTAAGAAGAATGCCGAAAAAGGTGACTGGAAACCACCTTTATATAATGCATATATTATTGTATCTCAAAGTATGACTCCTGTTATTAGAGTTAATGATGCGATTATAACTAAAAGAGTAGATGCAACTGATATTAAAGTTGGTGATGTTGTAACTTATTTATCAGAGAACCCAGAATACCCTGGTATTATGATTACACATAGAGTCATCGAAAAGAACCAAGTTAATGGTGAATATTATTTTGTTACCAAAGGTGATTACAATAATATTGCAGACCCATTAACTGTTAAAGAATCACAAATTTATGGAAAAGTAGTTATGCGTATTCCCAAAATTGGTTTTATTCAAGTAATGTTATCTAATTACATTGGATGGATTGCAATTATTGTAGTACCTGCTTTAGCTATTATTTCTTATGATATTGTTAAACTATTTGAAAAGTTAAAGAATCATAAACGACGTGAAACAAGAAAGAGTAGACTAGTACCTGATATGGCAATAGGTGGGTAATATGAAAGAGATTATTAAGAAACTATCAATCTTTACATGTTTCCTACTTTTTGGTATAAGCATGTATTTCATAATTATAAATGTTAAACACCAGAACTATATTAGTGATAAGTATACTGTAAAAGATAGTGATATCTACCTAAAAGATTATAAAAAGAATGTTAATGCAATCTTAGATAATTTAAATGCTTTTAAAGAAACCAAAGGTAATTATATAGATGACTATGAAAAGATTATTTCTTTAAATCAAAAAGTTAATAGTTGTTACTTTCATCTAATTAATGAAAAAACAATTTATGATTTAAATAAAGATAGTGAACTTAGTTATGTAGATATATATAATTACACTAATTATGTTTATAATTCATTAATTAATGATTGTTGGGTAACTAATTTATCTAAAGTTAAAAATAATAATTATTTATCAACATACTTTAAAAGATTATCTTTATTTCAAGAAGAAATAGATATGATCTTATATAATACAAAGAATTTAAAGAATAGGTTACTGGCTAATAGTTTATATACTTATGGAAGTAATGACAGTAAATATATGATATATAATCCATTAAATGAAAGTTATAATGAAATGACTAAGATATACGATGATGTATCAAAAATAGTTTTAGATTTTAGTAACTATTTAGTTAAAGGTGAAGATTATGAAGAATTTAACTAATAAACTATTATTAATAACTAAATTTTTATTATTAATTATTTCTTTTGTATGGATTATGTATATTCTACTTAATATGTATCAAAAACTAGATAAAGGGATTGATATAGATTTTATTATGATAGTAATACCATTTATTGTTTTAATAATATTATTCTTCTTTAATTTTATTTTTAAGTTAGAAACTGTCCTTAATAATATTTTATATAATGTATGTTGTAATATTTCGTTAATATCTATTATTTATTTGTTATATAGAACAACATGTGATAAGAATATGATTTATTATTTTAAAGATGGATATAATATAAACTTTACTTACTTCACAGAACAAAATATGTATATTAAGGTAGTAATGTATTTAATGATTGTTATTAATATTATGTTAATGATTATAAATGTTAAAAAGAAAAAACTAGAGATTATGGATTAGGTGATATTATGGCAAATATATATGGAAATGTTGGTAATACAAGTTATGAAGAAAATAAAAAGAATAGAGAGAATAATGGTTATTATAATAAATACGATGAAGAATTCTATTTAAATGGACCACAATATAAAAAAGAAATAATTGATAAAGAGATAGAACAAATAAAGAAACAACAAAGAGATAATGTTATTGGATCTATTATATTAATAATAATTATAATAGTCTTATTAATAGTTTTTATCATTCCTAATATCATTAATGGTATGTAAGGAGAATATAATGAATATTAGACATTTAAACTTTAAATATATATCTAACTTAAGAGATATTGGTGGTTATAGAACCAAAGATAACAGAGTTACTAAATTCAATAGAATTATGAGAAGTAGTTTAATTAAGAATTTAGAAGAAGATGAACTAAGTTATTTAAAGAAAAACAATTTATGTTTAAATATTGATTTAAGAGAAGAAAAAGATATTGATATAAAAAAGAATTATTTAAAAGATAAAATAAATTTTATTAATGTTCCTCTAATAGATAAAATACCAGATAAAGAAGAAGATATTCCAAATGGATATCTAAGATTACTTGAAAATAAAAATATTAAAATAATCTTTGATGCGATTAAAGATAATGATGGATTAATAATAATTAATTGTTCTATGGGTAAAGATAGAACGGGAGTAATTATAATGTTAATATTACTATTGTGTGGTGTTAATAATAAAGATATTATTGCTGATTATACATTATCTTATAATTACTTAAAAGATGATGTTAATTTATTTCATTTAAAACATCCAGAGTATCCATCTTGGGTAGGAGCTTCTAAATCTTGGTATATGGAAGAAACTATTAAATTATTTTTTAATAAATATCCAAGTTTAAATAATTATTTTATTGATTACTTAGGTATGAATGAAGAAGATTTATATAAAATTAGAGAGAGTTTACTAGATAAGGAGACACTATGAAAAAGATTTTATTAATAATTCTTTTTCTTTTTACATTAGGATGTAGTAAAGAGAAAGAAGTTATAAAATATCGACTAACTGATAAAGAAAAAATTGTTGTAGAATTAAAAGATAATAGTAATCTACATTATCAAATAGATGAAAGTTTTTATATTACATATAATGATGAACTAATAGGTAGTGTATCTTTTATTAATCAAACACAATGTAACAGTATAATAAGTACAGAGAATCTTGAAATAATAAAAGAAGATGAACATGGTTTTTCATATAAAGAGGATAATTACCATTATTTAAATAAAGATAATAAAGTATGTGTACTAATTAACGCCAAAGAACTTGATAATTTAAATAAGATATTAGATAATATAGATGTAAGAATAGAGGAGAATAAATAATGAAAAAAATAAAATATTTATTTTTAGTAGCTTTACTTATACTAACAGTAGGATGCTTTAAAAGTGATAAAACTTATGAATTTAAAACTACTAATACAGGAGAAAATATCAAAGTAACGATTGATTCTAGTTATAAATTATCTGAGAGTGAACCTGTTAAAATAACAAAGGGGGACGAGGAAGTAGCTAGTTTAATATTTGTTACTAAGACTAACTTTGAAGAAGTAAAAACATTGTTTGATAATAATACTTTGGTTGCTATTGATAAAGGAACTAAAGATAATGCTGAATATTTCTTATATAAAGTAAGTGATGATTATAATTATGTAATACTTATTGATGGTACTAATAGTGGTGCTGCTATTACAAGTAAGAGTGAAGACACGATTAAGAAAATTATAGAAGAAATAAAATTTTCTAAATAAATAATTATATGGGGGACTTATGATTGTCAAGAATGATTATAATAATTGCTTAACTAATTTAGCTTGTTCAATAAGAAAATATTTTGGGTTAGAATATCATCATCAAACATTAAATAAGATTGATGAATTATTAAATGATAATCCTAGGAATGTTATCTTAATTCTTTTTGATGGAATGGGGTCACGTATTCTAGATCGAACATTAGATACAAATAGTTTCTTTAGATCAAATAAATTAGATGATATGACAACTGTCTTTCCAGCAACAACAACTGCTGCTACAACAAGTGTAAGAACAGGACTTAATCCTGTAGAACATGGATGGCTTGGTTGGAATATGTATATTCATGAAATTGATAAAATAATTACTTTGTTTTTAAATGTAGAGAAAGATACTAAGGAAATCAATGAAGACTTTATTAAGTTAAAAAGTGATATCCTAGTAACGCAAACTATTGTTGATGAAATAAATACTAAGACCCAAAATTTAGGTTGTGAAATAATGCCCTTTGGTAGTAGTAAGTATAATTCTATTGATGAAATGTTTAGTTTAATAGAAGAAAGAGCTATGGAACCAGGTAAAAAGTTTATTTATGCTTATGATACTGAGCCTGATAGTACGATGCATCACTTAGGACCTGATAGTAATGAGGCAAAAGAAATAATTATTGATCGTAGTAAAAGAGTTAGTGAGCTATGTAATAGATTAGATGATTCAGTAGTTATTGTAGTTGCTGATCATGGTCATCTTAAAGTAGATAATATACTATTAAAGAATTATCCAGATTTATTAGAGTTGATGGAAAGAAATACATCTATTGATCAAAGAGCCATATCTTTTAAAATAAAAGAAGGTTATCAAGAAGAATTTGTAAAGAGATTTAATAAAGATCTTGGTATGTATTTTAAATTGTATCCTGCACAAGAAGTAATAGATAGTAAACTATTTGGTGATGGACAAGAAAATGGTAATTTCCGTTATGCCTTGGGTGACTTTATTGCCATTGGTGAAAACTCTAATAAAACAATTATAAGTCATGGAGACCAAATATTATTCTCACAACATGCAGGTTATACTGATGATGAGATTTATGTTCCTTTAATTGCAAAGAAATTAGTAAAAAAATAGAAACTAGAAATAGTTTCTTTTTTATGTCCACTAGTATTAAAAATATGTATTTCATAGTATAATAAAGGTAGGAGGATGTATGAGAAGCTTTAGAGAAAGAGTGTCATATCTTGATGGATCGTCTTTTATCTTCATGTATGATGGAATCCCTATTGATTTATCAGATGATGAACAAACTGAAATTGCAAGAAAAGTACGCAAGTTTATGGAGAACAAAGAGATACATAGTGATGTCATTAAAAATGTTTCTTTTATTAGAACCATCTTTATTGATTATGATGAACAATATTTATATATAAAGTATCATGATAGAACAAAAGATGAATATGTTGAATACAAGAATAAACAACTAACGCTATATAATTGCAAAGAATTAGAAACAAATAATAAAAAGAAAAATAAGACTTCAAGTAATAGTACAAGAAATGAAACACTTAATGCATTAAAGAGTATTGGACCTGTAGGTATAGGTGAAGATGAATATCGACTAATTGATTGCTTTAACTATTTTTATAATATGCATCCTAATTTTTCAAATAAACAAATTAATATTTATTTTCAATGTATGGTAAATATCTTAAAAGAATATGGTATGGAACTTATTAGTAATGATGATTATATTCTAGATCCTGAGTTAGGTATTAATGTATCACCATCATTAAGTAAGAAAATAACAGATTTATTCCCTTATGGAATAATAAAAAGAATTAATATTGATAATTCTTTACAAGAAGAAGAAATAGAAAAAATAAAAGAAATAGGTAGTAATCTAAGTGATACCATTCATGGAGTAGATAAAGTTAAAGAGTTACTAAAATATACTCAAGAACTTAAAGTAGATAAGAAACAGAAAGTATTTATTAAAGAATAAAGATTGAATTAATTTCAATCTTTTTTATTTACATTTAATATAGAAGTAATAATAGTTCATGATATAATACTAATCAGGTGAGTGATATGTTTAGTAAAAATAATATAAAAATGATTTTAATACTTGCTATAGGTTTCTTTTGGTGTAGTTCATTATATTTATCACAAGAACAGTATTTAACTAATTATGCAAGTACTAATTTTGTTAATACAGCTGATCTATTATTTGGTAGTTTATCAATGGCCTTAGGTATACTAATATTTGGTTTATTATATCGTTCTAATAGAAATATGAAGATGCATTATAGTATCTTTATTTTACTTGCCATAGTATCGACAATATGTTTCTTTGCAACAAAGAATAAGTATGTAATGGCTATTTGTTTATCACTTACTTGTCTATTTAGTACTGCTGGTTTTGGAGCAGGTTATCATTTTTCATTACTATCACAAAATGTTCTTAAAGAATATCGAGGAAGAGTCTTTGCTATTGGTTATGGATTAGGTAGTATTGGTACATACTTAATGATACTGTTACCAGAAAGTTTTTATGCATCAATTAAATCACTAATTATTTATATACCATTTATTTTAATTAATTTATTCTTAATATTAAAAAGAGGGGATTTAGTTAGAATAGAGAAAGAGGAAGTATCTAAAAGTTTTAAGAATTATGTACTAAGAGCTTCTATTATTATTCTTGCTATGAGTCTACTCTCTGCTTTATCAACAGATGCAATTGCTATTGAAACAATTAATATATCTGGTGGTTATGGAGACTCTAGAATATGGTATTGTGTAGGACTATTAATCGCAGGATTCCTTGTTGATAGGAAAACAAGTTTATTTGAGATAATGACGATTGTTAGTTTTATCTTTTCACTACTTGCGATTATTCTTCTTAAAGATGGTTATTCAATTAAAATTATTGCAGGTCTATCTTATACCTTTGTAGCTTTCTTTGTACTATTTAGAACGATGTCTTTTGTAAATATCATAGATCATAAAAAGAACTATGTTTGGCTAGCGGCTTTTGGCCTTATGTATTCAAGAATTATGGAAGCATTAATGGTATTATTTGAAGATAAACTAATTAGTAACTATACATTATTAATAGTTATTATTAGTGTTGTACTTTCATTTGTTATTATTTTATACTTCTTACTATATTTTAAAAATGTAAAAGAAAATGAAAATACTGTTATTAGAGAGTTATCTATCAAATATAAGTTATCAAGTCAAGAGGAAAAAGTACTAGGTTTACTTGTACTTGACAAATCTAATCAAGAGATGGCTGATGAATTATACTTATCAGTTAATACTATACGTAATCACGTGGCTTCTATATATAAAAAGACTAATATGAAAAAGAAAGAATTAAAAGAAAAATACTATTACAAGACTAATTAGTCTTTTTTTAGTCCTTTTCATTTATATAAATATAAAGATAAAATTAAAAGTGAAAGTAGAGGTTTTATGAAAAACAAAAAATCATTTTTAATTTTATTTTTATTTGTTGTGATGTTTGCATTTACAACGGTATATGCAGCTAGCACAAAAACACTATCTGTAACATTTAGAGATGGTAGTGCAGGAAAAGGAAAGGTTCAATATAGTTTGAATGATGGGGCAAGTTGGAGTGATATTGAAAACAATACTAATCTTTCTAATCTTAATGTAACAGGAAACAATTTAAGATTAAAGATTGTTACTAGAGATGATAATACTATTGATTGGGCTGGTATTGAATTAAATGGGGTAATCATTAGTGAAGATTCCGTTAAGGATGCATTACAATCAGGAGATGGATATAGTGTACCAGCTAATGTAGTTGATGCATCACTTGCTAACATTGAATTTAAAGAAGGTGAAAGCCACGATGAAGGCGGAATTCATGCTAACTTAACTATATCTATTTCTGGAGATACTCTTGAATATGATAATCCTGCATCAAATGATGCAATTGGCATGTTTTTTGGAATTAATAATAGTCCAGAAAGAAGAGGATTAGAGAAATCAGATGTTAACTTTACAACTGAGGATAATAAGATTGTTGGATTAACAACAAAAAATCCAATTGATTATGAATATGATTATAATAATGAAGGAACAGTAACATTCCATATTATGCATCAACCAGGTGACGTTATTACATCATTAAAAATTAATAATACATCATATAATACACCTAGAACTAAAGAAGCGTTAATAGCTGCATATAGCAATAAT
>JAEEGL015282200.1_pt1 | contig 10801 bp, 6 predicted proteins | sample 9134231 | NCBI WGS metagenome assembly JAEEGL01 (sample SAMN16246548, study PRJNA631951) | gut metagenome | biome: gut microbiome; feature: rumen; material: fiber-attached | host: Bos | place: Iran: Karaj | collected 2018-10
TTTCGACTGGAGAAGCTCCAGCCCAGCGTGGATATCCGCCAAGCGTCTTTGATTTGATTCCAAAACTTCTTGAGCGTACCGGCACAAATGACAAAGGCTCAATCACGGCGTTTTATAACGTTCTTGTTGATGGTGATGACATGGATGAGCCGATTACGGATAAGGTCCGCGGAACCCTCGACGGACACATCGTTTTGAGCAGGGCTTTGACTCAGCAGCGGCATTATCCTGCAATCGATGTCTTAAAATCAATCAGCCGTCTTTCGCGCAGAGTTTCTGGAACTGAGACCCTGCACGCCGTTACAAAAATAAGCCGCCTCATTGCAATTTATGAGGACAACCGCGACATGATAAATGCCGGCGTATACCAGAAAGGTGCGAATCCTGAGATTGATCTTGCGATTGACAAACATGAGGCAATCGAAGAGTTTTTGTGTCAGGAAGAGGATGAGCACTGTTCGATTGACGACACTCTTCAAAAACTTTCTGAGCTTGCAGAAATTGAGATTCCAGAAGAAGAGTACGTTGAAAAACCTGCCGCCAAACGTAAGACTGTCGCGCAGCTCGTGCATCAGCATAAAGAAGAAAACATAACTGATGCAAATGCAGTCGCAAGCAATGCTTTTGAGACAAATCTTCCCGGGCAGATTTCAGCGATTTCAGATGTTGCTGAAAAAATCTGATGATCATTCGGACGTGTGTTTATGAAGAGGTTTTCTTTTTCACTTCAAAAAGTTCTTGATTTTCGCGAATTTGAAAGAAAGCAGGCGGAAGCGGAGCTTGGAAAAGCTGTCAGTGAAGAAACAAAAATTCAGGATACCCTTAATCTGATTGCAAGACAAAAAGTCGAGACTGTCGCAAGTGCTGATGGAGTTCATGACCTTCACGCCCTTTATGGAATCAATCAATATTTTGCCCTCTTGAATCAGCGCAAGGAAAAGCTTCTTGAGGAGCTGACTCAGGCAAAAATGGTGACTGAAGAAAAGCGCAATGTAATGCGTGAGGCGATGAAAAAGTGCAAGGTTCTGGAAAATCTGCGGGAACAGAGAAAGTCTGTCTGGAAAAAAGAGTGTTCTCGTCAGGAAGAAAACGACATTGATGACATCGTGACTTCAAAATACAACACTCAAGGCAATTAAAACTTGGGAAAAGACTACATTTTTCTTTTTTTTGACCTGAACGCATTTTTCAGATAAAATAAATAACATGTTCTAAAAAAATCTGACTGTCAGAAAACTCATGCTTTTTGCTTTTGGATTTTTACACTCCGCGCGAGGCGGAATTTTATGGGAGAAAATCATGAAAGAACGTTCCAGCCGCTTAAAAACGATTCGCAGACTTATAAAAAACAACAGGATAGAAAGCCAGGACGAGCTTTTGAATTTTCTTTTGCAGGAAGGTTTTGAGGTTACGCAGGCAACGCTTTCACGGGATTTAAAGCTCTTGAAAGTCGGTAAAATGAGCGACGGAAATTCTGGTTACGTCTATACACTTCCAAGCGATGAAGAGCGTGTTGAGAGCGAGCAGATTTTCGTTCAGGATTTTTTGCGCGGATATGTAAGCATTGACTGGAATGCAACCACCGTCGTAATAAAGACTTTTGGCGGACACGCAGATGCAGTTGCAAACGCATTGGACTGCCTCAACATGGATGAGATTTTGGGAACTGTTGCAGGTGACAGCTGTATTTTCGCGAGCCTGAAAAGCGGCGTTACTGGCGAACAGTTTATGAAGGCATTGAAAAAACACATTCCAGATTTGGAAGAATATTAAATTTCATAAGAAGAGAGGTTTTTTATGAGCAAAATTAATGTAACGTTTACAGACGGAAAAACTATCAGCGTTGAGGCCAGAATAAAAGGTGAGGAACTTTTAGCTGATCTTCCTGAATCAAAAAATCAAAAGGAAAAAATAGTCGCGCTTAAGGTAAACAATGAAATCGTCTCGTTGTGCAGGCCTGTAAAAATAAACAGCAAAGTTGAGGGTGTTCCTCTAAATACAAAAAATGGAGCCGCAGTTTACAGGCGTTCACTTTGCTTTATCCTCGCAGCCGCTGCCCACAAACTTTTCCCTAAAGTCAGGCTTCTCGTCGGTCATTCTCTTGGCTACGGGTATTATTACACTCTTGATAACGGCCGGCAGATTGAAAAATCAGAAATAGAAAGCCTCGAAAAAGAAATGCGTAAGATTGTTGACTCAGACATCGCTATTTCTACAAAGCACATTTCTTATGATGAGGCTGTCGAGCTCATGAAAAAGCTCAATCTTGTTGAAACTCAAAAACTTCTTGAGTATTCTTGCAAGCCTTCAATTCTCGTAAACAGTTTTAATTACTCTGGCGAGGAGTTTTGCGACCTCTATTTTGGACCTCTTGTTGACTCAACAAAATGCCTTGATACTTTTGAGCTTTATCCTTATGGAGAGGGATTTTTGCTTCGCTTTCCTAAGCATACAGACTCTCATGTTCTTACGCCATTCAAGGACAACCCGAAAATTTTTGAGGTCTACCAGAATTACAAAAAATGGGGAAAACTCGTCAATGTTACGTCCGTCGCATCCTTAAACGAGATGATTGCAAAAAAACAGATAAACGGTTTTATAGACATCTGCGAGACATTCCAGGCTCAGAATTTTGCCAAGGTTGCACAGCAGATTCATGACCGTGGAAATGTGAAAGTCGTGTTGATTGCAGGTCCTTCTTCGTCAGGAAAGACAACTTCTGCGTACAAAATGTCACTTCAGCTTCGGGCGCTTGGATATAATCCTAAGGTTTTAAGTCTTGACAGCTATTACGTTGGCCGGGAGCGAAATCCAAAAGATGAGTTCGGCAATTATGATTATGAATGTCTTGAGGCGCTTGATATCGAGCTTTTGAATCAAAACCTTGTGGATCTTTTTGATGGAAAAGAAATCGAAGTTCCGTCATACAATTTTGACCTTGGAAAAAGATTTTACAACGGCACGAAAATGGTTCTTGAGCCGAAAGACATCCTCATCATGGAAGGAATTCACGGCTTAAATGACAAGCTTACTCCGCTCGTAAAGCCAGAATACAAGTTCAAGATTTATCTTTCGGCACTCACCCAGCTCAATCTTGACGATCACAACCGCATTCCAACAAGTGACAACCGCCTCATCCGAAGAATCGTGCGTGATTCGAATTTCCGCGGAAAGCCTGCAGCCGCAACGATTTCCATGTGGGACAACGTTCAAAAAGGCGAGCAGCTTCATATCTTTCCGTTCCAGAACAATGCAGATGCTGTCTTGAACACAGCCTTGGACTATGAGCTTCCTGTCCTTAAAGTGTACGCGGAGCCGCTTCTAAAGGCCGTTAAGCCTTCTTCCCCGGAATATACTGAAGCCGGAAGACTCCTTCGTTTCCTTAAGAAATTCTCCGCTATTTCTTCTGATTATCTTCCAAAACAGTCGATAATCCGAGAATTCATCGGTGGAAGCTCTTTTAAATACTAGATAATGTCATGCAAAAAAAAATGCACCCACAGCGGGTGCATTTTTTTTGCATCTTGCGGACGCATCAGATTTTACAGATGTGGAACTGATTTTTTCCACCTTCTTTTGATTTGTAGAGAAGGGCATCTGCGGCCTTATAGAGTGCATCGTAATCACTTCCGCATGTCGGATATACGGAAACACCGACACTTGCCGTAATCCGGACAGATTTTTCCTGTTCTCCATAGATTTCGCTGAGCATGTCGCATATTGCTTTCGCCTTGTTCTCGATGATTTTCATTCCCAGTTTCTTGCCTTCTTTAGTGAGCTTTAAGAATGCTGCGAATTCATCACCGCCAATTCGTCCGACAAAGTCTTTGTCACTGAAAATGATGCAGAGTTTTTTAGCTGCTTCAGAGATTACCCTGTCGCCGACGATGTGTCCGAGGTTGTCGTTTACGGCCTTAAAATTGTCCAGGTCTATTATGTAGTAGGCATACATGTCGTCCTCAGTGGCTTTATCAAGCGTTCTTGAAACGTAATCAGTAAAAGCACCCTTGTTCAGAATTGCCGTCAGCGGATCTATTTCTGCCTTTTGCTTTAGGAAGTGTTCTTTTGTCACTTCTTCTTCCGCATTGACTATGTTTCCGATGTACCTTATGGCTTTTCCAAAGTCGTCGCGTATGATTTCTGTGTTGAGGCGGTACCAATAGTAATGGTCGTCCACGCATTTGAGCCGCATCTCGCACTTGAAAGAATCGTCGCTGTTTTCGTGAGTGTCGGCAAGTTTTTTCAGGAAAGACGCATCATCTTTGTGAATCCTCTTTAAGACCTCATCAACCTTTGGACCTACAAAAACTTCCCGTGGATTTTTCAGGAATGACTCGATGTTTCCGCTAAGCTCAAGACGCTGTTTTTCGATGTCGTAGTCGAATATGATGGTCTGTGTCTTTGAATTTACGAAGCGGTATTTTTCGTTTGTCTTTGAGAGGTGTTCCGTGCTGCGAAGCAAATAGATGATTGAGATGAAAAGCATCACGAAAGCAATGCTGACCCCGATTTCTACGTATGCGATGTGCGTTGAAATGGAATTGCTCTGCTCCGTGATTAAATTGAGTGGAATTATCATCGCGTAGTACCAGTTGTGCAGTCCGATTGGCGCAAGTATTGATATGCGTGATGCCCTTCCGCTCTTGTATGGCAGGATGAGTTTCTGGCCGTTTAAGACATCGATTTTTATGTCGTTTAATGTCTGATTTTTCTTTAGTCCCCAATATGTCGCGATTTCGTAAAAATTTGTTGCCTGTGGTGAAATTATCTGGGATTTGTCATTTCGTGCAAGAATTGTTCCGTCAAGCGTAAAAAGAATTGAAGCCGTCATCTCAGAAATGCTGATTGACTCGATGAGCGACGAGAGCGACTGTTTCTCAAAAAGACCGTAGACTATCCCCTCAATTTTCTGCTCCTGAATGACTGGAACTGCAAGAATCAAAACTTCGCCGAATTTTTTGTTGTAGTAGGTCATCTTTGAGACCGTATTTTCACCTTGAATTGCCGACACGAAATAATCGTAGTGCGAAATGTTATTCGTGTATTTTCCGTCCTGATTTATCGCAATGCCTTTTTTGTTTGCGACTCCGATTTCCTTAAACTCTCCGATACCTTTTGTAGTCCTGATGATTTTTTCCATTTCGGAGGTGTCTGACATGTCCGTGCAGCAAAAGTATCGGGCCTGAGATTCCAGCATCGTGAGCATGTCGTTCATTTTTGTCTTGAATGCGTTTGACTGAGACTCGGTGAGTTCCTTTAGGTAATACTCATTGTTTTTGTAAACCATGTCGCCTGTCGTATTTTTAAACCAAAAGAAAATCCCCAGAAGAATTGAGACTGTGAGGATTATAGACACTATGGTCGGTAAATTTTTTTTCAGTTTGCTCATAAACAGATTCCCGATATTTTACTTACAGGGCGTGTTTATCGAAACATACCCGAATAACAGTAAGTACATCTCATAAAATATTTTACTCTGCAATGAGTGTTTTTACCAACTTTTTTCTATTGATATATGTTTATTTAAAGCATTTCGACATAAGTCTTTCCAAATCCTCCGTCTTCGGCTCTGGCAAAAGAAAAATTCTTTACGCCAGGATAGTTGGAAAGATAGTCGTGCACGGCCTGCTGCAGAATTCCGTTTCCCTTGCCGTGGATTATGCTGAACGTTCGGAAATTGTGCAATGTACACAAGTCAAGCTGACGCTGAAGCACCTTTATTGCTTCTTCTTCCCTGAGGCCAAGCAGCCTCAGCTCAAACTGCGGGGATGGCTCGGAGCCGTTTTTTGTAAAGATTGCGTTTTCTCCGTCAAGAGCGCTCTCGAGTTCAACAGTGTAGTCTGCCTTTGTGTTGACACTTTTGCTCTGGATTGGAATCAAGTCTTTTTCTTTTACAGTCATCTTTATTGAGCCAATCTGAACCAGATAGAATCCTTTTTTCTCCTCGCTAAGCACGGTTCCCCTTGTGCGTGACGGGTTTACGAGGACTTGTGTTCCTGCCTTAAGCTCAAGCTTCTCAGACTCACTTTCTTTTCTGTTCTTTTTTGGAGATAAAGATTCTGCTTCTTCGTCCGTGAAAGTTGCCCGAGCCAGTGCAAATGCCTCTTTGTTGCTGAGTTTTTTCCTTGTCTTTTTTGATGAGACCGTTCTGTTTCCGGATGATTTTGAGATTTTGATTCCGTTCTCCGTAATCTCATATTCTGAAGAATTTGCATCCTGAATTTTTTGCTCAAGGGCAAGCTCTTCTTTCTCGATTGCCTCACTTTCCCTTTCGAGGTCTTTTTCCTGTTCGTCGATGTCTTCAGTCAGGTCATTGATGAATTTCCTGACCTTCAGATTTTTTTCACGCGTGATTTCGCCTTCACGAAGTTCCCGCACAAGATTCTCCAGGGTTTTTCTGGTTTCCCTCAAGAATCTTGATTCTTCTTTGTGTTCGCGAAGCCTTATTTCGTTTTCCTTTTGCCTGAGTCGCAGTTCTTTTTCTTCAATTTTGAGCAGTTTATCCTGAAGCGTCTTTTCATTTTGCGCGAATTCTTTTTCGCGCCTTGCAAGCTCAGCGTGTTTTTGAGTCAGTCCTTTTATGAGTGTCGTTACATCCGCCTGCTGGTTTGTGATGTACGATTTTGCCTTGCTTACAGTGCTTGAAGGCAGTCCTGAGCGTCTTGCAATGTCGAGGGCGTGGCTTTCCCCCGGAACTCCCATGAGAAGCCTGTAAGTTGGGGAGAGCGTGTCCTGATCAAAATCCGCGCTTGCGTTTATGCAGTATTTGTTTGTATATCCGTAGTTTTTAAGGATTCCATGATGAGTCGTAACAAGGACAAATGCTTTTTTTTCGATCAAGGCATCCAGCGTTGCCATTGCGATAGCTCCGCCTTCCTGCGGGTCAGTTCCGCTTCCAAGTTCATCCAGAAGTACAAGTGAGTGACAGTCCGCATGTTTTACGCTTGCTGCGATGTTTTTCATGTGCGCGCTGAAGGTCGAAAGTGACTGGTCTATAGACTGTTCGTCCCCGATGTCTGCAAATACGGAGTCAAAGATTGGAAGCCTTGTGCCTTCGTCTGCCGGAAGCGGAAATCCAGCCTGATTTAAGAGCGCAAAAAGTGCAAAAGTCTTTATGGTTACGGTTTTTCCGCCTGTGTTCGGTCCCGTTATGATGAGTATGTTCTTTCCTGATAAAAAATTGATGTCGATTGGAACGGCTTTTTCGCCTAACAGGGGATGCCGTGCCTTAACAAGCCGGGCAGGAAATTCTTCGCTTGCCTCTTCGGCATAAGTTGAGGATGTTGCTTCCCCAAACCTGGCGGCGGCAAAAGTTACGTCAAGAAGAATCATCGTCTCAAGAGAGGCTTTTAAATCCTCATAGAAAGGATGAATCTGAGCCGTCAATTCCGTGAAGATTTTTCTTGTTTCCTGCGCAAGATGAAATTCTTCCTGGATAAGCTCGTTGTTTTTCCTTACGACTTCATCCGGCTCTATATATAAAGTCCGCCCGGAATTTGATACTTCATGCACTATGCCTGAAATCCTGTTTTTTTCGCTTGCCTTTACCGCAAGAACCTGCCTGTCAGCACGAAAAGCCGGAACCTTTGATTCAAGCACATTGTTCAGGCTTGTGTCCGATGTATATTTTTTGAGCAGTGCATTTATCTCTGAATGTATGGAGGCGATTTTCTGCCTGATTTCCCTGATGACAGGAAGGTCTTTTAAGGAGCCGTCAGAATCAATGACCCTCAAAATGTACGTTCTTGTCTTGTCCAGTTCTTCGTAGTGCAGTTCCTCAACGAGGTCGAGCAGTGCCTTTATGGAAATTTCTTTTGATGCGCTTTTTATGTCTGAATATGCGCTTAAAGCTGAATCTGCAAAGGTAAAAAGAGAATAAAGCTGTTCTTTTTCAAGAGTTGAGCCTTCTGCCTTGAGAATTTTTATGAAAGAACTGATTTCGTTCCACGAGTGCAGGTTTACCGGAGATTTTGACGTGAGGGACAGCTGCCACTGAGACGCAAGTTTTTTTAATTTTTGAATTTCTTGTATTTCATCCCTTGTGAGAGGCTCCCGTTTTTTTAGAGACTCCTTTCCTTCTTCGCTGACGCAAAACTGAATGATTGTTTCACGGATGCGGTAAAAATCAAGTTCTTCGATTGTCCGTCTGTGCATAGTTTGATTTTAATCTTCCCAGTTGCCGGTTTTGATTTCTTCAGAAATCCTTTTCCAGCTTTCAAATCTCTCTTCGCTGATTTTTCCGGAGTAAACCGCCTCAAGGATTTTGCAACCCGGCTCGCTTTCGTGTCGGCAACTGCTTCCAAATTTGCACTGTCCGATTAAGTCCCTCATCTCCCTGAAATAAAGGGCAAGGTCTTCCGCCTTGATGTCGTGCAGGACGAATCTTCTGACTCCAGGAGTGTCGATTATTGATGCATATGCGTTTTTTACGCCTCCGACGATTGATTCATTGAGGCGTATGTGCATGAGCGTGCCTTTTGTCGTTGTGTGGCAGCCTTTTCCGTATTTTTGAGACAGACTGCCGGTCTTTAAGACGCAGGTGTTGTCGAGTACGTTTACAAGTGAAGATTTTCCGACTCCTGACTGGCCGACCAAAGCACTCAGTTTTCCTGTTATGAGCTCTGCAAGCTCCGTAAGTCCTTCACCGCTTTTTGCAGAAATCCTTAAAACCTTGTATCCAAGTTCTTCCCAGATTGAAAGCCTGTTCTGAAAGTCTGCGTCCTGAGCCTCAGGCAAATCATATTTGTTTACAAGGATTATCGGTGTGAGGTTTTCGTTTTCCGCCTGTGCAAGTTCCCTGTCGATGAATCTCGGACGGAAATCTGGTTCTGCAGGAGTCGTGACAAGTATTATGTAGTCGATGTTTGCAGCAAGAAGCTGAGGGCATCTTCCTTTTACGTTCCAGCGGACGAAAGCATTTTTTCGCGGAACAAGTGAGCAGATCTGACCTTTTTCATCGTCAGTGTCTGAAGTTTCCAGCTGAACCCTGTCGCCTGGAGCCAAGGGATTGTAGAATTTTGTGCTGAGTTTTAGCCGTTTGCTTTTGAATGAGCACGAACGTATGATCCGGTTCCCATCAGGATCGGTGTCGTCACACTCAACCTCGAAGACGTTATTTGAGCCGCTTAATATTGTGCCTTGTAATTGTGCCATAGATACTCGTTTGAAAAGAATTAATTCCTGAAAAAATGAATCAGAAAATTCCGTTAAAAAACGGATAGCATATTTTACGGTGAAAGAATGAGATTTTCAAGGGATTTGTGAGTGGGCGTAAGGGTGGAGCGAAGCGAAATCCTAAAAAGGCTTGCCTTTTTAGGACGAAATCGCTCAAGACGATGGAGCCGTGAAGCACGCGACGGCTTTTTGGAAAAAAGCCGGCACAACCAAAAAAATAAAAAAAAAGGCTTCCGTAAAAAACGAAAGCCTTTATAGCTCCTACGGGAGTCGAACCCGTCTCTCCGCCTTGAGAGGGCGATGAACTAAACCGATATTCGAAGGAGCCGTCTGCAAAAATGATTTACAAAAAAAGCTGACTGATTAGGTCAGCTTTAGTTCCCCAAGGAGGATTCGAACCCCCACAATCAGAACCAGAATCTGAGGTGCTACCATTACACAATCGGGGAATGCAACGTGAGAAAGAATATATATTATTATAAAAAAAAGGTCAATAATAAAATTGGAAAATTGCAAAAAAAAAATTAAAAAAATCATTGGCTTCTGAAAATAATTACGCTCTTTTGAAAGAGTTTGAAAATCGTTATAATTCTTCTTATGGAGACTAATGAAAACATACACATGCCGGAAGGCGAAAAAATCATAATTCAGGGTGCAAGGGAGCACAACTTAAAAAACATCAGTGTCTCAATTCCCCGCAACAAACTTGTCGTTATATCAGGTTTGAGTGGCAGCGGAAAATCATCATTAGCTTTCGATACCCTCTTTGCTGAGGGGCAGCGGCGTTACATGGAGTCCCTTTCAAGTTACGCCAGACAGTTTTTGGGCAGCATGGACAAGCCCGACGTTGACTTGATAGAAGGCCTTTCTCCGGCGATTTCCATTGAGCAAAAGACGACTCACAGAAATCCGCGCTCAACTGTCGGAACCGTCACCGAAATTTACGATTATTACAGGCTTTTGTTTTCACGAATAGGACGCGCTCACTGTCCTGTCTGCGGACGCGAAATTCATGAGCAGAGCGTTGACATGATCATAAACAGCATCATGGAGTGGGGAGAAGGTACAAAAATAACGATTCTTTCTCCAATCGTGCGCGGTAAAAAAGGTGAGCATCAAAAAGTCATTGAGGATGCGAGAAAATCGGGATTTGCCCGCGCCAGAATCGACGGTCTCATGGTTGAGCTTGAGGATTCCATAAAGCTTGATAAGCAGAAGAAGCACACCATCGAGATTGTCGTTGACAGAATTGCAATAAAAGAAGATTCGAGAAAAAGGCTTGCAGAAAGCGTGGAGACAGCCCTTGAAAGCTCAAACGGAATCATAATCGTCCTGCGCAGAGTTGAAGATTCCAGCGAAAAGGGATGGACTGAAAAGGAAGAATTTTTCAGTCAGCACAATGCATGTCCTGACTGCGGAATTTCGATTCCAGAGCTTCAGCCACGACTTTTTTCATTTAACAATCCTTTTGGCGCATGTCCTGAGTGCACCGGTCTTGGCGAAAAAATGGAATGGGATTTAAAGAAAATCCTTCCTGATGATTCACTTTCTTTTAATCAGGGGGCATTTCCGTTTTATAATCCGGACAGCGAGTGGAACAAATCACTGTTTTCTGCGGTGGGCGAAA
>JAEEGL010830556.1_pt1 | contig 10800 bp, 5 predicted proteins | sample 9134231 | NCBI WGS metagenome assembly JAEEGL01 (sample SAMN16246548, study PRJNA631951) | gut metagenome | biome: gut microbiome; feature: rumen; material: fiber-attached | host: Bos | place: Iran: Karaj | collected 2018-10
GGCTATGATTCATTTCCGACCAATGTCTGGTTCTATTGTGTTGCTATCCCTGGCTCTTTAGATTCTGGTTTTAAGTTGGAGTTTTATCGGGATTCCGGCTATAGCAGGAAGGCTTCCGAAAAGGCGGTGACAATCAAGAGATCCATCTTTGGCAGTATTGACAATGCGGATGAAGGATGCGTGTTTATACCCATCCCGAACACTATTGCTATTCCAGACCCTATTGATCTTGGCCTTTCTGTCAAGTGGGCTTCTTTCAACCTGGGTGCATCGAAACCAGAAGAATATGGCAACTACTATGCTTGGGGAGAAACCCAGCCTAAATTCGAGTACACGGAATACAGTTACAAATGGCTCACGCTCACCGAGGGTGTTTTTAAGGTGACAAAGTATTGTCCAAGCTATAACAGACCAGATTGGGGCGGGGCAGGAGATAATCCAGACAACAAGACCGTCCTGGACAAGGAGGATGATGCCGCCTATGTAAATCTTGGTGGCAATTGGAGGATGCCGACACGTGCTGAGATGAATGCATTAATAGAGAATTGTGCTTGGACCTGGACCTCGCTGAACGGCGTAAACGGAATGCTGGTTACTGCCAGCAACGGCAACAGTATATTCCTTCCCGCCGCTGGCACCCTGTTCGGCACAGACCTCACTGATGCGGGCGACCAAGGTCATTACATGAATACTTCCCTCGAATCCGTCGATATGGGGGGGAATGTGTGGTTATATGATCCTTATGCCGAACTGGCCGGAACCTCTCGTTGGACCGGACTCTCCATTCGTCCTGTCTTTGCACTATAAGTATTAATTGATAATCGCGAAAAGAAAAAAGAGGCTTCAGTAAAGCCTCTTTTTCTCGTTTTACCCGATAACCTCATATTCATCGACCCTAGGAATAAGAGCAAGACCTGATTCCTCCAAGGGTATCTGGCCAATTGAATCGATGAGGCGGACTGTACAAATCTTCCCATTCATACGAGTTGCTTGCCAGTCTTTGCCGTAAGCATACAAAATTACGGCTTTGTATATCTCTCTCCTTTTCATTAACTTTGAAGCAATTAGCACTATACCCTATGAATACACCTGAGACTTTCCGCCAAGAGTATCAATCTCCGGCCCTTCGAGTCATTCCAATCCTTGTCGAAAACGCCGTCTGTGACAGTATCATCCCCGGTGGCAATGAGGATATCGGTTATGAAGGTTGGGACTAAATCGACAATCGCCATGAAAAAGAGTTTCTATATCATTACCGCCGCCGCTCTTTCCCTGGTGGCTTGTTCCCGGAATCAGGAAATCGATGTCCCAGATGCCAACCTTTCCCTCTTTGCCAGGACTGAATCTCCAGCAGATACGAAGACAGTCGTAGAATCCGGAGTCCATGTTTTCTGGGAGCCGGGTGATGAGATCGCTGTATTTATGGGTGAAAAGGCGGCTAAATTTACGACGGATATAACGGCCGCATCTGGAACTGCCACATTTAAGGGGACTTTCGGAGATCAAGGATGGCCGGATGAACTTGATATTTGGGCCGTCTATCCGTATTCCGAGGACGCTTTTTTTGATGGGGAGATGATTACTACGAATATTCCATCCGTACAGATAGCAAGAGAGGAATCGTTTGCAAAGGGAGCTAATGTATCCATCGCCCATTCGAATTCCTCCAGCCTTCAATTCTATAACATCTGTGGTGGTGTTCGTTTCACTGTCGAGGAGGAAGGAATTTCAAGCGTTAGTTTTGCGAGTAATAATCATGAGCCGATTGCAGGAAAGGTTACAATATCTATTAATGATGGCCTTCCTTCCATTGATTCCGTGATTAGAGGAGAGGATTCCATTGTTCTTCATGCTCCAGAAGGATCTTTTTTTATCCCTGGTAAGTCTTATTATTTCACTGCCTTACCAATCTCATTATCTGGAGGGTATACTTTGTCCCTGTATAGAGAGAATCAGTCCGCATCAAAAGAGGTCCAAGACGCGATTACGATTAAGCGCTCACTATTCGGAATTCTCAAGAATGTCGACAAGGGACTTGAGTATCATGATCTGTTGACACAAGAGGTTATTACCTCTATTTCTTCAATTGTGGAGGAGTGCATACAAGCGGACGGCAATGATGTCAACTCCTATTTTACTCAACATATTAATGAAATACGCCAAAACCCTGCTGTTGACGAAGTGTTTTCCGATGAAAATGGGGCACTCGTTTTTATGAAGAATGGTGCGGTTATCGAGTATCCGTTTCACGCGGACTCCGCTTTTAACAATAACGATGGTTCTTCAACCAGAACAAATAATGTTAGAAAGAATGATAATCCGATAACAAGGGCGACTAATAGTGCTGCTACTATTCAGAATGCAACCATCGTTATTTTTAATCTCTTTTCCAACGACCCATACCGTACAGTTCAGAATCAGATAATTGAATCTACTGTCGAATCTTTCAAGTCTTTTTACGGTGAAGATAAAGTGTATTACGGGCGATTTGAAGACTTCAGTTCTGATCATTTGTTGGATGCGATCAAATCCGATAACTGTAAGGCTTTGTTTGTTTACTCACTCGGGAGCGGGTCCGGCTCAGAAATGGGTGAGTTAGGAGATAGACTAAAAATAAAATTAGGTTTTGTTGATGAAGATTCAGTTTATTACGGACAACGATTGGCAATTGGAGAATATGAAAACTACATAGAAAATGTCGGATATACCATATACTCAAATGGTATTTATTATAGGACAATCAATCTGGATTCTTTTTTTGAATCAAATGATGATTATCCGAGTTCGCCTAAGATTATCTACTTTGGAAGTTGTTATTCTTTAGGGCTCAGTTTGTTTGATAAGGATGAATGGAAGAAGAATACTTGTGTAATAGGATGGACAGGAATGAATTGCTTGGGAGAGGCTTATGGTCTGGTTATGGCGGAGTATTTAACCCAGTATAATAAGTCCCTTGACGCTTTCTGGGATGATTTCGGGAACTCTGATGGTGAGATAATTGATCCTTTACGCGATGCACTAACATCAATCACGAATACTTGCAAATCGGAACTAGTCCGGAAAGGAGCCCAATACAAAGCAATAGATACCTGGCCTGATGACGAAGGATTTGAGACCCACCCTAATTCATTGTATATTAGCCGACCTGAAACAGGTACCTGCTTTCGTGGTGCCAGGGGGGACAAGGAATACTCTGTTGATATTAAGGTGAAGTATCAAACGGTCTCGAACCCCAATTATGACGGCTTCCCAGTTTACGCTTATGCAACAGCATATGGTTTTCTTTTCAAATCAGAGAGTCCATGGGAAAGTGGAGTAATCGAAACAAATACTTCTTCACAACAACTTATTCCATCCTCCGTGGGAGCCAATTTTAAGAAGAGTACCTTTAAGGGAATTAAATCTGGTGTCGTTAAATTTGTGGTTACATCTGGCGGGCGGCAATCTTATGATGTTGTCTATGTATTTATTACCAATAACTTTGGGTATAATGATGCTCAGTTCGATGACCCTGATGAATCATATTTTACTCCCGAAGCCGTTGATTTAGGCCTTCCCTCCGGACTAAAGTGGGCATCCTTCAACCTCGGCGCCACTACGCCAAGTGAAAATGGCGGTTATTTCGCATGGGGAGAAACGGAACCTAAGAGCACGTACTCCTGGTCAAACTATTCCTGGTGCAATGGTAATATGGATTCCTTGACCAAGTATAATTACGGTGACGGAAAAACATCATTGGATTCGGATGATGACGCCGCCAATAAGTATTTAGGCGATCTATGGCATACCCCCTCTGAAGCAGATTGGCAGGAACTTATTAACAATTGTAATTGGACCAACTGCAAACGAGATGGTGTCAATGGTGTATTAGCGACAAGTAAAATCACTGGTGCCGAGGTCTTTTTCCCGTTCTCTGGGCAGAAGGATGGAACCGATATGGTAAATGCTGGTTCTACTGGTTATTATTGGACATCAACACTATATCCATTTGTATCATCCGCGTATATCGGATTAACCTCCCCTGGGTCTGGATATCTTGATCGTTATATTGGTATTCCCATACGCCCTGTCTATGGAGAGGCCAATACAAACACGGATTATGATACACCTGAAATGGTTGACCTTGGCCTTTCCGTCAAATGGGCATCCTTTAACCTAGGTGCAACGGATCCTGAGGAGTTTGGTGATTACTTTGCTTGGGGAGATACGGAACCCTATTACGAACCCGGATATGCTCAATCTTTGTCTCCTATTTGGAGACCAGGCAAAGAAGCCGGATATGCATGTTCCGACTATAAATGGAGTGTATATTATGAAGATTGGGAATCACATTGGGATGAGTTATTAACCAAATACAGCCCAGCTCCATCTTTTGGCTATAACGGTTTTACAGACAGGAAAACAGTTCTTGACCCGGAAGATGATCCCGCTCACGTTCATTTGGGTGGAAAGTGGAGAACGCCCACAAAGGAGGAAGCGATGGAATTGCTTGAATGTAAATGGGAAGGCCCTTATTGGTATGACTCCGATGAATACCACGATGTGGATGGATGGAAGATAACAGGGCCGAATGGGAATAGCATTTTCCTTCCGGCAGCTGGCACTCGCATTGAAACGGATTTCTTTGAACCCATTTTTGCTGATTACTGGACGTCATCCCTTGATGAAACAGACCCTTTATATGCTCATGAATTAAGTTGTGACTATTACGTCACCAGGAAACTCCTGCTTGTCAATGGCCATCGTGGTTGTGGCTTTTCTATCCGTCCCGTCTATGATGACAAATAAAAAAGAGAATCAGACCCTGCCTTAACCGGCGGGGTCAAATCTTCTCATCTTTCAATAAATATGAGATTGATAATAATCTCTCTCTTCGATAGTTTCCTTAGGGAATCTCTCTAGAACTATGAAGAATAGCTTTGTATATCTTCTTCCTTTTCACTAAATTTAAGTCCATAATAACCACCCCCATATGGAAACCTCATCTAAATCTTCGCCGTACATCTCTCCGGCACTGCGAGTCGTTCCTATCCATGTCGAGAATGCCATCTGTGATAGTAGCATTCCTGGTGGCAATGAAGATATCGGTTATGAAGATTGGGACTAGATTATGATGGAGGACTGAATTATGAAGAAGAGTTTATTTATTGGCCTTGTCGCTGTTCTTGGCCTGATCAGTTGCTCTCGGAAACAGGAAATCGATGTCCCTGATTCTAACCTTTCCATCTTTGCCAAAACCGAATCTCCAGCAGATACGAAGACGGTCGTAGAATCCGGAGTCCATGTTTTCTGGGAGCCGGGTGATGAGATCGCTGTGTTCACGGGTGACCAATCCGCCAAGTTCACGACGGATATAACGACGGCATCGGGAACTGCGACATTCAAGGGTACATTCGGGGATGCTACCTGGCCGGAAGATTTGGATCTCTGGGCGGTGTATCCTTTCTCCGAAGATGCGCTTTTTGACGGAGAGACGATAACGACTACCCTACCCTCTGAACAAGTGGCTCGGGAAGGTTCGTTTGGGAAGGATATGAACCTTGCTATTGCCCATTCGAATTCCTCCACACTTCAGTTCTATAATGTGGGTGGTGGTATTCGGTTCTCGGTGACGGAAGAAGGCATCAAGAAGGTCATGTTCGAAGGGCTTTCCGGAGAGATTATTTCGGGTAAGGTGAAGATTGGAATGGATGAGAGTGGGAAGCCGGAGATCAGGGAAATTACGGGAGGCAGTCAATTCATTACACTCCTTCCCCCGGATGGTTCTGAGACTTTCCAGAAGGATACTTGGTATTACATAGTTGCAATCCCCGGATCACTTGAAGGTGGATTTAAATTGAGATTCTATAAGGATTCCGACTATGCCAGAAAAGTGTCGGAGAAGGCCGCAGAGATTAAACGGAGCGTCTTTGGTAATGTCGAGAAGGCGGATGATGGAATTGAGTACGAGGCACAGACGACAAACTTCCCGGAGACGGAAGAAGAGTGGGATTTGACGGACTCAAGAATCATAGAGATTACCCCGGCCGTTCAAGGTATTCTTGCCAATTGTCAAGAGGAAAACTTTACTGACAATAGTATTGAGAGAATTGTCAGCGAAATCGAGAAGTTGGATGGAGTGCAATCAGTAAGGGTGTCCGATTCAAAGAACCTTATTATCGCTCAATTGTTTAATGAAGTCTATATCAATATTCTCGTTTCTCCTTTCTTTTTTACGAGAGCAAGTGTCATGAATAATCAAGTGCAAGCTCGTACACGAGCACTTTCCCCTCAGGTGTCTTCATTAACCGCACAAACAACACAACCCACTGAGAAAAAAGCACTTGTTCTTCTCCCCTTATACGACTATGTCTTATCTAAATTTGCAGAAGAAGGGTTAGAAGAACATCCCATCCAATTGTACAATAGAATCATTACTTCGTTTGAAAATTGTGGATTCAAGGTAGACCCTTATTATAATAATGATGCAACACTGGGTAAATTCCGGGGGAAGAATCTGCAGGGTTATGATATAGTATACATTAACACACATGGATGTGAAGATGCGGTATTGGCAGACGGAACAGTGACTACAGCTTTAATGACCATGAGCCCCGTTTCTGATAATAAAGCACGACGTTTATCATCTATTCCGTCTTATTGTTTATGGGAACACGGTTCTTATTATTGGTTTACGACCGAAGCTCTTAAATATGATTCTCCTCACTTCAACAACACATGGGTTTTTATGCATGCATGTGAAAGTCTTGGGAATAGCGACATGTACTCTTATTTTCTTGATAAAGGTGCTGCGGCTTATTCGGGATTTATTGATTCCGCAAGTGGTAATTCCAGTATTGATCTCGCCGCGACAATGATTGAAGCTTTCACTAGCGGGCTGGAGGTTTACGAAGCGACGAAATGGACTCGTACTCATTCTGTTGATGCCTGGGGGAACTTATGGAATTCATATATGGATATGCTCATTTTTGGGACGCAACGCAATAGTAATTTATCATCTTTTTATCTCTTTGACCCTCATCCCTATGATTTGTCCAATGATGTGAATGGCAATTTAGTCACTCTCAAATGGAAACTTCCCCCTCACTCCGGACGGTATTCTTATCAACTTTTTATTAACGATTCGCCAATTGGAATTGAGGCTTTCGAGAATGAAACCAATGAATACTCTTATGAATATACTGCGAGTTCTCCTGGCTCATATTCTTGGTATGTAAAGATTACTCTTCGATATAATGGGGAAGTCATGGCTTCCTATCGAACCGATGGTGAGGATTTCACCGTGAAAGAAGAGCCGGTGGTTCCTGATCCAATTATTCCTTACTCCGAATCTGTCGATTTGGGCCTTCCTTCCGGGACGAAATGGGCCCGTTTTAATGTTGGAGCAAGTAGCCCTGAAGAATATGGAGACCATTTTGCTTGGGGAGAAACTGAACCAAAAGAGTTGTATACATGGGAGAATTATGAATGGTGTAAAGGAACTCAAAACTCATTGATCAAGTACTGCTACGATAGCGAATATGGGTATAATGGATTTACTGATAACCTAAAAACTCTTCTTCCGGAAGATGATGCGGCTTCGGTCAATTGGAAGGGCTACTGGAGAATCCCCACAAACGCAGAGGCATGGGAATTAGAAAGCAACACCACCATTTCTCTTGTTGAGTATAATGGATCCAAGGTCTTCGAGTTGAAAAGTAAAATAAATGGAAATGTGATTTATTTTCCTATAGCTGGCTATTATAATTATGATGAGTATCCGTACCCCGAGATTCTTGATGGTGGTGAATATAGAGGTTTTTACTGGTGTTCCGATATTGATTATACTCGAACGTACGATGGTTCTAATTATTGCATATCGAATGACGAGTATTATGGTTTTAGAGAAGGATGCAGTTGGGGCTATTATACATGGGCTCGCAGATCATGCGGGTTCACTATCCGTCCCGTTTATAAACATTAAAAAAGAAAGACAACCCCCGCCTCCGGGCGGGGTCTCATCGTCTTATATTTCCGCAATCTCGACTTCTCTTGCCATCACTTCCCCGCATTGTCTTTCAATACCCTCATTGCCGGTGTATCTCTGGACTCAAAACCAGCAGCAGTCAATTACGATTCCTGCCGTTCCTTTTTTAAGTAGTTTCGGTGCATACGGACAAACCAGCAACTCTTGTGTCTCCGACGGAGTTGTCCTCGGTTTCAATCGAATTTAGCAGAGATTGTTCCACCGAGCAGTCTTTGTTTTTATGGGTGGATTGAATAAGGACCATTACAACCTTCTATATGGGATCAATATAACATGGAAGGAATATTATTCAGAAATTCTCCAATTATTTCTTGCTGGCGAATTTAAGACAATACTGTTCATAGTTGGATGCGTTCTGTATCACATAATCTAACTCTCCTTCACTGGCCCTAGATAAAGCAGCACTTCGGTATGCCTCCTCTCTATAGTATTCCTGCTCCTCTGGTGGAATATCATCACTCGGACGGTTAGCTTGAATAACATCATGAGCTAATTCATGAATCAGAGCGGCAGCGCGCTGACGATCTGATAATGAAAATGGGCCATTTTCAAAAAACAATCCCCGGAGAGCAATATCTATCGCATCATCTTTATTGGAGGTGAAAGCATAAGAATTGTATTGATTTTCTGCACCCCTATCCCGATTATCTTTGTGTAATAAGACCCGTACATTTTCGTTATGGAGAGCATCGTAGATACTTTGTAGATTCTGCTTTATCTTAGCATAATCATTACCTTTCCCAAAGTATATTTCTCTTTTCTGGTCCTTATCGATACTATTGATAGCCTTCTCAAGCATCCTCTCTGCTTCTTCCAAAGCGCTTGTTACTACTTTATGTTCTTCCGCAGAGAAACTGACATCTTGACAGTTGAGATGCTTACACATCTGTTCATTAGGCATTTCGTTAAATATCGGTTTTCTTGAGACCCTTACGTTTCCCTGTTCAACATGCGCCAACTCATGCGCTATCAGGTGTCGACCGTCTCTCGTTTCAGGATTAAACTGTCCGCGATTAAAGTAGATGTCATTACCATATGTGAACGCTCTTGCGGAGATACTGTTGCTCATCTCTGCGGCAGCATTTCCTGTGTAGATACGCACATCTGAGAAATCCCGCCCGAAACCTGATTCCATCTGGCTCTTCAGGTTGCCATAGAGACGGCTGCCCTGACCCTGGAGTGAAGCCAACTGACTGCCAAACTGCGATGGTAGAGCAATTCCGCTACCCGAATACCCTGTGCTGACGGATCGGGCTATTTTTCCGCCATTGACGATGGAATCGGCCATTTCATCCGCTTCCTGTTCGTCTGAATCTCCAGGGTTGGTCATTTCGAGTTTGGCATGGACGAGAATCTTAGATGGCATAGAGATGCCGACATTCTCTGCTGTTTTTGGGGGATTGTTCTTCGCTTGGGGAGAATGATCAAATTGAGCGTTCATGGAAATAGACAATCTAAACTAAGGCAAAAAAACTATTGAAAAAACCACCAAAGTCAAAGATAAGAAATTATTTCTCATTTCTCATTCCGCTTTTTTGACTTCTGTACCTAACCACTATACATGCTGTCCTAACTATCACATCACTAAAAAGGCCTCTTGTAAATCCAAGGTCCCCTATTACTTTCATCTCAAAAAGCATTTCCCATTGACTAATTCCTTCGGGCAAATTCTTTTGTCGACTCTTTTGTCAGTTAAGGGCATATTATTCCGAATGCTACGGTTAATCGTCGCGTTCGGGACATTCCGAATGGAACCCAGATAGTAATCAAATAACAAACTGATATGTCACGATTTTCAAATAATCGAAACCATGGGCATATTATTCATTTCTTTTATGTACTTTTGTTCATCAGATATACACGAACAATGACCTATACTGCAGAGACACCACGAAGCCGGGAGTATCAATCTCCGGCGCTGAGAATCATTCCCGTCAACGTCGAGAATGCCATTTGCGACAGTACCATCCCCGGTGGCAATGAAGACATCGGTTATGAAGATTGGGATTAACCGATAGAGGACGGAATCATGAAGAAGAGTTTATACATCGCTGCCGCTCTACTCACGTTAGCGGCTTGTACCCGGGAAATGAATATCGATACCCCGGCTGGAGATATGACCATTACCGCCAGGACCGAGACTTCCGCTGATACAAGGACAGTAGTGGAAGGAGAAACCCATGTTTACTGGGAGCCGGGTGATGAGATCAAGGTGTTTGCCGGTGAGAAAAGCGGGATGTTCACCACAGATATCACCACATCCTCGGCAACGGCTGATTTCAATGGAACTCTGGGTGACGATGCCTGGACGGAAGGAATGGATCTCTGGGCAGTCTATCCGTATTCTGAGGATGCAGTCTTTTCTGATGGGACGATTACAACGGTCCTTCCTTCGGAGCAGGTGGCCCGCGCCGGATCGTTCGGAAAGGACATGAATCTGGCCATCGCGCATTCCATGACATCAGACCTCCAGTTCTATAATGTGGGCGGTGGTATTCGGTTCACTCTCTCGCAGGACGGAATTACCGAGGTGGTGTTGGAAGGGCTGAAAAAGGAGACTCTCGCCGGGAAGGTCAAGGTCGGGTTCCAAGATGGTAAGCCCGTCATTCAGGAAGTCACAGAAGGGAAGACGTCCATCACGATTGCCGCTCCCGATGGAGAAGCGTTCAAGAAAAATGCGTGGTATTACATTGTTGCCGTTCCGGGTGCACTGGAGAATGGTTTCAAAATGAGTTTCCGTAAGGACGACGCCCTGGGCAGTCGCGAGTTCGACA